>Ga0049084_10000368_pt1 | contig 17485 bp, 16 predicted proteins | sample GreLakmeON33MSRF_FD_66720 | JGI IMG/M metagenome (GOLD analysis project Ga0049084, IMG submission 66720) | Freshwater lentic microbial communities from great Laurentian Lakes, MI, USA - Great Lakes metaG ON33MSRF | ecosystem: Environmental > Aquatic > Freshwater > Lake | place: Great Lakes... | reverse complement strand
CATAGTTTTTTGTTTTCAGCATTGGTAATGCCGATTTATATAGGACTTTACATTGCCACATTTGAAGTAGATGGAAGACTACAGACGAATCAAATTTTGATAATTAAAAACAGTATGAGTGAAAAAATAGGTGAATTAAGTGGACAGTATTTAAAGAATATTAAATTGGGGATGGAAGTAGATATTGTCTTGAAAAGAGATCAGCGTACTGGAAAATTAACCAGAGGCATAGTTAGGTGGATGTTAACCAACAAAAGCTATCACTCGTTCGGGATTAAGGTTATGTTAGAAACACGTCAAGTGGGTAGGGTTCAAAAAATTATTGGATATAAGGAAGAAGCCAAATGAACTGTTAAAAAATCTTAAGCGTGTAACGGCCATCCTATTCTTGCGTATTATTGTTGTGTAAATAATTTGCAATGCAAAAAGTAGTTTTGTTTTCATTGTGTTTTTCCTCCCTCCTTTCTTTTTCGTAACAAAGGATGAATTCTTCTAGTTTTGGTAACCAGTCGCAACAAGTATTTTATTCTATGAATAATATGGGACTTTTAAATCCTGCTTCACAAAACACACAAAACACACAAATGAGTAATGTAAGTGTTGCTCGTCCTGCTAATAAACTTAATAAAAGAAGTGAAATTCCTCAAGCACAAATTCAAAACATCAATAACAATAATTATGATAATAGGAATATACAGCAAGTTTTGCTAGTAAATGCTGTTGAGGAATAAGTTCAAGTAAATGAAGCGGCACAAGATAATAATTTAGGAAATCAATTCAACTGGCAATCAATTTGCCTAAGCTTTCTGCTCCCGAGTTTTATTTTTCACACATTTCTTCGTCCGATTCAAAACAAAAAGTAGGATTAAAGAGAAGCCTATTCGTTAAGAGTTTTAATTTAAAAAGAAAGATTCGCAAATTGCTTCCTGCTAAAAGAATGAGAAACATTAATCGTACAGCTTGTTTTAGTTGGAAGTAGATAAGAGTCAAGACGTAAGAATCAAGAAGCAAGATGTAAGACTCAAGAAGCGAGACGGAAAGGTTTAGCATTTACATCCAACGATTAATTTTTTTCTCATTTATTCCTTTTAAATAATTATTTATACATTTGTTTCATCAAAGGGGTGCCGAAAAGTATTTTACTAAACCGGCTGAGATTATACCCATTGGTTGTTTGCCGCTTTTTGCGTAACATTCAGCCAAACACCTGATCAGGGTAATGCCTGCGTAGGGAAGGTAAATTTAATATAACAGTTACTCGCTCCCTTTAACTGTATGTTAAACTAAAAATTAAAAATGGAATGAAAATTTTAACATCAGCAATCCTCTTTTTGAGTGTGCCTTTTATTGCCAATGCGCAATTTTCAATTAGCGGACAAATTACTACCCAAAAAGATGGAGGTATTGTTTATGGTGCTGTAATTACAGTTGCTAATTCGTACACTGCTGTTCAAAGCAATAGCGATGGAATGTATAAAATAGACATGCTAAAATCTGGAATATATGTCCTTTCGGTTACAATGCTTGGTTATCAAAAACAAATTGACACGGTGCGACTAACTAGCGATTTAGTTAGGAATATCCAGTTGATTCCTTCTTTGTATATGATGGATGAAGTACAAGTAAAAGCTACCCGTGCAGGAGATAAAAGTGGTATTGCTAATTCTGCTCTAACAAAAGAGGAGTTGGAAAAGCAAAACTTGGGTCAGGATCTTCCTTATTTATTAAATTTATCGCCTTCAATGGTGGTTACTTCCGATGCCGGTGCGGGTGTGGGTTATACGAGTTTTCGAATTCGTGGTAGTGATGCCTCTCGTATAAACGTTACCATTAACGGTGTACCGATAAACGATGCGGAGTCGCAAGGAACCTATTGGGTAGATATGCCGGATATTGTTTCGTCTGTGGATAATATACAAATACAACGTGGAGTGGGTACTTCTACCAATGGAGCAGGTGCTTTCGGAGGTAGTGTGAATGTGCAAACAACTACCTTAAATGCAAAGCCTTATGCCATTTTTGCAAATTCATATGGCTCTTTTAATACTTTAAAAAACACCATCAATGTAGGAACAGGATTGTTGAACGATAAGTTTACTGTAGATGCACGCTTGTCGCGAATAAGCTCTGATGGCTATATACAAAGGGCTTCGTCCAATTTAAATTCTTATTATTTGGCGGGAGCCTATTACGGTAAATCAACCATCGTAAAATTAATAACGTTTAGTGGTAGCGAAAAAACATACCAAGCTTGGTATGGTGTTTTTCAGGATTCATTAAAAAGTAACCGAACTTTTAATTCTGCCGGAATATATTACGATGCCATTGGAAATATAAAATACTACGATAATCAAACCGATAATTACAAACAAGATTATTACCAACTTCATTTTTCACAACGCCTTAATGATAAATTATACTTTAATACCGCTCTTCATTATACCAAAGGAAAGGGATATTATGAAGAATACAAAAAGGGCGCAGCATTTTCCGATTATGGTTTGTCAAATCCTATAATTGGTTCGTATACAATTTTAGAAACTGCTTTGGTAAGAAGAAAATGGTTGGACAATGATTTTTATGGTGCTACTTATTCCTTCAATTATACAAGCAAAAGAGCGGAAATTACATTGGGTGGTGCCGCAAATCAATATTATGGTTTACACTATGGAGAAATTATATGGGCACAGTATTCTACCAATATTGAAAAGGAACAAGAGTATTATAGAGATTATGCAGTGAAGAACGACATCAATAATTTTTTAAAAATTTCCTATTTACTTACTTCTAAATTAAACCTTTATGGCGACTTGCAATACCGCTCGGTGAGTTATTCATTTAAAGGTTTTAACGATAGTTTAGTGTCTACACGGCAGAAAGCGAATTTGGACTTTTTTAATCCCAAAGCTGCCATTAATTACGATATTGCTTCAAACAAAAAGGTTTATTTTTCTTATGGCATTGGTAACAAAGAACCTTCGCGTGATGATTTTGTACAATCTTCTCCAACTACACGTCCGCGTCCAGAACATTTAACGGATTATGAATTGGGTTACAAACAACAAAACAAAAAAATTGCTTTTGGCATGAATGTCTATTATATGGATTATAAAAATCAGTTGGTACTTACTGGAGAGATAAATGATGTGGGTGCATATAATAGAACCAATGTAAGTAAAAGTTATAGAACAGGAATAGAGCTAGAGTTTGCAGCACGAATTTTAAAACAACTTACCTGGAATGCGAATGTTACTTATAGTAAAAATAAAATCGAAGAATTTACGGAGTACAATGACGATTACGATATTGGAGGTCAAATTGCAACTGTTCACCAAAACAAGGACATTGCCTTTTCGCCATCTTTAATTGCTGGAAGTGAGTTGGTATTTGTGCCCTTTAAAAATTTATCCATTGCATTTTTAACAAAATATGTGGGTGTGCAATATTTGGATAATACATCCGATTTATCTCGTTCCATAGATGCATACTTGGTAAATGATTTGCGATTATCGTATAGCATAAAAAGCAAATTATTTAAAGAGATTGCACTTACTGCAATGGTAAACAATCTGTTGAGTGAAAGCTATGTTTCCAATGGTTATACCTTTAGTTATAAATATGGAGGCTTTACCACAACAGAGAATTATTATTACCCGCAGGCAGGTAGTTATTATTTAGGGGGAATGACGATAAAGTTTTAGAACGAATCCAAAAACTCATTCACCACTTTATAAATACTTTTTAGTTCTGTATTTGTAATACAATAGGGTGGTAGAATGTACAATACATTTCCTAGGGGACGTAAAATAATGCCTCTTTTTAAAAAGAAGGCAGACATTCTTTCGGAGATCCTGTTGAGGTAATGAGTTTTTTCCTTGGTGCGAATTTCGAAAGCAATGATAATTCCGGTTACACGTGCATCCAAGATGTTTTTATGCTGTTTTACCTTTACTTGAAAGTTTAGGTGTTGTTCGTTTATGCGGGTTATATTTTTAAAAGTAACAGGCTTATCAAAAATATCCAAGTTGGCTAATGCTGCACTGCAGGCGGTGGGATTTCCAGTATAGGAATGCCCATGAAAAAAGGTTTTTGTTTTATCATCGGTTACATAAGCATTGTAAATGGTGGAGTTGCAAATGGTAAGTCCCAAAGGCATAAACCCTCCTGTAAGTGCTTTGGATAAGCAAATAATATCGGGTTTGTTTGAAAGGTAGTCAATGGCAAACATTTTCCCTGTTCGTCCAAAACCTGTCATTACTTCATCGGCTATGCTAATGCAATTGTGTTTTTTACAAAGCGCCAGCATTTCATTCAGGATATAGCTTTCATACATTACCATTCCTCCGGCACCTTGCACCAGTGGTTCAAATATAAAACAGGCAACATCGTTTTTCTTTACTTCATTTTGCAATTGTAGCATCGCTTTTTTTTCATTCCCCTTGGTTGGAACATCAATATGTATAACATCAAATAATAGTGGCTCAAAGGCATTGTTAAAAACATTTCTGGCGCTTATGCTCATTGCACCAAAGGTGTCACCATGGTATCCGTTTTTAAAAGCAATTACTTTGGTGCGGGGCGCTCCTTTATTGCTCCAATATTGAAATGCCATTTTAAGGGCAACTTCTACCGAGGTAGATCCATTGTCGGAAAAAAAAACTTTTGACATACCCGGTAATTTCTTCAACAGCCTTTCTGAAAGTTCTATTGCCGGCTCGTGTGTAAAGGATGCAAAGATGGAGTGTTCCATTTTTTGCAACTGTTGGTGAACTTTTTTAATAATGTAGGGATGACAATGCCCGTGAGCATTTACCCACCAAGAAGAAATGCCATCGATGTATTTATTTCCCTTGTCATCGTAAAAGTAAATACCTTTTCCTTTGCTGATGGCAATTGGCAATTGTTTGCTTTTCAAAAAAGTAAATGGGTGCCAAACAACTTTTGAGTCGCGAACGGAGAGTGTTGTCATTATAGTTGGATGTTCTTTAAAGCATCAGCATACTTTGTAATTACCTCTTGGTTTATTTCTCTTTCTTTAGAAATGTGCATTAGAGGTTGCATTCCCGCATATTCAATGATTATGTCTTCCGACATTTTATGCGGTGCTCCATTCATCACAAAACCTTTTAATGGGATATTATGTTTTCTTAAGGCGTCAATTGAAAGTAAGGTGTGGTTAATGCTCCCCAGGTAATTTTGCCCTACTAATATTACTTCGCAATCCATTTGTTTAATTAAGTCGATGATAAAAAAGTTATGTGTAAGTGGAACCATTAATCCTCCCGCACCTTCAATGATGAGTCTATTATTTGTTGTTGGTATTTTTATGTTTGTGGGATTAATTAAAATTCCTTCGTCTTCGGCAGCAGCGTGTGGCGAAGAGTATTGTTTTAGTGAGTATGCTTCGGGATGAATAACTGATTTTGTATTGCTGATTAAACTTCTGACTGTTTCGGAATCGGTGCCAGAAAAATTTCCAGCCTGCACAGGTTTCCAATAGTCGGCTTGTAAAACTTCCACCAGTATAGCTGCTATTACAGTTTTGCCTACATCGGTTCCTATTCCGGATATAAAGAGAGGTTTCGTCATATGTTTTTATGTAATACTCATTTTAAATAATAACGATAGTGTTTTTTTGAAACTCAACAATATTTCCTTTTCTAATTTTTGCTCTTTTACGAAGTTCTGTTTCACCGTTTAGTTTTACTAATTGCTCCTCTACGGCTTGTTTTGCTTCTGATCCCATCGAACACAGTCCCGTAGCTTTTAATAATTTGATTAGTTCAATGTACTCATCGGTGATTGCGAATTCTATTTTCATTTGTTTGGTAGTTTAGCGCTTAACGGATTTTTCAACCCTGAATATTTTTTTACTGTTACTTGTATACCTCCAACAACAATAGGAGTTTCTATTCGTATGGGAATTTTGTTTTCATCGTCTGTAACCCATACAATCATATCATCACCGCCTTTAAAAATAGTTCCTTCAATTAAAAGCGGACTAAATTTCACACAATTGAATTTTCCCAAATCGGTTTCAATAGTTTCCTTGCCAAGGTACTTTATATATTGGGTATAAAATTTATTATCGAGGTAAAGGTATATGGGAACCTTATCGCCAACCTTACTTTTTGAGAAATCAATTGTTCGAGCATAATAAATCATTGCTGTAACATCGTATGCACAATTGTTAGGGTTAATTGAGATGGTGTCTGTTTTAATGGGCTTACTATTTTCTATTGTGTAGGCTGTTATACGCGATTTGGAATAGTTAAAATAGTTGTCGTTGTAAATGTTGTTCGGTCCTTCCTTTGAATCTCGAAGGTATCGGTGGGGTAGAAGTGAACTGCTATCAACCCAACTTGCATAGGTATCTCTTACTTTATAAAACCAATCGTATTTAGGATACGTTTTTCCTACTCCTGAAAATTTCCAACAATTATTTCCCCTGTAATTATCTCGCTCTACTTTAAAGGTAACTTCACCCGAGCTTATCCATATAAAGCCCCAGTTATAATATATTTCATAGGTGAGTGACTCTCCGGGAGCAAAGGCTGTGTTGTTTAAAACGCAGTTAGTTTTTTGCGGATAACAAGCAATTGAGGTAAGGAATGAAAGTATAAAAAAAAGAGTAGTCTTCACTTTTGTTGTATTACGAGATGAAGTTACTACAAAAAAAAATCTCTCCAATGATGGAGAGACTTTTTTCATTGAAGAAAAATTACTTTTTCTTAGCTGCTTTCTTAGGAGCTGCTTTTTTAGCTGCTTTCTTAGGAGCTGCTTTTTTAGCTGCTTTTTTAGGAGCTGCTTTTTTAGCTGCCTTCTTAGGAGCTGCTTTTTTAGCTGCTTTCTTAGGAGCTGCTTTTTTTGTTGCTTTTTTTGTTGCCATTGTTTTTAATTTTTAATTAATCCATTTAATTAATAGTGACACAAAGAAAATAAATGTTTATGACACAACCTAATATCATTTAAATAATTATTAACATTTAATTGTTCGTTATTGTTAATTAAAATTATTTTAGAGTAAGGTAGAACTTTTAAATAATATTCAAAAAAATTACATCTCTTGTGATGGCTATAAACAAAGAGTATGTAGCGCATTTTGTTTTTTATTTTGGTAAAAATAGAAATTAGAGAGTATGAATACTGATTGAATTATTTATTAAAAATAAATTCATTTTTATTTCTTGAACGAATTTTTTTGAGTGAAAAATAATTTTTGAAGGTTTATTTTTCGAAATCTAAAATATTTTATGTTGCGTTATGTGTAACAATAAGTATAGAAGTTTTAATAGTAGCAGAATAAATACTTATTTTTATGTAAAAATTATAAAATGAAATTGAAAGGTATAAAAATAGGGCTACTGCTTTTTTCGGTTTGCACGCACCAATTGTTTGCACAGTCGTACTTTCAGCAAGAGGTTAATTACACCATAAATGTAGCATTGAATGATGTTACACACGAATTGAATGCCGATGAAAAAATAGAATACATTAATAATTCGCCCAATTCTATTTCTGAAATTTATATGCACATGTGGCCAAATGCATATAAAAATAATGCCACAGCTTTAGCAAAACAATTTCTTGAGAATGGAGAAACCAAATTTTATTATTCAAAAGAGGAGGACAGGGGTTTTATCTCCGGAATTGATTTTAAAGTAAACGGTGAAGCGGTGAAATTTGTATACGACTCAGTCAATATTGATATGGGAAAAATAACTTTGAATAGTCCATTAGCTCCTGGCCAAAAATTAATTATTACAACTCCGTTTCACGTTAAAATTCCAATCGGTATTTTTTCCCGATTAGGTCATATGGGGCAGCAGTATCAAATTACACAATGGTATCCCAAGCCTGCTGTTTACGATGCAAATGGATGGAATGCTATGCCGTATTTAAATCAAGGTGAATTTTATTCAGAGTTTGGTTCTTTTGATGTGTCGATTAGTTTGCCCGAGAATTATGTGGTAGGCGCAACCGGTGATTTGGTGGATGGAGAAAAAGAAATTGCTTGGCTAACTGAAAAAGCAAAAATTACAGAATCAATTCGTGAATTTAATAAAAGCGATAATTCATTTCCTGCTTCATCTGATAATTTAAAGACTTTGAGATATAAGCAATCAAATGTTCACGATTTTGCTTGGTTTGCAGATAAACGTTATCACGTTTTAACAAGTGAGGTTGAACTTCCTCAAAGTAAAAGGATGGTGAGTACTTGGGTGATGTTTACAAATGCGGAAGCTCATTTATGGAAAAAAAGTATTCCGTATATTAATGATGCATTGTATTATTATTCATTGTGGAACGGTGATTATCCATATAACCAATGCACTGCTGTTGATGGTGCTTTAAGTGCTGGAGGAGGTATGGAATATCCCAATGTAACCGTAATCGGTACTTCCGGAAAAGATTTTATTTTAGAAACAACCATTATGCACGAAGTAGGTCATAATTGGTTTTATGGAATATTAGGCTCGAATGAAAGGATACACCCTTGGATGGATGAAGGGTTAAATTCTTTTAATGAACTTCGGTATATGCGTAAAAAATATCCGAGCCTACGATTGTTGGATGAATTTGCACCTCGATTATCGGGAAGGTTTTTTAATATTGGTCATTATAAACAAAAAGCACAGTATGAACTTTCATACTTGATAAATGCCCGCAGAAATTTAGACCAGAAAATAGAACTGCCTGCTGCGCAATATACGGAGTTGAACTACGGTGGTGTTGTGTATTCAAAAACTGCATTGGTATTTGATTACTTAATGGCATATATTGGTGAAGAGAAGATGAACAAAATAATGCATCGCTATTTTGATACTTATAAGTTTAAACATCCCCAGCCCAATAACCTTAGAAAAATTATTGAGGAGGAAACAGAAAAACCGATGACTTGGTTTTTTGATGGACTTATTAATTCAACAAAGAAACTCGATTATAAAATTATTGCAGTTAAGGAAAGAAAAGACTTTACTGAAATTACCATTAAGAATGTAAATAACATTAAAGGGCCCGTTTGTATTTCAGCAGTAAATGAAGGCAAAGTAATAGCTAATGTATGGTATGATGGGTTTTACGGAAAACGAAAACTAAGTTTCCCTCCCGAAAATTATGATTCATATAGAATAGATGGTTTGTTGGAAATGCCTGAAATAAATCGAAAAAATAATACTATACGTACGAAAGGTTTATTTAAGAAAGTGGAGCCATTAAGGCTGCAATTTTTAGGCAGTGTAGAAAATCCCGATAAAACCCAAATTTGTTATTTACCCGTTGTTGGTTACAATATGAATAATTCATTTATGCCAGGGATAGCTATTTACAATAATCCATTTCCACAAAAAAAGTTAGAATATTTTTTAATGCCTTTGTATTCAGCCGGAACAATTGATTATGCAGGCCAGGCGAGTATAGCATACAATTGGTTTCTGAACAATGATTTTCAAAATATACGTTTGAGTTGTGAGGCGATGAAGTATGCAATAGGAGAGAAATCATTGACATTAGGTGCTGCACTATTATATAATTATAAGGCATTCACAATCTACAAGTTGACTCCCCAGCTATCATTTGAATTGAAAAGGAGTAATTCAAGAAGTTCGTTGAAGCAAAACTTATTTTTGCGAAGTATAAATATTTATGAAGAATTTCTTTCTTATAACTATCCTATTTTAAAGCTATATAATTCGATTCAAAAAAACACGATTAATGAAATCTCATATAATCTGAAGAATAGTAAAGCTTTAACACCTTATTCTTTGAATGTTGTAATGCAGCAAAACAATAATAGCTCATCGGGGAGTAGTTTTATGAAATTATTTGGAGAATTTAAATACCGTTTCGTATATAAGAAGAAAGGGAAGGGCTTCGATATTCGTTTGTTTGTAGGGAAGTTTATTTACAATAATGGAGCAGATTCTAGATATGGATTTGGAATGGAAGGCGGAAGTGATTATACGTACGATCAGATTTTATTGGGAAGAAATGTATATAATGGAATGTTTCAAAATCAATTGATTTCTACAGATGGAGGGTTTAAACACCAAACAGGTTTATTATTTGCCCAAAATTGGCTTACAAGTGTGCATTTCCAATCTTCCATTCCCAAAATACCACTTGCGCTATATACAAGTGCGGGCGCAACAGATGTTAAAAATTATTTTGTTTACGAAACCGGTGTAGCCTTGGTAATTATTCCCAAGGTGTTTGAAGTATATTTTCCGATATATTTAAATAATAAAACTCCGTATAACGTAACCACTTATACACAATATATTCGATTTGCATTGAATTTAAATCTTATAAAACCCTTTGAGTTTGCAAGGGATTTCACTTTGTAACATCCTTTTCAATAAAGGTGATTTTCCTTTTACTTAGTTCGGATAATATTGGATTATAAAATTCCTCAGTAAGTGGAATAGCTACCCCCTTGGTTTTTATTTTGTTGTTAAGAATAAGTTTTGTTGCAATTGCCATCGGTAGGCCAACTGTTTTTGCCATAGCAGTATAAGTTTGGTCGTCACCCTTTACTATCAAAGAAGAAGTAATTTTACGATGTGTCTTTTTTAGACTGTATTCAAATTGGTGTTGCATCACAATCATATCTTTATCGAGGGGATTCAGCACCCATTTTGTTTCCAATAAACTTTGCAGTATTTGTGCAGGTGTTCCTTTTGCCAATGATATTTTTTTGCCACTCAATATTCCGAGCCATTCAATTGCTTTGTATTTATCGGAGCTAACAGATATGTGAAGTTGTTTGTCTAAAAAATCTTCAAAACTATTGTACTTTGAGGGAACAAAAGATTCAATAAACTCTCTATAGGTTAATTTATTTGTATTTTCAATCGTAAAGGTATCATCCGTAATTCCTAAACTGGATAGGCAATTCCATTTTGAACAAAAATCGGCTTCACGTAATGTTCCCCGCAAAACGGTTTTAGCATTTTCAATGCCATAGGGTTGAATATAACTTAATGAGTCGCGATTGGCATAGGCATCAAATTTTCCATAACCTTCTATTTCTATAGTTTCAGTGTCTATGAATATTCTATTGTATGGTATAAAGTGCAGTTTTCCTTTATGAAGGTATTGAGCAGTTGTTTGTCCAGCTAAAATAACGTTGCGCGGGTTCCACGAAAATTTATAGCCCCAAGGGTTATCGTTACTTTCCGGAGCAACTAATCCACCACAGTGAGATTTGAAAGAGGTGATTTCTCCACCTGCTTTTTTTATGTTATTAATTACTTGCATAGCCGACAGGTGATCTATGCCTGGGTCAAGACCGATTTCATTTAAAAGCAACACGCCATTTTTAACAGCTTCGTCATTTAATGCAGCTAATTCCTTTGAAACATAAGATGCAGTTACCAAGTTTTTTTTATACGTAACACAGTCTTGCTACTGTATAGTGCATTGAAGCAGGTAGCATTGAGATGATAATATCTGCCTGTTTGATTTCTGATATCCGGAGAGTTTCATTGTTTACATCAAATGCAATCGCGCTTGCTTTTGGATGATTGTTGATTTTTTGTTTTGCCAAGTCAAGTGAAATATCGCCTACAGTAAGTTCCCAATTTTCAACCTCGGCATTCTCCAACAAGTATTTGATAAGCGATGAAGCTGATCGTCCTGCACCAATTAATAAAATCTTTCTCATATAATTACTTCATATTGATAAATTGCAAAGGTGTTTCAAATTCGGTATTGCGTATCATAGCAATAACGGCTTGTAAGTCATCAATTTTTTTTCCGGTAACACGCACTTGGTCATCCATAATTTGGGCTTCCACTTTTAGTTTTGCCTCTTTTATAGCTTTTACAATTTTTTTTGACACTTCTTTTTCGATTCCTTCTTTGATTCGAATATCTTTTTTGACCATATTGCCCGATGCATACTGCTCTTTGCCAAAATCCAAAGACATAGGATCTAATTTTTGTTTGATCATACGGGAGCGAATAACATCTTCAATAGCCGTTACGCGCATTTCGTTTTCTGTAATGACGTGAATGATTAAGGCTTTTTTATCCAGATCAATACTACTTTTCGAATCTCGAAAATCGTAACGTGTTGCTAATTCTTTACGTGCAACGTTAATAGCATTGTCGAGTGATTGGTGGTCAATTTTACTTACAATATCAAATGAAGGCATATCAAATTTATTTATATACTTATCCCAATTACTACAATATCGTCTACTTGTTCCAAATTACTTTTTCAATTTTCAATGGCACTACCTAAGTGTTCTTATTGTCGGAATAAAATCCCTCCTCAATAATTTGTCCTTTTTCTTTTTCATAAATTACCCAAAAACCTTGTTCCAATCCATTTTTGTCGATTTTATTAACGGTATCCTTTTGAAAGTTTTCAGATTTTTGAGCAACAGAAATTTGAGCCATTACTAAGAGCAGTAATAAAAAAAGGCTATAATACGTTTTGCGCACGGAATTGAAATTATGCATAAAATTAGCAAAGAAAAATGATATAGTAAAGGAACTGTGTAATGCTTGTTATTATTGGAAAGTATAAAGGTTGATATTGCTTTTGTATTTTTTTGTTTCACTAACTGTATATTTTTGAGAATTAAGGTTTAGTCAATAAATAAAAAAGCGGCACAAGTTATTGTGCCGCTTTTTTTATTCTGTAATTATTTTGTTAATCTGTAATAATAATTTTACCCATCAAGTTTTTTACTGAAGTGTTTTCAACTCCATAATAATAGATACCCGCTGCTATATTTTTTCTATCAATTATACATTGATTGTTTACTAATAGTAAAGTTCTTACTATTGCTCCATTGGTATTATAAACAATAAGTTTTCCTTGAATGCTTGCACCTGATTCAATTCTAAATATTGCACTCGTAAGTATTGGATTAGGATAAACGGATGCTGTTATTTTCTCAGTGCTTGTTGTATTCATTTTTAAAGGAACAGCATTGGGATTGAATTCCCAGATATCATAAAAAATAGCTGTATCACAATAACCGGTACCAATGTAAGCAACACCATTAATGGTGAAAACAGCAGCAGCAGCTCTTGCTCCTGCAGGAAAACTTTGTTGTGCAGTCCATTGGTCATTTACAGGACTGTATTTCCAAATGTCAGAGGTAAAAGTAAACGAGTCATCATATCCAGTACCGATATACCCCTCGTTGTTGAGTGAAAAAGCTATTGCGTTTTGTCTTGGGCTTCCTGCAAATGCAGCTTTTTGTACCCAAGTATCTGTTTGTGGCGTATACTCCCACATATCTTTTACAATAACTCCATCATCACCGGTTGCAACATATGCTTTCCCTGATGCCGTAAAAGAAACAGCCAATCTTCTTTTTGTTCCTCCAAAACTTGTAATGGCTGTCCAGGTATTACTTGCAGGACTGAATTTATAAAAATCTTTTCTGTATCCTCCAAGGTCTTGTCCTGTACCAACATAACCAACACTATCAATACTAAAAGCGGTTGCACCCCTTCTTGCTGTTCCTCCAAAATCTGCTTTTTGAGTCCAAGTATCCGTTTGTTTATCGTACTCCCAAGTGTCACGCATATATGCTGCACCACCCGAGCCGGTAGTAACATAAGCTTTAGTTCCAATTGTAAAACTTGCAGCCATGTTTCTTTCTATTCCGCTTTGATTAGGTCCGCCAATGTTTGGAATTGAAATCCACCAATTGCTATCTGGTTCAAATCGCCAAAGATTTCCTTTGTAGTTGTTAACATCGTATCCAAGTCCAATGTAACCTGTATTGCTAATTCCAAATCCAACAGCGGAACTTCTGCCTCCACCAAGAAAATTAGCGCGTTGGCGCCAAGGGGGTTGAGAGTATACTTGTAAAAACAAAAGGGAAATTATTGTAAGGGATATAATTTTTTTCATGATCAAATTTTATTGAATACACATTTTTGCACTAGTTACCGAATTTCCGTTTACACTTATTACCAAATAATATAGCCCAACCTCTAGGCTTCCTTTATAAATGGTTGTTGATGTTGTGGTGATTTTTTTATTTTCAACAATTGCACCTTTGCAGTCATATATAACTAAAATGGTAACATCCTTAGAATTAAAATTACCAAGTGTAATAGTTGTAAAATCGTTAAAGGGATTCGGTGATAATTTTAAAGAATTTGAATACGAAGAAATATTTTCAACACCTTCATAAATTTGAGAATATTCTTGTAAATCTCTTTTTGTTCCATCGTCACTTTTCCCCCCGCCTAAATATCCTTTCGTTCCAATTGAAAACGCAAGAGCAGATTTACGGATATCACCTTGTATGTCGGAACGCTGAACCCAAGTATCGTTTACTGAATTATATTCCCAACAATCTTTTTTAAACCCACCATCGTTACCGCAGGATATATATCCATAATTTCCAATGGAAAATGCACTTGCTCCCGTACGACCTGCCGTTGGGAAGTCCATTTTTTGAGCCCAACTATAATTGTTTCCCGGGTTAAATTCATAGAAATCGTATTTGAATAAATTGTCGTCACCGCCAAAACCCATATATGCTTTATTGCCAATTACGAATGAACTCATTCCGTATCGAACTCCAGGAGGAAAGTCAGATACTTTGCTCCAGTCATCATTCCCAGGATCATATTCATATACATTGTCTGTATAATTAGCTTGTCCGGTTTTTCCACAAACTGTATATCCTTTACCATTAATTGCAAATGCTGTTAAGAAAAATATTTCATTGAGCATATTAGCTTTTTGCGACCAACTATTGTTGGCAGGATTAAATTCATAAAAATCTTTCAATACCCTAAGTGCATCAAAAATAGCAGTATCAATTCCTCCGCCAACATATCCTTTAGTTCCAATTGCAAAACCAAAAGCATCTCTTCTTCCTAAACCTGGCAAGTCCGCTTTTTGGGTATATGTATCTGTAATCGGGTCGTATTCCCACAAATCTTTCATTGTAAAATTTGCTGAATCTTGTCCCATTCCAAAATAAGCTTTGCTATTTATAACGAATGATACAGCTCGTTCTCTTTTCCATGTCATATCTGTTACTCTTCGCCAAGCATTGGGAGCAGCAGAAACTACAATTGTAAAAAGAACTATGGCAGGAACTATTAATACGTATTTTCTCATTTTATAATTAATTTACCCGTTGATACTTGTTTTTTATTTTCAATTATGGAGTAGTAATAAATTCCACTTGCAACATCAGCAACATTTACGGATACTTTATTAGAAGTAAATGAATTGCTTTTTACTATTCGTCCGGTTGCGTCATAAAGTGAAATTACTTTGCTGTTATTATTGCCTCCAACAATGGTAAAGTTGGCAAAGTCTGATGTAGGGTTTGGATAGATAGACACAACTGCTTTATTTTTATTTTCACCTACTGATAATTCTTCTTCGGCATATTCCCAAAAGTCATTGAAGTTAATGCCATTTGTTCCGGTACCGGCATAACCTTTTGTATCACTTGAATTGGTAAACGCCACCATATATCGTCTTGCTGTACCATCAAAATCGGGTTTTTGTTCCCAAGTATCACTGCCTTCTTTGTATTTCCAAACATCATGTAAATCGGTATATGAAGTATCAAGTCCCAATAACACAAAACCATCGTCTCGTAATCCAAATGCCGATGCTTCATGTCTTTTGGGACCGGGTAAACTTGCTTTTTGCATCCAAGTATTATTGTTTGGATTGTATCTCCAAAGGTCGTTTTGTTCAACATCTATTGAGTCTCTTCCTGAACAAACGAAAGCTCTATCATCAGCTTCAAATCCCGCAGCTGTTTCACGTTTTCCCGGAGGGAAGTCAGCTTTTGCTGTCCAAATATCAGTAATAGAATTATATTCATACCAATCTTTACTCGCACCATTAATAGTTGTTCCGAGACCCATATATGCTTTTAAAGTTGTTGGAATATAAACACAGGTACCTACGCTTCTGCCTAAGCCAAGGAATTGTGCAATGGGTGTCCAAGTATTTGTATTGGGATTATATTTATAAAAATCGCTTAAAAAGGAAACGGAAGTTTTTCCAAGTCCTACATAAGCATTTGTTGGTGTTGCAAAACACAGTGCACCATAACGATGACCTCCTGGTACATTTGCTTTTTGAGTCCACGAGTTGGTAGCAGGGTCAAATTCCCACCAATCATCATATTCAACCAATGCATTCGCATTAAAGTGTCCAGTACCTAAATAACATTTAGCTCCAACAGAGCAACCTACAGCTCTATGACGAGCATCGGCTGGCAAACTGGCTTTCTGATTCCAGTCACTTGCGGCAAAAATTGCACATGAAAGTAAGGTGAACAAGCAAAGAAGTGTAGTTGTTTTTTTCATTTTTATGTGGTAATTGTTTAGTCGTTTATAATTATTTTTCCTGTTGTGATAGTGTTTGAATTTTCATTGGTAATGGAATAAAAATATATTCCAGAAGAAAGATTATTACGTTGAATAGTAGCGTAATTTTTATCCATCGGGATAGTTGAAACTAATTCGCCAGTACTATTGAATATGGCAATAGTATTGTTCTGAGAACTTTTATCTTCAATACTAATAGTTGAATAACTAGTCATTGGGTTAGGATACGTTGTAACTTTTACTTTTTGATTATTTATTTCGTTGATCGAAACTAAATTTGGGTTAAATTCCCACATATCATTTAATTGGTTACCATCGCTGTAACCCGTACCAAAATACCCTTTTCCGTTTACACTAAATCCAACAGCTGCACTTCTGGATATTCCAGGGCAAGCGGCCATTTGAGTCCAAGTGTTAACTGCAGGATTAAACTTCCAAAAATCATTGGTGTAGTTTAACGTACTATCATAACCACTTCCAATATAGCCCTCAGCGGCCAAAGAAAAAGCAACTGCACTTTTTCTTGCAGTCCCCCCAAAAGGTGCTTTTTGTGTCCAACTATCAAGTTGTGGATCATATTCCCAAAAATCTTTTATCATTGTTCCTTTATCTCCTGTTCCTAAATACCCTTTTGTAGATATAGCAAATCCAACCGCAAATTGCCTGCTAGCTCCTGGAATACCTGCAACCGAAGACCAGTTATTATTCACAGCATCAAATTTCCAAAAATCGCTTCTTAGTCCATTAGCATCCTGTCCCGTTCCAATATAGCCGTGTGAGCCGATAGAAAATCCGCAAGCTCCTTTTCTTGCAGTCCCTCCAAAATCAGCTTTCTGAGTCCAGGTATCGTCTGCTGCATTATATTCCCAAAAATCTTTCAAGTAGGGTGCTCCTCCTTGACCTGTTCCAACGTATCCTTTATTATTGATAACAAAACTAATCGCTGAATTCCTCTCCAATCCACCTCCATTAGCTCCGCCTAAACCCGCTATGTCAGCCCAAGAGTTATTATTTATATTATAAGAGAAAAATCCTTTTTTGAATGTGAAATTATCGTATCCACAACCAACAAATCCATTAGTGTTAAAACCAAAACCAACGGCACTACTTCTATTGTTACCTGCAAAATTACTTAACTGTTTCC
>Ga0049084_10000366_pt1 | contig 17496 bp, 16 predicted proteins | sample GreLakmeON33MSRF_FD_66720 | JGI IMG/M metagenome (GOLD analysis project Ga0049084, IMG submission 66720) | Freshwater lentic microbial communities from great Laurentian Lakes, MI, USA - Great Lakes metaG ON33MSRF | ecosystem: Environmental > Aquatic > Freshwater > Lake | place: Great Lakes... | reverse complement strand
CTACCAATTTCCGCCTGAACCGCCACCACCAAAGCCACCACCGCCAAAACCACCAAAGCCACCCGATGAGCCACCACCAAAACCTCGACTACCCGAAAGCATTGAGCCAAGTAAAAAACCCGTCCCCATACTCATTCCGCCATTTCCTCCTCTGCCTCCACCACGCTTAATATTGATGATAATAAAAGCAATAATCACCAACAATATCAATCCGAGTTTAAATTTATTCGTACCTTTTCCCTTATGTTTTGCGCTATACGAATCTGAATTGTATTCACCTTTTGCTAATGCCATTAAAACATCAGTTCCTTTATCTAATCCTTTATATCCTTCGCCATTTTTAAAATAAGGATACATTTCATCTTCACGAATACGTTTAGTGGTAATATCAGGAATAGCGCCTTCTAAACCTCTGCCAATAACTATTTCTAAATATCGCTGGCCTTCTCCTCCTGTTGGCTTTATTAAAATCACAATCCCATTATCTTCCTCTTTTTGACCAACACCCCATTGTTTACCAATTTCTGTTGCATAAGCCCAAGGCTCCATCCCATTAATATCATCTACAATAACTATAACAATTTGATTGGATGTTTCATTAGCGAAAGTTTGAAGTTTTTGCTCTAATAGCGATTCTTCATCAGCAGATAAAAAGCCTGAAGCAGTGAAATTATTTACCAGTTTTGGTGGATTAGGTCGTTCAGGAATGCCATTCGACTGAGCAAATACAAACGATGAAAGAAGGGAAAATAAAATAGAAATATATTTTTTGAACATCTTTTTCAATTACATATTATTTACCAAAACTAACCTCATTGTTTAGTTCATTGGTATCGTTTGATTGTAAAGGGAAATATACTTTCAGCTTTTCTCCTGCCATTTCAATTCCTTTACAAAGCCCTTCAGTAAATTGTCGATTTTTAAAATAATCTAACATCACATCTTTGATTAGATCCCAAAAATCTGCTGGTACTTTTTCATTAATTCCTTTATCTCCAAGTATAGCAAACTTATGGTCTGAAACGGCCAAATAAAACAACACTCCATTACGCAATTCTGTTTTATCCATTTTTAATTGATGAAATATATTGGCCGCTTTGTCCAACACATCTTCTTTGCATTTATCATCGATGTGTACACGTACTTCACCCGAGGTATTTAATTCGGCATTAACAATTGTTTGTTTAATAGATTTTTGTTGTTCGGGTGTGAAAAAATTTTTAGTCCTCATTTATTTAGTGCAGAGAGAGTTAGTATAAAATAAGAGATAACTTATTGAGTTCAATAAGCTATCTCATGCCTTATTATACAAATTATTCAACCAAATTAAAATTTAACCTCAGGAGCTTTTTCTGAACCCTCTGCAGCTTTAAAAGATTCTTTTTGAGGGAATCTTGTTTTACTCAAAAGCATTTCATTCAAAAAACCTGTAATATGGTTGCTATAAATAGCAACTTTCTCATTGTACTCATCACGAGAATAATTAATTCTATTTTCAGTGCCTTCCAATTGTGTTTGTAATTCTTGAAAATTCTCAGTTGAACGAATTTGGGGATAGGCTTCAAACGCTAAATTAATGGCTGTGTTGATTTTTTTCCCCATAAGCTCCATATCTTCTGGTGTTTTAGCATTAACGATACCCGCTCGAGCTTGAGTTACTGAAGTTAAAATCCCTTTTTCATTCTCAGCAGCACCCTTAACAGTTGCTACTAACTGTGGAATCAAATCAGCACGCCTCTGGTAACTTGATTGTACATTACCCCAAGCTTTTTCCACATCTTTTTGATAACTATTTGCAGTATTAAAATTACTTCGATACATCATAAAGATGATAAATACTAATAAAATTAAACTACCTACGACCAGTAAACTTTTTTTCATTGTTTTTGTTTTAAATATATAATTGTCAAAATTACACAACTATTCGGATACTCTTAAATAAACCAATACAATATCTTGAATAGATTGGTTAATTAATGTTAATACAACTTTTAACTGCAATTAAAAATTCGCCCGGCTTTCTTGTTCCAATGATATATTTTAACCCATCACGATCCATTAGTTCTACTGCTTCCTCTCCTGAAGTATAAAATTTTATGCGTCCCTTTTTGTGAAGGTTATAAACGGAAACGTGTCTAAAACGAGGGTCATAAACTATTTGATGGGCATCCACTATACTACTTAATTCAATTTTCACTTTGCGAGAAGTCCATAAACCATCTAAAACAATACTCTTTTCGGTTATTTGGGTTTTAATATGAAGTATAAATACCAATCCGGCTGAAAGCAACAATACAATAATTCCTAATAAAAAAAACATTGCCCCCGATTCAGGAATATCTTGAACGGGATATGACCCTATGTGAATACCCGAAACATCTACCGGCTTTGGATTTTGTGACCAATAGTAGGCAATAAAGCAAAACAAGATCAATATAATCCTACTTAAAAGAGCTGATTTATTATAACCAAGATACTGCTTCTCTTCAAATAAAATTATTTCGGAATTGTAATCCATATGGTTATTTCAGAATAAAATTAAACTATTTTTTTACAATAAATATATTAAAAAACGGAACACATTAACTCTTTAAAAATGATTCTACCGATTGGTGGGCTTCATTAAAAACCGTCTCTATTGAATCGTTTATTAATACGGCATCAAACTGTACGGCATATTCCATCTCTGTTTCTGCCTTCCCAATTCTTCTAGCGATACTTTCGGTTGTCTCGGTGCCTCTCTTCTTAAGTCGGTCTTCAAGATGCTTTATGGAAGGTGCTTTAACAAATACAGCTAAGGCTTTGTCTCCAAACTTTTTTTTTAAACTCAAGCCACCCACAACATCTACATCAAAAATAACGTGATGTCCTCTATCCCAAATTCGTTTAATTTCACTTTTCAGCGTACCGTAAAAATGATTTTCATACACTTCTTCCCATTCAACAAACTCATCGTTGGCAATGCGCTTTTTAAATTCTGCTACACCTATAAAATAATAATCTACTCCCTCAATTTCGCCTTTTCGAAGCTCTCTACTGCAAGCCGATACGGAAAATTCAACGGCAGGAAATTTTGAAACCAAATGTTGCACAATAGTCGTTTTGCCAGCACCTGAAGGTGCCGAAAAAATAATTAGTTTACCATCCATATTAAATTCATTTCTTCTTATAAAACATTAAGCAGTTGCTCTTTTACTTTTTCCAATTCATCTTTCATTTCAACTACCAATTTTTGTATCTCTGCATCGTTTGCTTTTGAACCTATTGTATTTATTTCACGTCCAATTTCTTGTGTTATAAATCCAAGTTTTCTTCCGGAAGATGCTTCTTCCATTGTTTTTATAAAATAATCACAATGTGTTTTTAAACGCACTTTTTCCTCTGTAATGTCAATTTTTTCAATGTAATAAATCAATTCCTGTTCAAAACGGTTATTGTCTACCTTATCGTTTCCAATAACCTCATTTATGTTATTTTTTATCCTATCGCGAATATGCTGAACACGTAATCCATCCATTTTTTGGATGGAAGAAAGGTTAAGTGTTATTTTATTTATCCTAGAAGAAAGTTCCTTAGCAAGCACCTTACCTTCGTCATCTCTAAACACATTAAGGTCTGCAAGTGCCTTTTCTACCACATTGTATACAATTTGCCAATCTTCCTCGTTGATGTCATTTTTCTCATGTTTCCACACTTCGGGCATTTTCGATATTATTTCAATATAATTATTATCGGCAAGGTTTAATTCACTTGCTAACAACATGAGTTCTTTGTAATAATTTTTTGCCAATGGTTTATTGAGGGAAATTGATTTTTGTTCTGCGCTACTTTCCAACAATACAAATACATCTACTTTTCCCCTTTCTAACATACGTTGAGCCATTGAGCGAATGTCGTTCTCCTTTTCTTTAAATACAGAAGGCATTCTTATGCCTAAATCAAGTTGTTTTGAATTTAAAGACCTTACTTCTACCGAAATTTTCTTGTTTTCATTTTCGGAAAATGATTTTCCGAAACCTGTCATTGATTTTATCATACTATTTTTTCACAAAAATAACTATAAGAAAACAAAAAAGGGAAAAGTTGTCGCTTTTCCCTTTTTTGTTTTTAGAAAATAAGTTACCTAATAAGAGTAACGTGACCAATAAATTCACTTTCTTGAGTGCTTGTAACATTGTCTTTATTATTGTATGTTACTTTTATTTTATATACATAAACATCTTGTTGCGATATGTCTGTGTCATTATTTCCGGTTCCATCCCATCCTTTATTCAAGTCATTAGACCTGAATATTAAATCTCCCCAACGATTAAATATTGTCATATCGAAAGATAAAATAAATTGTCCCTTAGGCATAAAAACATCATTTGTTCCATCACCGTTTGGTGTAAATGCATTCGGAATAAATAAAGTGTACTCCGGACCAACTACCAAACAATGGGTAATATCATTTGTACAACCCTCTACTGAAATGGCCGTTAATTTTACACAGTACAATCCGGTATCACTGTATGCATGTCGAGGGTTAATATCTGTAGAATTATTAGCATCATTTTTATCACCAAAATCCCATATATAACTTGCTCCACCAACAGACTTGTTAAAGAAGCTTATAACAGGATTTAAAACGGTAGTTGTTGTTGGCGTAAAACCAAATTCAGCAACTGGGTTGGAATAAACAGTAATCATTGCAGTAGTCATTGCAGATGACAGGCAACCTAAATTTGAAATAGTACCTAGTGTTACAGAATACACCCCCGGTGAAGCGTAGCAGTGAGAAGGATTTCGTTGAGAACTTACTGCTGTTCCATCACCAAAATTCCAAGTCCAACCTACTATGGTTCCAGTAGCAATGGTAGAAGCATCCGTAAAATCAACGCATAAAGGCTCACAGCCATTTGCAATATTAGTACTCATTGAAACAATAGTTAAAGGATTAACAGTTATTAAAACAGAATCAACCACTAAAGGGGTTCCGCAATTATCACTTGCTGTAACATAATATGTTGTTGTTGTTGTGGGAGTAACATTTATTGATTGGAAATTGCTTGAACCATTTGGCGCCCAAGTCCAACTATATGCATAAGGACCACCATTACCACCCGTTGCAACAGCATTAATAGTTGCAGTAAATCCAGGGCAAACAGAATCGTCTTTTGAAGCGATAACTGAAAGTGCAGGGTATACAGTAATTGTAACATTTTGAGGAGCAGAAACACAATTATTTGCATCTGTTACAGTTACTGTATATACAGTAGTTAAAATGGGAGAAACAATTGGGCCTAATGGAGTCCAATTATATATGTATGGCGGTGTTCCTCCGGCACCATTTGCGGTTAAAGTAACAGATTTACCTATACAAATTGTCGTTCCGATTTGTGGCGTTACTGTAAGTAGAGATGGTTCACTAATATTGACAGTTGTGGTAGAAGTACATCCAACTACATCCGTAACCAAAATTGAATAATTGCCGGCACATAAATTAGTAAGTGTTGCTGTATTTCCTACGTTAGGTATCCAAGTATACGTAAATGGAGGTGTTCCACCTACATTATCAATTGTAGCTTGTCCATCGCAACTACCAAAGCAAGTTGCATTTATAGATGATTGCACAGAGGCTATCACTCCTGGATTAAATCCAACTACGATGGTTGCATTAACAGCACAATTATTTGCATCTGTAACGGTAACGGTATGATTACCTGCAACAAGATTTGTAGCTGTTTGTGTGGTTTGCCCACTAGGTTGCCAAATAAAAGTATATCCCGGGGTTCCACCTGTAATGTTTGTTACAGAAGCAGTTCCATCTGGTAAACCGCAGTTTGAATTTACAGATGTGGTTTGAATTGCCAAAACAGGCGGCTCAGTAATTATAAAATTTGAAGATATGGTACACCCAACTATATCGGTTACTGTACAAGAATAAACCCCGGCACAAACGTTCGAGATAGCTGGATTTGTAGAACCATTGCTCCACAAGTACGAATAGGGCAAAAGGCCACCATTGACAACCACACTAGCCTGACCAATACAAACTGCATTACATAATAAGTTTGTTTGTGATGTTTGTATTGTTAATAGCGTTGGTTCAGAAACAGCAACTATTTGAGTAACAAAACATCCATTTGCATCTGTTACAATACAGGTATAATTACCGGCTGACAAATTATTAACAGTAGCAGTATTGCCAACATTCGGATTCCATAAATAAGTATATGGTGCAGTTCCGCCAGTAATATTGGATACAGTAATCGATCCATCATTTGCTCCATAACAAGAAACGTCTATAATTATTGAATTAGCAGTCATAGCAGGAGGTTCCGTAATTGTAATACTAGAAGTAGCAGTACAACCATGAGTATCCATAATATTGCAGACATATGTACCTGCAGTCATTCCGGTTTGTGTTGGCATAGGGCTTCCATTATACACCCATGTGAAGATATAGCCTGGAGAGCCTCCTACAGCAGTAGCTGTAGCACCTGCAGTGTCACCATTACATAAAATAGTACTTGTTTGTGAAATACTACAAGTTAATAAAGGCGGTTCTGTAATAATAATTGTATCACAACTACCTTGGTTATTAACATCTGTACAAATTACCGAATAGGTTCCAGGACAAAGGTTTGACTGAGCCGCGGTTGTTGGCCCATTGCTCCATTGGTATGTAAATGGAGGTGTTCCTGCATTTGGAGTAGCCAAAACAGTCCCGTCACACATTCCAAAACAAGTTACATCTGTTCCTGAAACTGTTACACCAGCAGGAATAATTGGCTGAATATTATCGACCAATAATGTATGATATCCATTACAACCTGGAATGTAATAAGGGCTAATGGTTATGTAGCACCAGTTACCTGTTGCCGTAAATGAAACACTATACGTTTGCCAAACGTTACCATTTATTACCCCTGATTGCCATAAAACTTGCTGATTACCACACAAAGAATTCCCTCCTTTAATCTCACAACTTGCAAAACAACCATTTGTATAACCGGGATAATCTCCTGCAGCAAGATCAAATGTTAATATATAAGTTGTTCCTGCAACCATACAACCACTCAATTGTTGAGTAACTCCTTCATTATATCCAGCATTGCAGAGCATACCTTCATAATGTAATCCGTTTGATGCCGGAAGCAAACATCCCCAATTGCCTGGTTGTTCATCAGGACTACCATAACAAGCTCCCCAAGGTGGAGGAGCGATGTGGGGTTGTGGTTGCCCACCATTTAACTCAAAACTTGGATTCGAAATTAGAAGTTGAACACCTCCACCTTGCCCTACACCACACTGTGCAAATATATTTAACGATAGAAAAGATAAGGCTATGATTGATAATGTTTTTTTCATCGGAATGACGAATTTAAATTCTCGTAAATATATAATTTTTTGGGATAAATTGAATTTACTGAACAATAAAATATTGCTATTAAGTTATCTTTGTTCCACTTTATTTATCCTGCGGCATTAAAAAATGAAGATAAATAGATTCGATTGATTTAAATCGATCGATATGCTGACGATTTAATCCATCCCTCGTTAGTATTCTGGAGTTTAATGCGAGAATAATTGCCGTTTCTTTCCAAAATAGTAAATGTAGTTCCTAAATGTATCTCAAACAAACTTGTTGCCTTTTCATTAGGCGCACTGTTCACCTGTACTAATTCGAGAAATAATACACCGGTGTTAGATGATTGTTGCGTTGTATAATTTTTACTCGCAAAGAAAAAAGATGAAAGGGCAATTAAAAAGAATAAAATAGTGAGGGTAAACAATAATTTCTTTCGTCCGATTGTTTTTACCAACATATACAGTATTATCAATGAACAGGAAACGAAAAAAGAAACAATCGACTGTACAGCCCATTTATCGGCACTTTTGGTAAGTATAAATGTATTTACCCACCTAAATAAAACGAACTCATCGTGTTGTTCTATTTTGTCTTTTATTTTTAGGTTAGCTATTTTTAAATTCACTATCACATCCTCATCAAAAGGAGCTAATTTTTTTGCCTTCTCATAATACAATATAGCGGCTGCAATGCTATCTGATTTATAATAAGCATTTGCCAAATTAAAGTATAATTCGGATGACTCATAACCTGAATTAAGAATGGCCTTATAAGAAACAATTGCCTTTTCGAAATGATTTTCCTTATACAAGTTATTTGCCTTGCCAAACTCCGCTTCATTACTTTCATTTGCATACAAAATTGTAAATCGGCAAAGCAAAATAAATATGTAACACATTTTTTTCATCCTTATACTATTTTTATGAACGAAGAGTTTCCTCTATTTCACTTATAATATGTATTGATTTATCGTAATCTGATTTCATTCCCAACACTTCTTTAACAGATGAGTATCTTGCAAATTCGCAGGTTGAAAGTATTTCGTGCAATTGTTTTAATGTATTTTCATTTGCTCCATTTTTTCGCAGATTATCAACGATTACATCCTTGGAAAGGTCCATGCCATTTATATTAAGCTTATCGCTCAAATATCCATACAATGCTTTATATAGCTCTTCATAAAACGGATCGTACAAATTTTTTACCAAATACGAATTTGCCATTTGAAGTCTTTTTTGAGCCAATTTTGTGGCTTTTTTACTTCTCATTAAAACAACATCACTATTCTCTTTTTCTAACTTCTTCTTTAACAAAAGAAATACTACTAATCCTATGAATGGCAAAATCAACAATAGATAAAACAAATATGAATCGAAAAAAAACAGCCCTATTCTGTTTAGTTCCGTTTTTGATTTTATATAACGAATGTCAGAACCCAACATTTTTACATCTTCTTTAATAATATTGCTATTGTTTGATACGGTAGCCTTTTCACCTTCACCTTGCTCGACCTCTATAGGTATTTCGGCACTCTTAAGTGTGATATATTCCTTTTTTTGCGGATCAAAATAACTAAAATTTAGTGCCGGTATTTGTAAATTACCAGCGACTCTTGGAATGAGTAAATAATCGTATGTACGACTACCTGAAATACCTGTATTGCTAACTGAAAGTTTATCATTCATTTTGGGATCGAAAGATTCGAATTCTTTTGGCAAATCGAGTTTAATGGGTTCAATAAATTTTATATTCCCCTTGCCTGAAAGTGTGAGCAAATAATTTACGCCATCATTCGCTTTAAGTTTGTTCTTGTTCACTTTTGTCTCAATAGAAAACTCTCCAACTGCTCCACTAAAACCATCGGGTTTTCCCTCTTCCGGCAATGGAACAACCTCAATCTGCAATGTTCTGCTTTTTATAGAAACTTTAGAGTCGCGATATCCTCCACCAAAAAACTGATCGAAAAAATTATTTGATTTAACAGACATCCTAATTAAACAATCCATTTCCATAGCATCAATATCCAATGTTCCTGAACGTTGAGGAATCAAAATTGCTTTTTTAATTTCGGCAACTTGGTATTGAATACCATCTATTACTTCAGGATGTAATGTAGCTTGTTTATTGGGAGAGAAAACATCCTCACTCCAAAAGCCATTAAATACAGGAGCTTTTGTTAAACCGTTATCAACAATAGACACCCTAGTATAAACCTTATACGTCACCACCAATTGTTCTCCAACATATACTTTCGATTTATCGATTGAAGCTTTTATGAATAAATTATTCCCAAGTTCTTCTGTACCTGCTTTTTGCTGTTGCGATTGCTTTTGTTGGTTTCCACTATTCTGTTGTTGTTGAGCATTATTCGATCCTCCTTTTCCCACGTTAATCGTTAAGGCTTTCGACTCTATTTTTTTTCCATTAACAGTTATTGAAGCAGGAATGATTGTATACGCTCCTTCTTTACGAGGGGCTAATGTAAATGAATATGAAACAGACTGCGACATTGCCCCATTTATAATTTGCATACTGGTAGATTGATTGGGACCGGAATACACATCAAAATCATTGAAAGAAGGGTGACGGAAACCGTTTCCGGATGTATTCAAGGAATAGGTAATTTGAAACTGTTCGCCAACTGCTAGCTTGGTTTTATTTGCATAAACAGTAAGCTCTTGAGCAAATACTGAATTAAAAAACAAAAGCAAAGTAAATGGTAAAAACAAAAACAAAAGAACAAGCCTTTGCCTCATTTTTACCTTATAATATAACGTGTCTTTTATCATTAAAATCTCAAAATAATTACCAATCCTTTTCAATATTAATATTTTCCTCTTTTCCGGCTCTCTTTTTTAGCTTTTCCTGAACATTCTTTTCTTGATTATTCAATGCTTCAAGCAGTCGCATTGCCTCTTCCTTCGTCATCTTATTCTTAGCCTGGGATTCCTTTTTCTGTTCGTCCTTCTTTTCCTTTCCATCCTTATTTTTATCATCTTCTTTATCCTTTTTCTTGTCCTTATTATCTTTCTCGTCTTTATCCTTCTGGTCTTTTTTCTTATCGTCTTTTTTATCTTTGTCCTTATTTTGTTGCTGCTGCTGCTGTTGTAGTTTTTTTTGTGCGTAAGCTAAGTTGTATTTTGTTGCTTCATCTGTTGGTGAATTTTTTAATGCATTACAATAAGCTTGCACACTCTCTTCGTATTTTTTGGATTGCAAAAGCGAATTGCCTAAATTATGATAGGCGTCTGCTAACTTTTTTTTATCCTTTGTTTGTTGCGTAATTTGCTTAAACTGATTGGCAGACTCATCAAATTTCTTTTGTTTGTACAAGGCATCTGCAATATTAAAAGCAGCCTCATTTGAAGCACTGTTTTTTTGTTGTGATTCGCGGTATAACTTCTCGGCATCTTTGTACTTTCCCTTATTATACAAATCATTCCCATTGCGTATATACTTCTTATCCTCCTGCGATTTTACAGGAAATACAAAAGAAAATAGCAATACAAAAAGAAAAAAATATTTATACATAATTTTCACCAAACAAATTTAATTTATTCCAAAACTTACTTTTTCGATTATTCAATAGTAATTCTATTATTAAAAACAGCATTGCTGCGGCAATAAAATATTGAAACCTATCTTCATAGTCACTGTATATTTTATTGCCAAATTCTGTTTTTTGCATGGAGTTTATTTTGTCAAATATAGTATTCAGAGCATCCTGAGAATTACTTGCACGAACATATACTCCTTTACCTGCAGAAGCAACATCTTGAAGCAATTGTTCATTAATTTTTGTTATAACTGTATTGTTCTCTTTATCTTTCCTATAACCATTTGATTTACCATTTAAAAACAAAGGAATTGGTGAACCGTTCTCAGACCCCATGCCAATTGTATGAACGGTGATTTTTTTCTCGGCAGCAAATTCTGCCATTTTAATAGCGTCATCTTCGTGATTCTCTCCATCTGTTATTACAATTATCGACTTTGCCGTTTTGCTGTTTTTATCAAAAGAATTCATTGACAATTCTATGGCAAAACCTATAGCAGTTCCTTGTGTAGGAATAATGTCTGTATCAATTGAATTTAAAAACAGTTTTGCAGCAGCATAATCGGATGTTACAGGCAGCTGAACATAAGCTTGACCTGCAAAAACCACAATTCCAATTCTGTCATCTTTCAAATTATCTAAGAGCTTTGATATAGCTTGCTTCGCTTTTTCTAATCGATTGGGATATAAATCCTCTGCCTTCATACTATTCGATACATCCAAGGCAATGATAATATCAACTCCTTCCCTTTTTATTTCTTCCAACTTAGACCCTATTTGAGGATTAGCAATTCCAACTGTTAAAAAAAGAATTGCAAAACACATTAATAGCATTTTTATGACTGGTTTAGTTTTAGAGTCATCGGGAATAATGAAGGAAACTAAATTGGTATCCAAAAAACTTAACAAGGCCTTTTTTCTCCATCTTCTCACTAATATGTATATAACTATCAGCAGCGGAATGGCTAAAAGACCGTATAAATAATCTATATTTTCAAATCTAAACATTAGGTCAAACTCTTAAAAAGTGTATTCTTCAATGCTAACTCCAATAGCAAACAAAAAGCTGCAGCAATTGCTAATGGCAAAAACAATTCTGATTTTTTACTGTATTGCTTTTCTTCAATAATCGATTTTTCCAATTTATCGATTTCAAGATAAATATCCTTTAAATTTTCATTATTGGTTGCCCTAAAATATTTACCCTGCGTAATCTCAGCAATCTTTTTCATAATATTTTCATCGATATCACATTTAATGTAATCAAAGGCATATTGACCATTAGGGTAAATTCCGACAGGTGAATAGGCCATCCCTTTCGTTCCCACACCAATTGTATAAACCCTTATTCCAAAGGGCTTCGCTACATCGGCTGCGAGTTCAGGTGCAATGGAACCAGAATTATTTACACCATCAGTAAGCAAAATTATTACCTTACTTTTTGCTTTACTGTCTTTCAATCTATTTACTGCTGTTGCTAAGCCTAAACCTATTGCAGTACCATCATTTACCATCCCTGTTTTTATCGAAACAAATAAGTTTTTTAGTACTGCGTGATCAGTGGTAAGTGGACATTGAGTAAAACTCTCTCCACTGAAAATAACTAAACCTATTCTATCATTGGGTCTACTATCAATAAAATTGATTGCCAACTCTTTGGATGCATCTAAACGATTAGGTTTGAAATCACGTGCAAGCATACTTGCCGAAATATCTTGAGCAATAACAATATCAATGCCTTCTGTTGTAATATCCTGCCAACTTTTTTTAGATTGAGGCCTTGCCATTGCAACTATCAAAAATGATAATACCAATAAACGCAATACAAAAACACTGTGCCTAAAATATACTTTCAATGGAGTCTTTGTTGTTTGAAAATTTACAATAGATGAAATTTTTACAGAAGGATTCAACTTATTGTTTCGAAAAATGTACCATACAATGAGCAGTGGAATTATAATAAATCCATAAAAAAAATGGGGGTATGCAAATGTTATATCTTGGACTGTCATAGCTTGCCGTCTTTTTCTTTATCTGTATTCAAAATCAAGATAGTTCCATTAATAAAATCAATTGCATTTTGAATACTCATTTCATTTTCATTGCCAAGTGGATTTTCTTTTGCAAACTTGACCATATCTGAAAGTGTAAGCAATTGCCTTAATTTCTTTTTTAATTCATCATCCAATGAAACACTTCTAAAATTTTGCAATGTTTCGTAGGTAGTTTGCTCGGGTGCATTTATTCCAAAACGTTTCTCAATGTAAGTTCTCACGGTATCCGACAAACGGATGTGAAACAACTTATACTTACCTTCTTGCCACAATTTTTCATCACGTAATTTCTGCAGTTCTTCTAATGCAGTTATATGTGCAGGAATTATTACTTCTACTTTTTCTTCCACTACGAGTGGTTTTTTCTTCCTGTTTTTTATAAAATAGTAAAGTATAATAGATAATAAAATCAAAGAAATGGCTGCGATTATTATTTTGTCTAATATCTCATAAATTGACCAGGGTGAATCGTACGGCTGTTTAATATCCTTTATTACCTTATTTGTATCTACAGCAAGGGTTAGTACAGATAACAATAACGCATCTGTTAATATAGTATCACTATTAATAACAACAGACAAAGGGGGAATGACATAATAACCGGAATCAAACGATGTAATGGTATAATAGCAAGATAATATAACACTGTTTTTATCAGGTAAAAAAACGGTGTCTATTTTAGATACACCCAACACCTCAATATGGCTAACAAGTGTGTCTTTAAAAGTAGGGAACGTAATTTTGTCTCCTTTAATCCCTTTTGCTTCAACGGTTAACTTTTGTTGATCACCTATTGTAATAATAGCAGTATCCAACTTTACTCTCACTAAAGAATTTTGACCATTAACAACTAAAACATTACTCAAAAAAGAAATGATAATGGCTAAATTTTTAGCAAACTTAAATGCACTTACATTCATTACCTTTCCCTCTTTTTAAATAAATTAATCAACGGTTTAGTATAAGGTTCATCCGTATTTATAGTTGTAAAATCTATTCCGTTTTTAATAAAAACGTTTGCCAATTGTTGTGCTTTTATTGTTGCTTCAAGATGATAATTTTTTCTTACTTCAGAGTCACTAGTATCAATCCATTTTACAACACCACTTTCTGCATCAATAAAATTAACCAAGCCAATAGAGGGAATATCCAACTCACGTTTATCAATTATTTTTAGGGCGACTAAATCGTGCTTACGATTCGTAATTTTAAGAGCATCTTCAAAAGAAAATGGACCCATTGTTTTATTTTCAATAAAATCAGAAATCAAAAACACAGTGCTTCTTTTTTTGATGATAGTTGTAAAATATTGCAAAGCAAGTTTTATGTTTGTTTTTTTACTTTCTGCCTTAAAATCGATTAACTCTCTAATAATTCGTAAAATATGACCGCGCCCTTTTTTAGGCGGAATAAACCTCTCAATCTTATCACTAAAAAAAACTATCCCAATTTTATCATTGTTTTGTATGGCCGAAAAAGCAAGTGTTGCACACAATTCTGTGACTAAGTCCTGTTTTAATTGTTTTTGTGTACCAAACTCTCTGGAAGCACTTACATCCACAATTAACATAACAGTCATTTCTCTTTCTTCTTCGAATACTTTTACATAGGGATGATTAAACCGTGCGGTAACATTCCAATCAATTGCCCGAATATCATCACCTGCCTGGTATTCTCGCACTTCGGAGAAAGCCATTCCTCTTCCTTTAAAAGCGCTGTGATATTCTCCCGCAAAAATCTGATTAGATAGACCACGTGACTTTATTTCAACTTTTCTTACTTTTTTTAACAGTTCAACTGTTTCCATAAACAAACGGCAAATTACTATTAAGGTACTTCAACAGTATTTAAAATTTCACTTATAATATCTTCCGTTTTAATATTTTCAGCTTCTGCTTCATAAGTTAATCCTATTCTATGTCGCATTACATCGGTACATATAGCTCGCACATCTTCCGGAATCACATAACCCCTTCTTTTTATAAAAGCATATGCTTTGGAAGCAAGTGCTAAATTTATACTTGCTCTTGGAGAACCTCCAAAGCTAATCATATCAGACAATCTCCTCAATCCGTATTCTTTCGGAAAACGCGAAGCAAAAACGATATCAACAATATACTGCTCTATTTTTTCGTCCATATAGACTTCTTTTACTAAGCCCCTTGCCCTTATAATATCTTCTGTTTTAAGCACACAATTTGGAATGTTTTGTGATTTTGAAATATTTTGCCGAATAATTTTTTTCTCCTCTTCTTTGCTTGGATATCCAATTACTACTTTTAACATAAATCTGTCAACCTGTGCTTCCGGTAAAGGATAAGTACCTTCTTGTTCTATTGGATTTTGCGTAGCCAATACTAAAAAAGGTTCTGGCAACTTAAATGTTTCATTTCCAATAGTCACTTGCCGCTCCTGCATAGCCTCCAATAATGCACTTTGCACTTTAGCAGGAGCTCTATTAATTTCATCAGCAAGAATAAAATTGGAAAAAATCGGTCCTTTTCTTATGGTAAATTCTTCCTTTTTTTGGTTATAAATCATAGTCCCAATTAAATCGGCAGGCAATAAGTCGGGTGTAAATTGAATACGACTATAATTGGCCTGAATTGTAGATGCCAATGATTTAATAGCAAGCGTTTTTGCTAAACCTGGAACCCCTTCAAGCAATATGTGCCCATTAGATAATAGACCTATTAGCAGCCTCTCTACCATTATTTTTTGCCCAACGATAACCTTATCCATCTCAAGATTAATCATTTCTACAAATGAACTTTCTTGCTGAATGCGTTCATTTAATTCTTTAATGTCTATTGTTGTTGTTTCCATAGTTTATTTTAAGGAATACAAAAATAATTTGCTTTAGGTAACAAGTACTGCTGGGGCTGTTAAATTTTGTTAAGGTATCAAGACCTTTCTATTCAAACTATAATCTGATAAAACAAGAAAACTATTAAAATAAATTAACTTTGATTAAAATTTTCAATTATGGCAATTACAAAACCTTTTAATTTAAAAAAATGGATTGACGAAAATCGTCACTTATTAAAACCGCCCGTTGGCAACAAGGTGGTGTATGAAAATACCGAATTTATTGTAATGGTAGTGGGTGGCCCAAATTCACGAAAAGATTATCACTACAACGAAAGCGAGGAGTTTTTTTATCAATTGGAAGGTGATATCACAGTTAAAATTCAGGAAGATGGGCGATCTGTTGATGTTCCTATTAAGGAAGGAGACATATTTTTACTGCCACCAAAAGTTCCACATAACCCTTGCAGAGGAGAAAACACCATTGGATTAGTAATGGAACGTAAACGAAACGAAACAGAAACAGATGGCTTGTTGTGGTTTTGCGAAAACTGTAATCATAAATTGTATGATGAGTATTTTAAACTTAATAATATTATGACACAGTTTCAATTTATTTTTCAAACATTTTATAGCAATGAATCGTTACGCACTTGCAAGGAATGTGGTACAGTGATGCAACCTCCTGCTCCTTTAAAAGATAGCCCGTCTCACTAATTTAATTTTATGAAATAAAAAAGGAGCGAGTGTAAAACTTTCCCCTTTTTTATTTCACTATTATTAAACTTTACATTACTTTTTTAGAACGATTTTTTGTTTAACAGTATTTCCATCAATTGTCATCTTAACAAAATAGATTCCTGAAGAAAGCTTATCTGCATTTAATACTACTTGATAATTTCCAGAAACCTTTACTTCGTTTTCAAGCTGAATTACTTTATTTCCTAACACATCTATTATTTCTAACTGAACTGCCGATTTTTGTTGCAACGAATATGCAATTGTAGTAATTAAGTTGAAAGGATTTGGATAAATCCCCAATATTATTTCGCCCGTATAAGATTCGTCAACACCGACTCCACAATTTACGGTTACCTGTTTACAAATTGAAGCGGAACAACCCATGACTGAATCAGACATTGTTAAACAAACGTTATATATTCCACTTTGACTATATTGATGAACCTGATTTAAGCCGATCGCAAAAATATTATCTCCAAAAGACCATTGATAAACAGTTGAATTTATATTTCCATTAGAGATATTAGTAAAAGTAGCTGTGCAAATCGAAACTGTGAAAGTAAAGTCGGGATTGCATAATTGATTGTTTCCACAATTCACTTGTATTTGTTTACATATAGTATCGTAACAATTTATTAAAGAATCATAGCTTATAACACATACCGTATACAAGCCAGATTGCAGATATGTATGTAATGGGCTTTGAAGCATAGATGACCCCCCATCACCAAAATCCCACCACCAATTTGTTGGAGTTGGCTGTGAAATATCCGTAAAATTAACTGTGCAATTTGCTACAGAATAATTAAAATCGGCATTGCAACCATTTTGAGGGCCACAACCTAATATATTTACACTATCGCAATAGCTTGCTTGACAAGCAGCTCCACCATTCGCACTAAATATTGTTACGCAAACATAATATGCTCCATTTTGTGCGTAGGTATGAACAGGGTATTGTCCGGTTCCTACATTTCCATCTC
>Ga0049084_10000362_pt1 | contig 17570 bp, 18 predicted proteins | sample GreLakmeON33MSRF_FD_66720 | JGI IMG/M metagenome (GOLD analysis project Ga0049084, IMG submission 66720) | Freshwater lentic microbial communities from great Laurentian Lakes, MI, USA - Great Lakes metaG ON33MSRF | ecosystem: Environmental > Aquatic > Freshwater > Lake | place: Great Lakes... | reverse complement strand
GCGCGAAGTGCTCCCGGACCTTAGCGACGACTCGGCCCGGCAGATGATCGCCACCGCGACCAACACCGCGCCTCAATTGCTCGCCGCCGGCCTCGACCACGCCACCGCCGATCTCCTCGACCGAAATCTCAAGCCCACCGGCGCGCAGGTGCAGATCGTCCAGCGCAATCTCGGCCCCGACCTCGCGCGCCACTGGGGCCGCCGTCTCAGCGTGGCGCAGGATTATCTCTACGACGATCCGGTCCAGCTCGGTACGCAGCGCATCGGTCCCGACCTCGCCAACTACGGACTGCGCCAGACGAACGAGACCGTCATCCTCACCCATTTGCTGAATCCTCGTGCGGTGGAAAAAAACTCCACCATGCCGGGCTATTCCTTCCTCTTCGAGCGGCGCAAGCTGCATCCGGGTGAAACCACTCCGGCCATTTCGTTGAGCGCGGCGGGCATCACCCAGGACGTGGACAAGACCACCGGTGCTCCGGAATTCTTCGTGCCCAAGCCCGCCGCCCGCGCGCTCGCGGCCTACCTGATGAGCCTGCAATCCGACGCGCCGCTCTTTGAAGCGCCGCTGCCCGCGCCGCCGCCGGTCGCCGCCGCCGGCACCAACGCCCCGGCCCCCGTGAAATGAAGACGGACGAGAAAAATTTTCTGAACCGCGAACCGGCCGAGCCGACCGCCGGCCTGAACTCCGCCGCCATCCCGATCTGGCTGACGGGCCTGCTGGCCGTGCTGCTCTATTGGAGTTGCACTTTTACCGACACGCGCGGCGGACGCTTCAGCCCGCTCGTCTATGCGCCCTACACCTCGACTAACCAGTTGGCTGAGTTCCTGCCGAAAAGCGGCGATGACGACTTTTTGCGGCAGGGTAAAATGGTTTTCAACAAGAACTGCGCCCCGTGCCATCAGGACAGCGGCTCCGGCAATCCCTCGACCTTCGTGCCGCCGGTGGCCGGGTCGGAGATCGTCGCTGCCGCCGGCCCGAATCGCCTGATCCGCATCGTGCTCGACGGCCTCGCCGGCCCGATCAAAGTCAATGGCGTGGATTATGGAAACGCCGCCATGCCGCCGTGGCGACCGGCCATGAACGACACCGAAATCGCCGCCGTGCTCACCTACATCCGCGGCTCGTGGGGCAACAAAGCCGCAGCGGTCTCGCCCGAGCAGGTCGCCGTCATCCGCGAAAAGGACAAGACCCATTCCGATCCGTGGCAGTGGTCGGAGCTGGAAAAACTCCCCGAGAAGGATTGAGCGAGTTTCTTCGCTCCAAGACAGGGCGTGGCAGTCCGCTGCCCCCCGCGAGCGTGGTGGGAGTTTCGCATGGCCCTCGAATGCCCGACGGCGCGCGCGGAGCGACGCGCCCCACCTTTCACGCCGCCCGGCATTTCCGGACACGCCTCACGATGTGCTCAAGCTGTTGAGTTGCGTTCTTTCCGTCTGAGTGCTCCACTTTTACACCATCATGAAAATGTCACTCCTCGTCGCGGTCTTGCACGGAGCCTTCGTCGCCTTCTCCATCCCTGCCCAACCCGCGCCGGGTGCGACCACGGCCTCGTTGCAACTAGTGGCCGACGGGCTTACCTCGCCACTCGCCTTCGCGCCGCTGTCGGATGGACGGGCTTTGATCGTTGATCAGATCGGGCTGGTGCGGTTGCTCGGGAAGGACGGCAAACTGGCGGACGCGCCGGTGCTGGATCTCACGAACAAGCTGTCCAAGATCAATCACGGCTCGTTCGACGAGCGCGGGTTGCTCTGCCTGACGTTGCATCCGGGCTTCGCGCAGAACCGCCGCGTCTTCGTCACCTACACTGCGTCCCGCCACGCCACCGCGCCGACGAACTACGACTGCACGCTGCGCCTGAGCGAGTTCACGCTCCCGGCCGCCGAACCGTTGCAGATCGACTCCGCTTCTGAGCGGATCATCCTCGACGTGGACAAGCCCTACTTCAATCACAGCGGTGGCCGCATCGCGTTTGGGCCGGACGGTTTTCTTTATCAATCTGTCGGCGACGGCGGCGGACCGAAAGGCTGCGATGTCGGCAACGGGCACGCGCCGGAGGGCAACGGGCAAAACACGCAGACCTTGCTCGCCAAAATTCTGCGCCTGGACGTGAGCGGCCCCGATGCGGCGCGCGGCACGGCCTATCGAATTCCGAAGGACAATCCGTTTGCGGACGGTCGCATGGGGCGGCCGGAGATTTTCGCCTATGGCGTGCGGAATCCGTGGGGGCTGTCGTTCGATCGCGCCGGTGATCGCGCGCTTTACGTCGCCGATGTCGGGCAGATGCGCTGGGAGGAAGTGAACGTGATCGTGCGTGGCGGCAACTACGGCTGGCCGTTGCGCGAAGGTTTTGATGGATTCAACCGGGAGCATCCGGAACTGGCCCCGACGTCGCGCCCGGAAAAAGGACTGCGCGGCGAGCCGTTGCTCGACCCGGTCGCGGTTTACAAAACCGTCGCCGGCTGGAAGGGGGATCCTGAGGCGATGGGCAACAGCGTGACCGGGGGCTACCGCTACCGCGGCCGCGCGCTGCCGGAGTTGAGCGGCGCCTACGTCTATGGCGACTGGGCCGGCATCCAGGGCACGCCGCAGGGGCGTCTGTTCGTGGCGCGTCCGGGCAAGGACGGCGGCCGATGGTCCGTCGATTTGCTGCGCGTGGGCCGGGCATATGGGTGTGTCTGCGCGTTTGGTGAGGACAATGATGGTGAACTTTACGTCCTCACCAACGCCTCCACGGGGCTGACCCGGGGCGGCGGAAAAATCTGGAAACTCGTCGCGGCGGAAAAAAACTGAGCGGATGGCGCGGGCATTCCCAAAACCCGAAGCTGGATTTCAGAAGCAAACGGAGAGAACGAAGCGGGCCGGAGCCGGGGCGGTCCGCCCTGAAAACAATTCACCCGGGCCGCTTCAGGCGGAAAGCCACGAGGTGGAGGTCCCGCTCCTTCTGGCCATTTCTTTCCATTTTCCCGGCTAATCCATCGGCACCCTTCAGGGCCATGCGTCATCAAGGCCGTTGCCGAAACCGGATGTAGGCCCGCGCCGCCAACCACAGCACCGGCGGCAGCAGCGCGCTCAACGTGAGCGCCAGCGTCGGGTGGTCCACGCCGGCGTGCCCCACCGCCGCGAAGATGAATCCCAGCGGCAGGCAGCCGCACGCCAGCGCCAGGAAAAACGTGCGCGCCGGCATCCGCGCCAGCCCGGCCAGGCAGGCGATCACCTCCGGCAACAGCGGCAGCCAGCGCGACCACGCCACCAGCCAGCCGCCCGCGTTCGCGAAGAGCCGCTCCCCCCGCGCCAGGTCCTGCTCCCCGACCAACAGCACCGCGATCCGCCGCCCCAGCCCGCGGCAAAGACCGTAGGCCAGCGCCCCGCCGCAGAAGGATCCCGCCGCGCCGAGCAGCCCGCCCCAGAACGGCCCATAGACAAAGCCCAGCGCCGCCATGACCGCCGTGCCCGGGATCGGCAGGAAGAGATCGCTCACGAGCAGCAGCAGACCGGCCGCCCAGGCCCAGGGGCCGAAGTTTTGCAGCCACGCGGCGGCGTTCTTGGTCGAGAATGCCTCGTCCAGCGACCGGCCCCAGATGAAAAACGGGATCAGGAGCAGCAGCGCCAGTCCGACCATGAGCCAAAGGAGTCGCATGTCGCCACCGGGATACGCCAAGGCCCGGCCAGAAAAAAGCACAAATAAAATTCTGGAAGTGGACGGGGCGCGCCAGGAATGGAGAGCGTCTGCGGCCTGCGTGCGCTCCCCACCTCGTCCATCCCCGGTTAAATTATTTACTGTTTCCGAGTTTGGGTTCAGTCTTACCCGCCGGGAAAATGATCCTGTCACCTTTCGCCCGGAGCCTTCGTCTTTGACGGCACGATTCTGGGGTGGGTAGTTGATCCAATGATGAAAGCGCCGAAAAAATTTATTGCCGCGAAGAAGTGTGTGAACGGGCCGGAGATTCCGCCCCGCCCCCCTTTCCGTTGCCTGAACATTTTTGTGCTGGGCGTGGGGGTGACGATCTTGGCGCAGCTCCTGGTCTTCGCGCTCGGCGGCGGTGGCTGGGTCAAGACCGGCGGCCAGTCCGACGCCCCGCGGGCCGCAGCCGGCCCGCCAGTGAACCCCCCCGGGCGGTGGGGGCAGTTGGAGTATACGGAGGTGATGCTGGACCGGCCGGACGAGTCATTTCCCGTCACGCCGCCGCCGCTGCGGGAGATTCGATGGTTCTTCAAAGACCATTCGCGGGAGCAACTGGCCGCGCTGATTGGTTCCTGTGATTTGACCGGATCGCAGCAGGCCCTGCTGCTGGAGCCGGCCCGCGGTGCCGCGCGGCCGGGGGGCTTTTTTCTTGTCCCGCCGCCGGAGGTGGTGCGGGACATGAGCACGGCCGCGCGGCGGAAGATTTATTCGGTGCTGGCGGGCAGCGACGCCAACCATTACCAGCGCCATCCGTTTCGTTTTCACGGCGGCCATCTGGAGGAACGCCTGGCGTTGAGCAAGCTGTCGCCGGCCTCCATCCAACTGATCCAGAAACTGACCTACCCGGAAGGCGAGGCCACCTGTTTTGCCGACAGCCAGTTGCTCGAACACCTCCTGCCGCCGGCGGAGCTCAAGCCCTCGGCCGAACTGTTGTCGCAGACCAAGACATTTCTCATGAAACTCCGCATCTCGTCGGCCTCGGACATCAGCGCCTTGGCGAAGTATTGGGGCCGGGCCGGGCGCGGCCAGGCCATCCGGACAATGCTCAAATCCATGTCCCACGTCCCGGGCGGCGCGTCCATCAGCGTCGCCTATTTCCTGCCGCCGTTTCCGCGCCTGCGCCTCCACACCTATCCCGATCCGGCGCTGGACAGGACGCCCAAAGCCCCGGACTGCTTCTGGACCGCCATGAACTTCTTCAACAAGGAACCGGACCATCGCTTCTTTGATCCTGACCACACCCGAAAAGTGCTCGCCACCGAGTATGACCGCGTGTGGGGGGGCTGGGTGTTCGGTGATCTGATCATGCTTCAGGATGAAGAGAGGTTTGCCCAGCATATGTGCGTGTACGTGGCGGACGGCGTGGTCTTCACTAAGAACGGCGCCGGGCCCCTCCAACCCTGGGTGCTGCAGAAGCTGTCCGAAATGATCGCCCAGTATCCTTCCGAGAAGCCGCTGCATCAGGCCGGCTACCGGCGCAAGGCGGCCCTGCTTTAAGCGGGCGATTCCGCGGAGCCGGCGCGCGATTCAACGGAAAAATTTGCGGGCAATGTCGCGCGGGGTGGCGATGACTGGCGGAGTCAGATCGTGGTCATGCAACAACCAGGTCAACTGCTGGTGGTCAATGGCGCGCAGATGTTCGTCACTCGTCAGGAGCATGGTGCAATCGAGCAGCACGACTTCGGCGAGAATCAGCGAATCGTGAACTTCCGACTCTGGCAGCAGGCGGCGACGGCGGAATTCTTCAGCCAGCCCCGCAACCTGTTCTTCGGCAAAACGGATTTTCAGCATGGGGCGGAAGCGGTCTTTTTCGCGGAGAAGCTGCATGGCCAGTCGGGCGGATTTGCGAACTTGGCCGGTCTTGCCGGAATCGGCGAGGAAGGCGATTTCTTCCAAGGTGCTCGGCGTCACCAACTGCTCTGTGTCAGGCAACCGGTCTGTGATCACCATTGCCGCGTCAAGGACGTCGTCCACGCCGTCCGCGATGGTCCAGCAATACGTTGGTGTCAACGGCCAGGTGTGAGGGCTTCATGGCCGTAAAGCAGGACGGCGGCACGCTGGCGCAGGAGTTGACGTCCGGCGGCGCTGAGCTTGTTCAGCGCGGGGCGATGTTTTTCCACCGCGAGCGTGCCTGGAGTCTTCCTGACTTCGGTCTTCTTTGCCGATCGGTTCATGGCCGGAAGATGGTATGGGGCCATCAGTGCGGGCAAGCGGTGAAGCAGTCATGAAAAAAGGCCGCCATCGCTGGCGGCCTTCGTGTTGGAACCGGGGTCTCGTCAGTTGAGCTTCACCAGCTCGGCGTTGAGCAGTTCGCGCGTTTTCGTCTGCGCGTCGGCGAGTTCGATCCGCCCGGCCTGCAATTTGATTTCAACGGCCTCTGGTTCGACGCCCCTTTCACGGTGCTGAAATTCTAAGAACCGCCGCCGGGCCTCTTGGCCACCGTGGGTGACCAACTCACTGGGAGCGCCGGCAGAGATGCCGGCGCTCCCAGGTTCAGCGCAGCGTCAGTTTCAACCGGCACCTGCCATCGGCTAATGGAGTCAAGATGCACCTACCCCGTGAGCATCTGAAAATTGCCATGGTCGGCGCGGCTTGGGCTTATTACGATCCGGATGAAACAAATCTCTATGGCCACCACGGACATTCCCGAACAGTTGAAAAAATTCGAGGTTCCCGGCCGCGTCACCGTGCTCGAGGGCAACGGCGAGATGCCGAAGATCGAGGTCCGGACCGACTGGGGCACGGCGGAAATTTATTTGCACGGCGCGCACGTCACCGAGTTTCAAAAGCGCGGCGAGCCGCCGCTGCTGTTCACCAGCCAGTTCAGCCGCTTCGAGGCGGGGCAGGGGATTCGAGGCGGGGTGCCGGTGATATTTCCGTGGTTCGGCGCGCGGGAGGGCGAGGCGGCGCACGGGTTCGCACGGGTGTCGGACTGGGAATTGCACGAGACCAGCGCCGTGCCGGAGGGCGGGGTGACCCTGCGCTTCCGTCTGCCGGAGACCCCCGAGAGCGCCACCTGGCCGGCTTTCACCGCCAACTACGTTGTCACTGTCACCGACCGCCTGACCCTGGAGCTGATCATCACCAACATCTCGGCGGGGCAGCCGTTCAGTTTTGAAAACTGCCTGCACACCTACTTCCACGTCGGTGATGTCCGCACCGTTTCCATCACGGGACTCAAGGGCGCGGCCTATCTCGACAAGGTGGAAAATTTCGCCTCCAAGACCGAGGCGGCGGACGCCATCCAGATCAGTTCCGAAGTGGACCGCGTCTATCTCGACACGACGGCGGCGGTGGAAATTCTCGATTCGGCGCTGAAACGAAAAATTCGCGTGGAAAAAAGGGGCTCGGCCTCGACGGTAGTTTGGAATCCGTGGATCGCCAAGGCCCAGCAGATGCCCGATTTCGGCAACGAGGAGTATCAGCAGATGGTCTGCGTGGAATCGGGCAACGTGTCGAAGAACAAGATCGTCCTGCCGCCCGGCAAGTCGGCGGTGTTGAAGGTGGTGTTGAGCAGCGAGAAGATTTGAAGCGGGGAAGGGGTGCTTCCACGCCGCCGCGCTCCATGCCAATCCGGCCATTCCCCGGCAGTGTGTGTGCTTGACTTGGCCACCATCTTGTTCCGAAGGTTCTTCCATGCTCCCAAGACAAATTGTCACGACTTTCTCGGTCCTGACGCTTGTCTGCTTTCTTGTGCCCGGCGCGCGCGGGGCGAAAGCCACCACGGAATTTTCCTTTGACCACGAGGACGTGCTCGGCACCTCGCTGCAGCTGAATGTCTGCGCGCCCGACGCGGCTGCGGCGGAGCGAAGCGAGCGCGCCGTGCTGGCCGAGATCGAGAGGATGCGCCGCATTCTCAGCACCCGTGACACGGTGAGCGAGATCAGCCGGCTCAACACTGCCACCGGCCCGGTTAGCTGCTCCGACGAATTGCGCGAAGTCCTCGCGGCCTATGAGCGGTGGAACACGCGCTCCGCCGGCGCCTACAACGGACACCTCGGCGAACTGATCGGCGCGTGGCGCGCGGCAGAGCGCGCGGGAGTGCTGCCGGAAAAAACTTCCCTCGCGCCCATCGTGCAAAGTCTCGCGCAACCCGGCTGGGAGCTGAATTCCGCCAAACAAACGGTCACCCGTCACGGCTCCGCTCCGCTCAACGTCGATTCGCTGGGCAAGGGCTACATCATCGGCCGGGCGCTGGCCGCCGCCCGGGCCGCAGTTCCCGAAGCCACCGGTCTGCTGCTCAACATTGGCGGCGACATCCAAACCTGGGGGGGGGCGATGCGCCCGACGGGAAGTGGCGCATCGGCGTCGCCAACCCCGCGCGTTTCGAGGACAACGCGCCGCCGCTCGCGCAAGTTTCCTTGGGCAACCGCGCCATTTCCACCAGCGCCGCCTACGAGCGTGGCTATGACATCGGTGGGAAACATTACTCGCACATTCTTGATCCGCGCACCGGCTGGCCCGCGACAGGGGCGGCCAGTGCCACGGTAGTCGCCGCCGACAACGCGACGGCCAACGCCCTCGCCACCACCCTCTGCGTGCTGCAGCCCGAAGAAGGTCTGCGGCTGGTGCGCGAAACGACCGGCGCGGAATGCTTGATTGTGGCCGCGAATGGCAGTGAGTTTCGCAGTGGTGGTTTTGCGGCGCTGGAAGTTCCGGCGAAAGATCAGCCCAAGCCCGCCGCCGGCAGCCTTTGGCCGAAAGGTTTTCAAGTGCGGCTCGACTTCACCCTTTCCCTGCCGCAGGGCGGCAAGCGGCCCTATGTCGCCGTGTGGATTCAAGACGATGCGGGCAAGCCGGTTCGCACCGTCACCTTTTGGGCGAACAAGCCCAAATATTACAAGGACATGCCCGCCTGGTGGAAAATTGGTCAGAAAGATTCCACGTTGTTGAAGGCCGTCACCCGCGCGACGCGCTCGCGCGGGCATCATTCCGTGGTATGGGACGGACTTGACGACGCGGGCAAGCCGCTGCCGCCCGGGACCTACACCGTGAACCTCGAAGTCGCTCGCGAACACGGCGGACACGATCACAAGTTCGCCAAAATCGATTGCGGCCCGAAGCCGGCCCAGGCCGAACTGTCCAATGGCCGCGAATACGCCAAGGCGCAGATCACCTACAGCCCGCCGCCGCCCGCCCAGCCATGACCTGGCATCACCTGCGGCTGGCGTTCAAGAAGTGGTCCCGGACCTTCCACATTTATCTTTCACTGCTCGGCCTCATCACCGTCCTATTTTTCACCATCACCGGCTTCGTGCTGAACCATGACAAATGGTTCGACCTGGACATCTCCCACCAGGAAGATTTGCAAGGGACCTTTCCTCTCGCGATGTTGCGCGAGCCGGACAAGCTGGCGGTGGTGGAAAAACTGCGCGCCGAATTCCGCGCCGGCGGCACGCTCGCCTCCTTTGATGTGCAGGGCGATCAATTGCAGCTCGTCTTCAAGGCGCCGGGCCATCGCACCGACGCCACCATCAACCGCACCAGCGGTCAGGCCGAGATTCATCGCGAAATCTTCGGATTGATGGCGCGGCTCGGTGATCTGCATCGCGGCACCAACGCCGGTCCCGGCTGGCGGCTGCTCATGGACATCACCTGCCTGCTCATCTTCTTCAGTTCCGCCACCGGCATCACCCTCTGGCTGCTCGTGCCGAAATGGCGGGCGTGGGGGATCGCCGCCCTGGTCGTGAGCGCAGTGATTTGCGGAGCGATCTATCTGGCGCTGGTGCCGTGAGCTGTGGGTTGAGTTCACGCTTCCGCGTGTCCCCGCCCTGATGGATTGTCGATGCAGGCGACTGTTATTTTTTTTCTGACGCTCCCAGGGTGGATTTCAAGGGCGTGAAATTTCCGTTTTCGCAGCAGGCCACAAATGTTTCCGTCACCGACTTCAATTCCTCCCAGCGCGCGCGGATGGTCTTCGCCTCTTTCGCGCTGATGTGGCTGTCGGCCGCCGCGCTGGCGATGACCGCCAGCAGATCGGCGAATTCCTGCACGATTTCATTCGTGGCCGGAATGAGAAAATCAGGATGGGCACGGTGCGTCCGGGGATTGTGTATGAAGAAACCGCCGGCCTGCTCGCAAAGCCACTGGGTGAGGCGTGGGTCTTTGGTGCTTTGCTGGAGCGCGGCGATGCGGTCGAGCGGATTGGTCGAGCCGCTGCCGGCGTCGTCTTCGGGCGGCTCGGCCCATTTGTAGATGAGCGACACGGAGAGGCCGAGATCGGCGGCGACCTGTTTGACGCTGACTTTTTGAAACACCTCGCGAAGCAGTTCGTGGGATTGCATGGCGCAAGAATGCACCACAAACCGGCGGCGGCTGAAAGGGGAAAAAGCCGGGCGGAGCGGAGCCGCCGGCAGCGGGAGGGAGAACGGACACCCCCATCCAGCCAGGGTGGCGGCTACGGAGATGCAACCTGAGACCCGACAAATTCCAATTCCCCGTTGACTTGAGGAAACGGTTTACCTACTTTGCGTGCCCTCCTTCGCGGGGGTGTAGCTCAATTGGTTAGAGCGCTGCCCTGTCACGGCAGAGGTTACGGGTTCGAGCCCCGCCACTCCCGCCATTCCCCGCGTTGACTTGGCGCGGTTTGCCGCCCAAATTCGGCCGTCTATGTTTGCCCGTTTAATAAATTATTTTTCTTCGCACGCCTTGGTCGGGCTGTTGACGCTGCCGTTGCTGGCCGGCGGCTGCTCGACTTTCAACTACGAGTGGAAGATGGCCTCCAAACACCCTCATCCTGCCGGCAGCCTCGAAGGCCGCTGGGAGGGGACATGGAAAAGTGACAGCAACGGCCATAATGACCGGCTGCGCTGCCTCATCAGCAAACAGCCCGGCGGTCATTATCTCGCCCGCTATAATGCGAACTACGGAAGGATGCTCACCTTTGGCTACACGGCCCGCCTGGACGCGCAGGAAACCGCGGGTGCTTTCAAGTTCGCGGGTTCAGCCGATCTCGGCTGGTATGCGGGCGGGGTTTATCGCTACGAAGGGCGGGCCGAGGGAACCAACTTTTTCTCCACCTACCGATGTCCGTCCGATCACGGTGTCTTTCAGATGACGCGGCCCCGATGACCGCCCGCCGGCTTAAACTTCCACCACGGAATTTTCCAAGGTGCCGATGCCGCCGATGTTGATCTGGATTTTATCCCCCGGCTGGAGCGTGAACCCATCCGGCGGCACCACGCCCGTGCCGGTCAACAGCACCGCGCCGTGCGGAAATTTCTGGCTGCGGAACAAATACTCCACCAGTTCGCCAAAGGTCCGTTTGATCTTGCCCACGGACGTTTCGCCCTGAAACACCGCCGCGCCGCCGCGCCAGATTTCGATCTTGATGCCCCACTGCCGCGCCTCCGCCTCGCTCGCGCCGACGGCGATACACGGGCCGAGCGCGCAGGAGCGTTCGTAAATCTTCGCCTGCGGCAGGTAGAGCAGGTTCTCGCCCTCGATGTCGCGCGAGCTCATGTCATTGCCGATGGTGAAGCCGGTGATGTGGCCGCGCGAATTAATGATCAGCGCCAGTTCCGGCTCCGGCACGTTCCACTTCGCGTCGCGCCGGATGCCGACGGTGTCGTGCGTGCCGGCCACTTTTTCGGCCAGCGATTTGAAAAAGAGTTCCGGGCGCGGCGCGTCATAAACCTTGTCGTAAGCGGTCGCGCTGAAATCGGATTCCTCCATGCGCGCGGTCTTGCTCCGCAGATAGGTGACGCCCACCGCCCACACTTCCTGCCGTTCGACGGGCGGGAGGAGTCGCACGTCGGCCAGCGGAAGGCGCGGGAGATTTTGCCCGGCCAGGGTGGTCAATTGCGGCAGCAACCCTTCGAACTCCAGCAGCGCGGAGAGCGAGTCGATGCCTTCGCCGGACAAGTCGAACACGGCGTCATTGGCCAGCAGTCCGACGCACGGGAGCTGATGGTCAGTTTGGAAGCGGCAGAGTTTCATGTTGGGCTTGGGAACCGCAAGGGAAACGGGTCGTTACGCCGAGTAATCCAGGTAAACCGTCTTGATCCTGGAATAAAATTCCACTGCGCCCGCGCCTTGTTCCTTGAAGGAGTCGGTGCTGCTCTTCTTCACGCCGCCGAAGGGCGCCTGCAACGCGAGGCCGGTGGAAATCTGGTTGATCTTCACCACCCCCGCCTCGATGCGCTCGGCGTAGAGCATCGCCTTCTTGAGGTCGCGCGTCACGATGCTTGCGGACAGGCCGACATCGACGCCGTTGGCCACGGCGAGCGCCTCGTCAAAATTTTCCACAGCCAGCACCGCGACGACCGGGCCGAACACTTCTTCGCTGGCAATTTTCATCTGCGGGGTGACGCCGGTGATGATGGTCGGTTGCATAAAGAAGCCGTGCGCGAGTTCGCCGTCGCTCAAGCGCGCGCCGCCATAGACAACTGTGCCGCCCTCGTTCTTCGCGATGTCGATGTAGTCGAAGTTGCCCTTGAACTCCTGCTCGTTGACCGCCGGTCCCATGGTCACGCCCGGCTTCAAGCCGTTGCCGACGACGATGGCCTTGGCCTTCTCGATCAGCTTTTGCGTGAAGGCCTCGGCCACGGACTTCTCGACGATGACTCGGCTGGTGGCGGTGCAAGCCTGGCCCGTCAGCCCGAAGCCCGCGATGGCGACGAGGCGCGCAGCGAGATCGAGGTCGGCATCGGCGAGGACGATGGTCGGATTCTTGCCGCCCATTTCCATCTGCGCGCGGGCCATGCGCTGGGCAAGTTGCTGATAAACTTGCGCGCCCACCTTGAGCGAGCCGGTGAAGGAAAGCGCGGCGACATTCGCGTTCGTCGCCAGTTCACCGCCAACCGAGCGGCCGTCACCGGTGACGATATTGAACACCCCCTTGGGCAGTCCCGCCTCGGCGAGAACTTTCGCGAGTTCAAGCGACATGGCCGGGGCCTGCGACGCGGGCTTGAGGACAACGGCGTTTCCGCTGACCAGCGCGGGCGCGAGCTTCCACGCCGGGATGGCGATGGGGAAATTCCACGGCGTGATCAAGCCGACGACGCCGAGCGGTTCGCGTTTGGTGAAAAGCAAATTTTGCGGCAGGTCGTGCGGGATGGTCTGTCCGCCAATCGTGTAGCTGAGTCCGCCGAAGAAGCGAAAGATGTCGGCGGAGCGCTGCACTTCGCCAGTGGCCTCGGCCAGCGTCTTGCCTTCTTCGCGCGTGAGCAGTTCCGCGAGTTCAGACTTCTTCGCTTCGAGCAGTTGGGATGCCTTGCTCAAGATGCGCCCGCGCGCCACGGAGGTCATGGCTGCCCAGCCTGCAAACGCCGCCTGCGCAGCCGCCACCGCCGCGGCAGTTTCCGCCTGACCGCTCTGCTGATAGCTCGCGACGGCTTCGCGCGTGTCCGCCGGATTCTGGTTCGTGAAAGTTTTGCCCGAGGCGGCGGAGACCCATTCGCCGCCGATGAAGTTTTGGTAGGTTCGCATGAGATGTTTTTGTTGAGCCTCAAAGTTAAAGGAAACGGGCGCGGGCGGTAAGGAATTTTTCAGGCCGCGGCTTCGGCCACGCGACGCAAGTAATCGAACGAATACAGTCCGGTGGTGTGGCCGTCGGCCCAGACCGGCTGGATGGCGTAGCCGCCGACGTTGGCGATGCGGACGAGTTGGACGGACAGCGGCGTGAGCGGTTGGTCCGGGTTCTTGTAAAGATTGCCGAGGATGTCGGTCTCGCCTTTGCAGCCGGCGCAGGGGCAGGCGCGGCGCAGAATTTCGAGCCGGATGAAGCTCTCCACGCCATCGTTCCACTTAATGGCCAGTTCATCGCCGATGGTCTGAATGTCGGTTGGTCGCATCGCGCGAACATAATCCGCCGCGCCCCGCGTCTCCAAACGAAATCGCCGAGAAACACGGTGAGGCGGTGCGTCCTGGCGGTGTTGTCGCGCCACCGTGGCGGAACTCCAAACACGAGCCGGGTCACGATGCCCGCGCCTGTCGGACGCGGGGTCGCCGAAAAATTTGTTTCATCAATGAAATAGAGTCTTACCTAATATAATTACTTGACTCAAAAACTCCGCTCCGTATTTTGTCACGGTGATGACCGCAAATAATTCGTGGCGGATGCGCCGGCTGGCCGGGCTGCTGGCCGGGGCGGTTTCAGCGGCGGGCGCGGCGGACAAGTCGCCCTACCACCTGTTCAATCCGGTGCCGTCGGCCTGGCTGCGCGAGATGAGCACCGACCGGCCCGACAAGACGGAAAGCCCCTACACGGTGGATGCCGGGCATTTTCAGGTGGAGGCGGACCTGGTGAACTATTCCTACGACGTGCACAATGTCGCGCGCGACCACACCCTCACGGAGAGCTTCGCCCTCACGCCGCTTAACTTGAAGATGGGCCTGTGCAACCGGGTGGATCTGCAACTGGTGCTACCGCTCTACACCGCGGTGCGCACCCGCGACCGCGCCGTCGGCACGGTGCAAAAAAGCCGCGGCTTCGGCGACGTGCTGGCCCGCGTGAAATGGAACCTCTGGGGCAACGACGGCGGGGACACGGCGTTTGCGCTCATGCCGTATGTGAAGTTTCCCACCGCGGGCCGGACTCTCGGCAACGGCGCGGTGGAAGGCGGCCTGATCCTTCCGCTCGCCGTCGCGCTGCCGCGCGGTTGGGGGATGGGCCTGATGACGCAGCTCGATCTCAATGAGGACGCGGACGGCAGCGGTCATCATCCCGAATGGATCAACACCGTCACCTTCTCGCACGACATCGTGGGCGACCTGGCCGGCTTCGTGGAATTTTTCAGTTCCGTCAGCAGCGACCGGGGCGCGCAATGGATTGGCACGGTGGACCTGGGCCTGACCTACGGTTTCACTAGGAACATCCAGCTCGATGCCGGCGTCAACATCGGCGTGACGCGCTCGGCGGATGATTGGAACCCATTTTTGGGAATCTCCTTCCGTTTTTAACGCGTGAGCACTCCTGAAACTTTTCCTCCGCCCGAAGAAAAATCGTGGCGGCTCGCGAGTGACACGCCGAGCCTACCCGAAGTTCACGCGACCATTCCCGTGCCGAAACATTACAGTTTCTGGCGCAAGATGCTCGCCTTCTCCGGGCCGGGCTATCTCGTGGCCGTCGGCTACATGGATCCGGGCAATTGGGCCACGGATCTGGCCGGAGGTTCGCAGTTTGGCTACACGCTGTTGAGCGTGATCCTCATCTCCAACCTGATGGCAATCCTGCTTCAATCCCTGTGCGCCAAACTGGGCATTGTCACCGGGCGGGATCTGGCGCAGGCCTGCCGGGACCATTACTCCAAGCCTGTGTCCATCGTGCTCTGGTTGCTCTGTGAAGCCGCCATCTGTGCCTGTGATCTTGCGGAAGTGGTCGGCTCGGCCATCGCGCTGAACCTGCTCTTCGGGATTCCGCTGGTCTGGGGCGTGTGCATCACCGCGCTCGACGTGCTGGTGGTGATGTTTCTTCAGAACAAGGGCTTTCGCTACATCGAGGCGCTGGTCGTGACACTCATCCTCACCATCGGCTCGTGTTTCCTGGCGGAAATCATTTTCTCCAAGCCCAGCGTCGTGGCCGTGCTCGGCGGCTTCGCGCCCAAGTTTGAAATCGTCTCCAACCCGAAGATGCTTTTCATCGCCATGGGCATCCTCGGCGCCACGGTCATGCCGCACAATCTCTACCTCCACTCGTCCATCGTGCAGACCCGCAAGTACGAGCAAACCTCCGCGGGCAAAAAGGAAGCCATCAAGTTCGCAACCATCGACTCGACCGTGGCGCTGATGTTCGCGCTCTTCATCAACGCCGCCATCCTCATTGTCTCCGCCGCGACCTTCCACGGCACCACGCACGACGTCGCGGAAATCCAGGATGCACACAAACTGCTCTCGCCCGTGCTGGGTGTGGGCATCGCGAGCACGCTCTTCGCCGTGGCCCTGCTCGCTTCGGGCCAGAATTCCACGCTCACCGGCACGCTCGCCGGGCAGATCGTGATGGAGGGTTTCCTGAAAATTCGCCTGCGCCCCTGGCTGCGCCGGCTCATCACGCGGCTCATCGCCATCGTTCCCGCCGTCATTGTCACCGCCATCTACGGGGAGAGCAAGACGACCGACATGCTCGTTCTGAGCCAGGTGATCTTGAGCCTGCAACTGCCTTTTGCCGTCGTCCCGCTCGTGCTCTTCACCAGTGACCGGCGCAAGATGGGTGAGTTTGCCAGCCCGCTCTGGGTGAAAGTGCTGGCTTGGGTAACCGCCACCATCATCATCGTCCTCAACGTGAAACTCCTCGCCGACACCTTTGGCCTCACCGCGTGGTTGACGGGCGGGAAGTAGGAAAGGAAACTCCATGAGCACTCGTGCCAAACCGTACGCCGGCATCGCCGATAGTCACGCTCCACACATCACGTCCCATGTATCGCAAAATTCTTGTCGCCCTCGAAAATGGCCCCGCCGACCGGACCCTCCTGCCGCACATCGAGCAGCTGGCCCGCCTGCTGAAATCGAGCCTGCATCTGGTGCATGTCGCCGACGGCTGGGCGGCGCGGCATTTCGAGAAGCTCAAGCTGGCCGAGTCCGAAGAGATGAAAGCCGACCGGGACTATCTCGAAACCGCCGCCGCCAAACTGCGCGCCGCCGGGCTGGAGGTGACCGAGGAACTAGCGCTCGGTGATCCGCCGTCGGAAATATTGCGCGTCGCCGCAGACGCGCAGTGCGATTTGATCGCCATGACTTCGCACGGACACCGGCTGATCGGGGACATCATTCACGGTAGCACCATCGACGCGGTTCGACACAAGGCACTCGTGCCATTGCTGGTGGTGCGTGCGGCGGCGTGATTTTTCTCAGCCCGGACGGTGCGGCTACCACCCGACCGATCACAGCATTTCCAACACGCGATGGAGCTCAGCGTCGGTGTTGTAAAAGTGCGGGGAGAGGCGCAGATAATTTTGCCCCGCCCGGTCGTGGCGCAGCGAGGTGATGATGTTCGCCGCCTCCAGCTTCTGGTGCAGCGCGGCGAGGTCGGTGCCGGGCCGGAAGAAGGTCACGATGCCGCTGGCGTTCTCCGGCGGCGCGGCCGGTTGCAGGACAATGTAGCCCTTGGCCTGCAAGGCGGGCACGAGCCAGGCGCGTTTCCGCAGGAGTTCGGCGGCGATGTTTTCCACGCCCACTTCCAGCAGCAGCTCCATCGCCGCGTGCAGTCCGACGAGGCCGAGCAGGTTGTCCGAGCCGGCCTCGTAGCGTTTCGCGCCGGGCGCGTAGGTGATTTTTTCCTGCGCCACAAAATTCGGGCAGCGCACGTTGTTCCAGCCATAGACCGGCGGGCGCAGATGGTCCTGCACGCTTTTGCGAACGTAGAAAATTCCCGCAGCACACGGGCCGAGCATCCATTTGTGCGAATCGGCGGCGAGGAAATCGACGTGCTCGACCGTGGTCGGGAACGCGCCGACAGTCTGGATGGCGTCAAGGCAGAAGAGGACGCCGCGTTCGCGCAGGTATTTTCCGATGGCCGGGAGGTTGACGCGCCAGCCGCTGACGAAATGGCACGAGGCGAGGGCGACGAGGCGGGTTTCCTCATCGACCTGGCCCATCACATCCACGGCGCGGATTTTTCCCAGCTCGCGCACGTTCATCAGCCGCACCTGCACGCCCTGCTCCGCGAGCGCCATCCACGGATAAACATTCGCGGGATAATCGTCGTGGTAGATGAGGACGTTGCAGCCCTTGCGGAAGGAAAGCCCGCCGGCGACGTAGCTCAACGCCAGCGAGGTCGGCCCGACGAAGGCGATCTCGTCCGACTGCGCGCCGATGAGCCGGGCGGCGAGCGCGCGGGTCTGCTGGATTTCAAAGTGCGGCAGGAGCGTCTCCTGGTCGCCGAGCGTGCAGGTCATCGCGTAGTGGGCGACGCGCTCGGCCACGCGGCGGGGTAGGGGGCAGACGCCCGCG
>Ga0049084_10000360_pt1 | contig 17618 bp, 24 predicted proteins | sample GreLakmeON33MSRF_FD_66720 | JGI IMG/M metagenome (GOLD analysis project Ga0049084, IMG submission 66720) | Freshwater lentic microbial communities from great Laurentian Lakes, MI, USA - Great Lakes metaG ON33MSRF | ecosystem: Environmental > Aquatic > Freshwater > Lake | place: Great Lakes... | reverse complement strand
CCCAATCATAATTATTTGGTCTATTTGCAAGATACACTTGTCCTTTTTTCCACAATTCGATAAACGTGGATTGTGTTAGTGTTCTGTATTCTTCAGAATCAGTTCTATAATAATTGGCAAAATCTCCACTAATTCCTAAACTTTTCATAATCAAAATCATCTCATCTTCTAAATCATCTAATGCGGCTCTACATAATTTTAGAAATTCACCTCTTTCTGTTTCACGCATTCTTATGCCGTGCTTTTTTTCTGTGTAAATTTCAACAGGGAGACCATTTCTATCAATTCCAATCGGAAAATACACATTTTTTCCAGCCATTCTTGCTGTTCGTGCTATCATATCAATTTGTGAATAATGTGCGGCTGCACCTATGTGCCATGGTCTTCCAGATGGGTATGGTGGTGGTGTATCAATTGTAAAATTTTCCTCTTTTGGTATAAATTCATAAATTTTTTCATCAATCCATTGATTAAGAATTTTTTTTTCTAATTCAGGATTCCAAGCTTTCTCAGCAATTTTTGGTTCCATTTCTAATTATCTTGTAATATGTGCAATAATATGAGATCCTTTATTGTATCCTTCATAAATGTAAACACCGACAGCTTCTACATTTTGAGGTAATTTTGGAGCAAGTAGTTTTATTATTTCACTTGAAAGATTTTCGACCGTCGCTTCGCCTTCTAAAAGATATGCAGTATTTTTTGGAACTTGAATATCAAATAATCCTTTTGGTCCATCAAATTGAATCTGATAATGTGAATCATCTTCTTTTTTAAGATATTTTCTATTTATAAAAAATTTATGATCAAATACTGTGACAACTTCTTTAATAATTTTTTTTGCTATTCCAAAATCTACTAGTAGATTATCTTTCATTTGCCCAACCAATTCAACCATTACTGAAGACGTATGTCCATGTAGTATAGAGCATTTTTCTACTAAAGGTAGAATGTGTGCATAATCAAATGAAAATGATGGGTCTTCTAAAAATATTGATCCTGTTTGAGGTGTTTTATCATAAAATACTAGATCCTCTAATTCCTTAATTTGCGCTGCATATTTTGGATGTCCTATGGCCATCACTTTTTCTTCAGATGCATTTTCTTTAATTTCATTATATTTTTTTATGTCTTCTTGATTATCAATTACTTCAATCAACCCTTTCATTGTTTTAAAATCAACAATTACAGAATTTCCATTTTTTAGTAACATTTTGTAGCCATATTCATAGTCTATATCCAGAAAAGATAACATCTGTGCCACTGTTAATTCAGTTCTAGTTTTCATTAAATTCCCTTTTTTATCAATATATCTGAAATCCGAATCTAAAATTATTGGATTTGATGACATTTGAAGTCAACTGTCTTGTGTCTGTATATAAATTCTGTAATGTCAAATTGTAAATTATTTTATTTATGCATTAAAATTATTCTAATGAATTTAGTATTTTAGCCAGATTAATGTCATTTACAGTAATTCCTCCAGCATCATGAGTTGTTAAATCAACTACTAGTCTATTGTAGACGTTAAACCATTCAGGATGATGATTCATTTTTTCTATATGTATTGCAGCCCTTGTCATAAATCCAAATGTATCAATAAAGTCATTAAATTCAAATTCTTTATGCATTTTGCTATTTACAACAGTCCACCCTTTTAGATTTTTTAATTCTAAATCTATGGATTCTGATGATAGTCTCATAATCATTTTATCATAAAATACTAAATTAATAGTTAGATCATAAGATTAATCATAGATGCTTTACATTCTTTATTAGTGATTTCTAGTGAATAAAATGAAAGTCGATCTACTTGATAAAATTAAAAATTCAATTTATGAAAATACAACTGAAAAAAAAATAGGTATTGCATTTTCTGGTGGTGTTGATAGTACCCTAATTTCTAAAATATATGTAGATCTTGGATATGATGTCACTTTATTGACTATTGGTTTTCCAGAATCACATGATATTTTATTTTCAAAGGAAGTTAACTTGCAATTAAAATTAATCCATAATATTTTAGAAATTGATTCTCATACTTTTAAAGAAACAGCTTTTAAAATAAAACAAATAATACAGACTGATAATCTTTCTTGGAATGAAAACTGTATTGCGTTTTACTATGTGTCAAAATTGGCGAGAAGTTTAGGAATTCATTTTGTTGTGACTGCAAATGGGATAGATGAATTATTTTGTGGTTACAATGCATATAGAATGGCTATATCTGAAGGAGAATCAAAAATTTCTGAAGTTATGAATTTAAAATTGGATAATGAAATTAAAATGATGGTAGCAGTTAATCAAATCGCATCTGAATTCAATGTTAAAATAATTCAACCACTACTATCTCCGGCATTTATTGAATTTGCTAAAACTATTCCTATATCTGAAAAAATTCATGATTCTGAAGATTTACTTCGAAAGCACATTATCAGAGAATTAGCATGTGATATTGGAGTTCCTAAAATTTCTTATACTAAACGAAAAAAAGCATTACAATATGGTTCTAAAATCCACAAAGCACTGTTAAAATCTAAATAATTTTTTTGATTGTCTCTTGAACTAATTTATTGACATTACTTATGATTAATGGAGATGCTCCTAGATGTTTCTCTGGAGAAAAAATTGAATCAATTTCTTTTATTGTAAGTTTTGTTGAAAATGCTTTATCATTTTTAATTGCATCAATATATTGAATTTCCTTATCATTGGCTTCAAAAGCAACTCTTTGTACATCTCTATATGCAATAAATCTTGGAACGCCTTTTTTAATTAATGCTTCCAAAACAAATTCTGCAAAAATTTGTCCTTTTGTAATATACAAATTATCTATAATTTTTTTCTCATTAACTGTTAAATTTGAAATTATTTTAATCATAGTTTCCAGCATTTCATCTGCTAGAATGGCTGCTGTAGGTAATACAAATCGTTCATTTGCTGAATTTGAAAGATCCCGTTCATGCCATAACGGAATATTTTCAAAAGTTATTGCTATTTGACTACGTAATATTTTGGATAATGATGAAACTCTTTCACTTTTAATTGGATTTCTTTTTACTGGAACTGCACTACTTCCCATTTGACCTTTTTTGAATTCTTCTGCAACTTCTCCAATTTCAGTTCTTTGTAAATTTCTAATTTCTACAGCAATTTTATCTAAAGTTGCACCAATCAATGCTAGCTCAAATACATATTCTGCATATCTTTCTCTAGGAATTATCTGTGTGGTTACATCTGCTGGGAATAACTTTAATCTTTTTGCTACTCTTTTTTGTACTTCAAGTGATTTTATGCCCATCAATGATCCAGTTCCAACTACTCCAAGTGTTTTGCAAATCAAAATTCTTTTTTTAATTTCTTCAATTCTTTCTACATGTTTTGCCATTTCTGCTGCCCAATTTGCAAATTTTAATCCGAAAGATATTATGCTTGCATGTTGACCATGAGTTCTACCTACCGCTGGAATTTTCCCATGTAGTATTGCTCTTTTTGCTAAAAGTACTGCTATTTTTGCTACCTTGGGTTCAATAATTTGTAATGCATCTCTTATTTGCATAGAATTACTTGTATCTACCAAATCATTACTTGTTAATCCATAATGAATCCACGGTCTTGCATTTTTCGAACATTTCTCACTTAATGATTCAACTAATGCCGCAGTGTCATGATCACTTTTAGCTTCCAATTCTTTGACTCTTTTAACGGTAATTTTTTTAGACACTGCAGCATTGTAAATTATTTTTCCAACTGTTTTTGGAATTATGCCAATTTCACTTTGAGATATTGCGACAACTCCTTCTATTTCCAATTGATAATCTATTTTATTTTGTTCACTAAAAATACCAAGCATTTCTTTAGTACCATAACGCCCACTATCTATTGGTAAAATCGCCAATGATTATTCAATTAAAACATCGAAAATAAATCTACTTATGATTTAAATTGGCTTGAGGTAAATTTTTTACTATTATCATGTCCACTATAACTCCTAAAAAAATCGGAGAAAATGAGTATCTTATTGAGGCAGATTCTAATCTTGGAATGAAAGTTCCAGTAAAGATCTATGCAAGCGAACAATTATTGCAAAAAATGTTATCTGACCGAACTATTATGCAGGCAAAAAATGTTGCTTGTATTCCTGGAATTGTAGGGCATAGTATTGTATTGCCTGACGGTCATGAAGGATATGGTTTTCCTGTTGGCGGTGTAGCTGCCATGGATGCTGAAGAAGGCATGATTAGTCCTGGCGGTGTAGGATATGATATCAACTGCGGCGTTAGATTACTTCGTTCAAATTTAACTGAGAAAGACGTTCGTTCAAAATTACAAGAACTTGTAACTGATCTTTTCAGTTCAATTCCTTCAGGGGTTGGTTCCAAAGGTGCAGTAAAACTAACTCATTCTCAACTTGATGAAGTTCTTGTACGTGGTGTAGATTGGGCAATTGATAATGGATATGGATCTTCAAATGATGCGGATGTATGTGAGGAAAATGGCAGAATTAAAAATGCTGATCCAAATAAAGTTTCAGATAAAGCAAGACAACGGGGTGCACCTCAATTAGGAAGTTTAGGTTCTGGAAATCATTTTCTTGAAGTGCAAAAAGTATCTGAAATACATGACGAAGAAGCCGCAAAAAGAATGGGTATTAAAGAAGGAACTATAACAATTTTAATTCATTGTGGTTCTCGTGGTTTTGGTCATCAAGTATGTAGTGATTATTTGCGAGTAGCTGAACAATCTATGGAAAAATATAATATTAATTTAGTAGATCGAGAACTCGCATGTGTTCCAAATACCTCTGAGGAAGGTGAATCATATAGAAAAGCAATGTTTGCTGCATTAAATTTTGCATGGAGTAATAGGCAAATGATAACTCATTGGACAAGAAAATCTTTTGAACGGGTCTTTAATCAAACTGAATCTGATCTTGATATGAATTTAGTTTATGATGTAGCTCATAATATTGCCAAAGTTGAAAAGCACAAGGTTGAAGGAAAAGAAAGAAAACTCGTAGTTCATCGAAAAGGAGCAACACGTGCATTTCCTGCGAATAGAGACGAAGTTCCATTGAAATACAGAGATCTCGGTCAACCGGTTCTAGTTCCAGGTTCAATGGGAACTTCTAGTTGGATATTACTTGGACAACCAAATTCAATGGATTTAACATTTGGTTCTACTGCTCATGGTGCTGGTCGAACAATGTCTAGATCTAAAGCAAGAAGAGATTTTACAGAAGATAGTGTGCGAAAATCACTTAGTGATAAAGGCATATTTATCAAGGCATTAACACGTGATGGGGTTGTGGAAGAAACTCCTGAAGCATACAAGGATGTCGATGCAGTAGTCAATGTTTCTCATAATCTGGGAATAGCCACTAAGGTAGCAAAACTTGTGCCTATGGGTGTGATAAAAGGTTGAGTAGCGACGATTCTGAATTAGAACGATTAAAAGCAAAAAGACTTGCAGAAATGCAGCAAAATATTTCAACACGACAAGAAATAGAAAAAACCCCTGATAACTTGCAGCCAAAAGAAACAAAACATCCTAGGGATATTCTTATTGAACATCTTGGATTTAGAGGTCTAGAAGTTTTACAAAATGCAGAATTACAATTTCAAAATGATACAAAAACGGTTGTAGAAAAATTGGCTGAACTAATCACATCTGGAGAAATTACCGAAATTATTGATGGTGGAAAATTACTAATGTTATTTAGATCAATTGGTCTTAACATAAGAATGGAAACTAAGATCAATATTGAAAAAGATGGCAAGTTTGTATCATTGTCTGATAAATTAAGTAATTATTCATCAGATGTTGAAGAATAATGAATATTGTTTTTGAAATAAGTACTAGTAATTATTTAGATAATTTATTACTTGTAAAAAAATCACTATCTCATATAGAAACTCTTGTAAATATTTCTAATGGGTATCTTCTTAGTGAACCTACTTCAAAATTTGGTTGGACTTTTTTTAAATTATCTTTTAAACCCAATCTACAACATGGAATTGAACAAAAATTTGCAGACATGTTGGACAAATATAACCTAAATAATCAATCTCAAAAATTTAGTAAATTCATGATTGATTACTTTGAATCTAAAGGTTGTAAAATTAAAGTAAAACTCTTGGACTAGACTCTTCTTCCTCTTTTTCCACCTTTTTTTCTGGTGGTATCATGAGGAATTGGTGTTACATCATCTATTCTTCCAATTTTAAATCCGCCTCTAGCTAAAGCCCTAATTGCAGCTTGTGCACCTGGACCTGGTACTCTGGAACCTACTCCTCCAACTGCTCTAACTCTAATATGAAATCCTGTGAATCCTTTTGTATGTGCAACTTCTACAACTGCATTTGCAGCCTTCATTGCAGCAAAAGGTGAAGATTCGTATCTATCTGCATTAACATGAACACCACCTGAACTAATTGATACAGTTTCTCCTCCTGTAAGATCAGTCATATGAATAATTGTATTGTTATAACTACTGTAAATATGAGCAATTCCCCATTTTTCAGGACCCTCAATCTTTGTCTCTGGTCTGACTTTTGTTTGAACCTTTTCTTCTAGACTGATGACTGGTTCTACTTTAATTTCAGCTTCAATTTCTGACAATGTTAAACAAAATCTTAAAGGGTTTAAAAAACATTGATTTTTTGAATCTTCCTTATTTTCTACTACATTCTTTCTCTTTATTCAAATACAGTGTTTTACTTGCTCTTACTATGGGATCCATTCTTTGGTTTGCGATAGGCATTGCAATTGTCACAGCAATACTTGGATCATTGTTTTTCTCATTTCTTAGTCCAAATAGTGTCTCTTCAGAAATTACATTAGAAACAAAATGTGAAACAATCGCTAAAGAGGGATTTAAAATACATACTATGTATCCTGATTCTCAACCAGATCAACTTCCGTTAGATGATATGAATAGATTGATGTATCTTGATGATCTATGGATCAATGAATGTATTTCTCATTTATCTGCCAAATCTATTTTTAATATAATTCAAAAAGTTGAACATGATTTTTACGCTGAACAATAATTTATTTTTTAAAGTGGTGCCAACCTAAATCTTTTAAAGATAATAATTTTTTATGTTTTTCAAGAAATACTCCTTTACCTCTAACTACATGACCAATTTCAATTATTGGTGTTTTTAATAACAATGCATTGTGATTAATTATTGATTTATATTTTTTTGAAACAGTAAATACAAATTCATATTCTTCACCACCGTGAAATACTAATTCATTTAAATTCCTTTTATGTAATTTACTAAATTCTATCAAATCTTGACCCGTTGGAATATTATTTATAATAAATTTACATTTACTTTGATTTGCCATTTCATTTAAAGTGGTTGAAAGACCATCACTAGAATCCATGGATGATGTAAAATATTTTTTATTTTTTATTCCAAAATCTAACTTTGGAGTTGGATTTACAAATGAATTAATTGCCTTTTTAAAAAATTTATTACTGCCTTTCTTTTTTCCAAGTAATACGTCTAAACCTAATTTGGTATATCCGAATAGACCTGTAACAAATATTATATCGCCATTTTTTGCCCCCTTTCTTTTAATTATATTGCTAGTTGTTCCAAACAAACATACGCTGATTACAATTTCTTTCCCTTCATTTGTATCTCCGCCTAAAATTTTTATATTAAATTCCTTTGAAGCTTTTTTAAATCCATTTGAAATTTGATTAATTTTTGTACGTGAAATTATTTTTGGAAGATTTAATGAAATTATCCCAAATTGAGGTTTAACTCCTTTTGCAGCAAAATCACTAACACATGCTATGACGCTCTTCCTTGCAGCATCCATCATTTTCATTTTTGGTGGTATGTCTGTAGATTGAACAATCGTGTCTACTTTTGTTATAATTTTTGTTTTCCCAATTTGAAAAACTTCTACATCTTCGGAAACAAATTTTTTACTTCCTAATTTTTTTTGAAGTATTTTAATTATTGTTGCTTCACTTAATGTGGTCATAACATTGTTTCACTATCTCTATGGTATTTTTCATAATTTTCTTACATTTATCTACATTGTTGGATTCTGCTGAAATTCTTATGATATCTTCTGTATTTGATTTTCTAATCAAAACCCAGCTATCTTCATCTATTATTCCCTTAATTCCATCTAAAGTTACCACTTCCGAATACTCTTTTCCAAATCTATTCTTGAGTTCATCAATAACTTTATCATGATAAATTGATTCAATTTTTATTTTTTCTCTTTGTTGAATATAATTTTCCATAAAATCTAATATCTCATTAAATCTTGAATTTCCTAACATAGAAGCTATTAGACCACTTGTGAGAATGCCTTCTCTACAATAATTAAATTCTGGTAAAATAAAACCTCCACTACTTCCTTCTCCTCCAGCTTGGGCTTTTGTTTTTAACATTAAATCTATTACATTTGCTTCTCCAACTTTTGATCTTAAAACACTTCCACCTTTTTCTTTGACAAATTTTTCAATTGAACTACTTGTATCAATACTAAATACAAATTTTTTATATCCTAATTCTAAAGCTTTTACAGCTCCTAATCCTAATGTTATATCTGGTGTTTGCTTTTTTCCTTTTCTAACCACTACTAAACGATCTCCATCTAAATCAAATGCAAATCCAATTGCTTTTTCAGATGTTGCGTTAATTAGATCTGTTAAATTATCTGTAGTTGGATCAGGACCTCTAGAACAATTATGTATATTTTCATTTATTACTTTTACTTTACACCCTAACTGAGTTAATAGATTTGGAGCAAATTCTTTTGCAGATCCTCCACCAATATCTATGACAATTTCTGGACTATTGTTGATATTCCCTATTACTTTTTTTGCATCTTCTAGATATGATGAATTGATTTGCTCTTCCATTCCAATTTTTGACTTTATGATTTTTTGCTCTTCAATAATTTTTGGTAATTCTTCCTCATTGACTCCTCTACCATTTATGATAAATTTTATCCCGTTCCATTCTAATGGATTGTGTGATGAAGTGATTACTAATCCTGCACCATATTTTCTTGATTCACGAAAAACCACTGGAGTTGGCACTGTACCTAAATCATACATATTTACTCCGTTTTTCATTAATACTGCAGACGCTGTTTCTTTAATCATAATTCCAGTCGGTCTTGTATCTCTACCAATTACACATTTTTTAGATTCAATTAATAATGAAAAATTATTACAAAACTTTAATGTGTCTTTAAGATTAAAGTCATCACCAAAAATGCCTCTAATTCCAGAAATTGTTTTTTTCATTTGATCCAACTCGGAAAGACTTTTTATTAACTCTGATGGCATAATCGAAAAGTGCCTTGGTAGCTCAGCCTGGTAGAGCGAACGCCTCGTAAGCGTTAGGTCGTGGGGTCAGAGCCCACCCGAGGCTTATTTAATAATAAATTTTTAAATTCATTGACTTTTGATAAAATATTTTTAATTATCTAATGTTTCTATATCTACTTCTAGTTCTTTTGCTAAACCTTCCCACCATTGTTTTGTTTCATTAATCATAATTTGTTAATAATTTACTTGAATTCTCCTTTATAGATCTGTCGATTCATCCATATTTCATTAACACTGTATACAAAATTAAATTTTTAATATTTTTATATGTTATTGTTTTTTTGTCTTATTTTTTTACGATAAATTATAATTGCTAATGTTCCAACTGCACATCCAAAAAATACTGGCCATCTTAACTCATTTCCTATCATTCCCAAATAGGAATAAACAGTACCACCGATTAATACAAATCCGATTAATTCAAGAATTTTAATCATAATTTTCTATTACTAGTCATTTAAATCAAAAAGATATATGGTTTTGTAAATTACCCTAATTGTGGACAAGTATCTCATGGTCGTTATGATTTTTCTCATTGTTACAGTACCCATAGCATTCATATCGCCTGCTACAGGTGAAATACGAGAACACCCATTCATTCCATTGTTTTATCTTGCAATTGTAGGCATATCTGTAATCATTATTTACAGCTCATATAAGGATAGAAAACAAAGACAAAAAGATAACATAAAAAGAAGATCTAAAAAATAAATCTAAAGTTCCAATCCAAAAGATTCAGCAATATTTGCAAATTTTGCATAAGATTCCAAATATTGTCTTCCTTTTTCAGTTATCACAAATGTGTTTTTCTTGTCAAATTCAATTTTATTGATTAATCCAGAACCTGTTAAATTTTCCAAAAATTTTGATAATCTGGAATGTGATAGATTTGCTTTTGTTAGCAGTGATGTTGTTTTGATACCCTGCTGACCTGATTGTTCAGTGGCAATCAAAAGATCTGCAACTATTTGCATACTTGTTCTATAGGAAACCATTATCATAATTAGTATAAAACCAAAATATAAGGGTATTACCTTAATTCAGATCAGATAAATACACTTTAATCTCATTTTTATTGTAATGCCGTCCTCGTCTTCTATTCCATGGTTTGATAAGTTTGTAGGAGTTGCCTATAGATACTATGATCTAAGAATGAATGTTGTACCATTATTTGATGATCGAAAAAAGGCTTCAGATATTTGGCATGATACAATACATTGGTGGTTAGATTCTTCAATAAAGATCCGATTTGTTGAGACTAGTGATGAATATTGGTTCATACTTGGTTCAGATTCCCAGCGTCCTGAAAATAATTTCTCTTTTTTTAAGGTTCTACAAAAATCAGAAAATTATGATCGATTTAAAAAAGGACATGGAGGTGAAGCATATCTACGATTAGGGGTTTATGCAAAAAAATCCCGTAAAGATGTGAAAAAGGATGCACTATGCGATTGCAGTCATACAGCAGAGGATCATGATGAAGGCGATAATGATTCATGTTTATATGAAAAATGTAATTGTAAGCAATTTTCTAGTTTTCTAGTAACTTTACTTAAAAGAAAAAAAACTATCAGTGATATTGTATTTCTTGACGAAAAAAATGTAAAAGATGATGCACTGGCATGGAATTGTCTTAATTTTAATAAATATTCAAAATCTGAATAATTTTATTCTTCTTTGTTCACTCTAACGTGATCTCCTGGATAATGTTTATCTAATTTTTTTGAATAGCATTTTCCGCAAAGTGGACCTTTAATCCCCACCCATTCATCCATTGGATTAAAATGTAAAGATATTTTATCATTACAAATCGTACATTTTTCTTTAGTTCCCAAGTAATTGTGCTTTTTTTAATCTCTATAAAAAAGATTCTAGATCTGAGAATGTTTTGAAAAATTATGTTAAATAATACATGTTTATATCAATTTTAGGTAGGTAGTCTGACCACTGTAAACCTTCTGCAAATTTTTACTTGGTTAGACTTCTACCTGCTTAAAAATCTAAAATAAGTTATTTGCAAGTTTTTTTAAGATTAAAACCTCTTCCTCTTCCTGCCTTATTTTTTTATCAACAACTCTGAGCATTGAATCATTCCATACATGCTGTGAAAAGAAATTATGTTTTGTATTTGCTAATTCTATTTCATCATCTACCACTGTATCTTCTAAAAATTTTGTAACTACAATATCTGTAATCTTTAAAATTCTAGAATTTAATTTGAAACTACGGAATATTGGCTCCATTTTTCTTACATCACTTTTAAAATCACCTTTAGTTTCTAATATTTTTTTATGTAAAATTCTAAAATAAACTCCAACATAAAATAAAGTTGCATATCTTTTTGTTTTATGTCCTCCCTGTTTTCCATACTTCAATGTTTTTTTTGCATACTCTTTTACAAGATATGGGTATAACAAAATTCTATAATCATCTTTTAAATTATCATTGAATATATCGTCATATTTGCTTCCTCTTGGAAGAAATTGAGCTGGAGAACTATATGCTTCAGTAGGTCTCTGTTCAATTCCAGCTACAAGAGCCTGAATGGCATCTTTTGCCACAATTACTTTTTTATGATTATCTGGAAGATATTCATTATATATCAAATCTCCTTCATATTCTGATTGTTTTGATTTTGATTTTGTATCAAATGATCCAGCTTGAATCTCATAAAAATAACCACAGTTTTTCAATTGTGATTTAATTGATTTGTGAAAATCCATAAGTGAAACAAGATCTTTTCCTCTAACTGAATTTTGTGAATTTCTGTATTTTGTAATGTTATTTTGTTCCTGTTCATCATCTGCTTTAATAATAGTCACTGTCATGGAACCATCCATGTTTTTGGTTCGTTTAGAATGATCAAGAATAGAATTAGATGTTTGTGCACCATTTACAATTTGAGGTGCAAATAATTCAATCATATTATCTCCTAATTCTTCAAAATCACTTACTACGATTGTAATTCCATTATTATAATAAAAAAATTTTCCTGGATTACTCTGAAGCGTTTCTCGTAATCCTTTATTTACCGATGTTTTAAATTGCATCCATTGCCTAATGTTTGATTCGAAAACATAATCCTTATTTTTACTTACAAATTCTGTCAATTCTCGTAGTTTCAAAATACCTAGAATTGTATTTTCGTGTCTGAGCATTCTTTCTAATTTTATTGATGATTTTTTTCCAGCCGCAGGTTTTTTTATCCGTTCCCATAATTTCTGAATAATCTTTTCGATATCTATAATTTCTATGAGATCATCTTGATACTCTACTTTTTGATCTGTAACATAGCAGCACTTGATTTTTAGATTTTTTTCCTTGATTTTTGTAACAAGTTGAGCTAATTCTGGTCTCATTTTTGATATATCTTTTCCAAGTAAGCGATTTGCATCTTCTTTGAATTTGGCAATTGCTTCAAATGAATGGGATGTTCCGTATTTTGATTGGAATAGACGAATTGTATTATCTGAAAAATCTACTGGAAGATATGCATCAATACCAAGATCATTTGCACCATCAACGATTGCATCGGCTGCATCGTCTTCTGTAGCCTCAAAAACACGTGTTAGTACCCATTGAAGAAAATTTTTACCTTTTTCTACATCACTTTTAGAATTTTCAGCATATTCTTGAATACTCATCTTAACATTTTCTGAAAATCCTTCTAAAGGAAGACTAGAATTTTTTTGGGCTAATATGGCATGGGAACCTGGAATGTATTCAAGTAATCCATTACTATTGTGAACCAAGTACTTTATCTAATGTCCTATATATTTAGAGAATTTGGTATTACATTATAACTCTGAGGTATATGTGATGTAATTTGGAGAGAAAAAAAATAGCAGCAGCCACATTTATTGTAATAGGCGTAGGAATAACATTAGGAATTGTAATCCTGTATCAAAATGCTAATTTTACTGCTGTTGATGAACCAAAAATGATTTACAAAGGAGATGTTGTTATGCCTATGAAAGTTTCACGCCCAGGATGTGATAAAACTGATTCTTGTTACACTCCATACAAAATTGTAATAAAACAACATGATTCCATCACTTGGGTAAATGAAGATGCTGCATTTCATAGTGTGACTTCTGGTTACTATAATGAACCAAGTGGGCTTTTTGATAGTGGGCATTTAGATCCTAATGGATCATTTACATTTATTTTTAAAAATGATGGAACATATGATTATTTTTGTACATTACATCCTTGGATGAAAGGACAAGTAATTGTTGAATTAAGTTAAAATTCTAAGGTGAGGAAGGGAGTCGAACCCCTTTGTATAAGCTTTGCAGGCTCACGCATAACCGTTCTGCCACCGCACCATTTTCAAAAATATGAAATGAATAATTAAACTCTTTAGATTAAAATTAAATAAATGGTTTTGAAGCAAGTTTGACATCTTCCGCTTTTATGGTTTTTCTTCCTGCATGAGATGCCATATCCACTGCACTTTTTGCAATTTTATTAGCCAAGTTTTCAATTATATCTCTTAATTCTTCGGCTGATTCATCACTAACTCTGTCAGCACCTGATTTTTTTAAAATTCTATACATTGCAGAAATACCAAGCTCAGATGATTTCATTGATTCGTATTATTTTTTTTTAGATAAAAGACTATGAGTAAATAAATATCACTAAGGAATCGATTTATACAGACTATTTTTAAAATTTAAAATATTGACTTGGCTATATGACTCTCATATTCATTTATCTGATTTAGAATATCAAAATGATTTAGATTATATAATTAAAGGAATGGAAAATATTAAAATTAAATCTTGTTGTGTATCTGTAGACACTATAACTTCTAAACGAACTTTAGAACTATCAACAAAAAGTGAACTTATTTTACCATTTATTGGAATTCATCCTGAACATATACATGATGATCTGGAATTAATGATTGATATTATTGATAAAAATCACCAACGTATTTCTGGTATTGGGGAGATTGGATTAGATCCAACATATGAAACATCAAATGAAGATCATAAAAAACAAATTCATATTTTTGAAACTCTATTATCTCTTGCAGAAAAATATCAAAAACCCATATCAATTCATTCGAGAAAAAGTCTTGATGAAATATTTTCTATAATGACTTCATATGACTCTAAACATACATTATTGCATTGGTTTGATGGAAATAAAAAACAATTACAAAAAGCTATGGACATGGATTTTTTTGTTTCATATGGTCCAGTAATGATTTATGCAAATGATAAACAGATATTATTATCTAAAACATCTGAAACAAAAATTCTTGTGGAAACAGACGGTCCAGTGAGATTCTCAAAATGCTTTGAAATGAAATCTGGACAAATTAGTTTTATACCAAGTGTTGTATTTTGTGCCTCCAAAATACTTGGTAAATCATACGAAGAAATGGCTTTATTATTAGAAGAAAATTCAAAATCATTTCTTCAAATATAGGTATAAAAAACCCTTTAATCATTATATCAATATTGGATAGAATAAAACGTCTTTCATATGATGTAATGGAAGATCACAAGCAAAAATTTGGAGAAGATTTTGCAGATAATAAAAAAGCATTAAATGAAATAGCTATAATTCGTTCAAAAGGACTTAAAAATGAAATTGCTGGATATATTACTAAATTTATTAAAAAAGAAATCAGAGAAGAAAAAGTAAAACAATCTCAAATTGAATCTTCAAAACTTGAAAATTTCACTCTGAAGGAAAAGATTTCTGCAACTGATAATATCTCCGATGAAGATTCTGAATCAGACATAGATGAAGATGAAGAAGAATAAATTCGGTAAAATAATAAAAATTAATTTTTACATTTGATGATAAGGAATGATTTTAGTAAAATTTGTAGGTGGTGCAAAAAAGTCATTCATTAGTGATCAAGTCCAAATTGATAAATCTGATATCTCACTTCAAGACCTTATTGATTTAATTTTACAACTAAAACCTGAAAATACGCCAAATTTGGATGTTGAAAACATCTTAATTGCAATTAATGGGATTGATTCTTCCGCAATAGACGGAAAATCAACAATAATTAAAAATAATGATCTAGTGAGTATTATTCCAATCATTCATGGGGGTTCTTCTAAAAGATTAGTCTTTGATATTTCAAATAAATTAATTCAAGCAATTGAATTTAAAGGTGAAAAAGATATGGATGTAAAATACATTGATGTACTTAGAAAACAATTCCCAAAAGTCAAATTACAGGCTATATCCAGTAATTTTATTTTAAATAAATCACATCTAAGGAAAATCATATCGTTATCTGTTAATTCTGATAAAAATAATACGTTGCTTTCAAATAAATTTGAAATAGATATTTTAATGCGATTTGCTATTTCATCACAAATTTCATTTGCAATTAATTCTGCTGGAATTAAATCAAAACAGAATTTTATATTAATTGCACTTGGTAGTAAAAAAAACTTAGATAAACTTTATGATGAATTAAAATATCAATCTGTAAACGTATTTGAAATAAATAATACTTTATTTATAAAAAAATATTTTAATATTACAAATAAACAACTTGATACAATTTTATCTAATGATCCCCTTGTAGATTTATTAGTAGAGAAAGCAGCAATTTTATTCTGATATTCCGCGCTTTATTTTTTCAATACTTAAAATATCTGTATTTTTAATAATTGAAATTCCTGTATTTTTTCCCAATATCTCAATTAAAATAATTTTATCTGGAAAATCTAAAGATACTTTATTTTTGATTTTTTTTGCAATTTTAGTTATTAATTCTTGAGTAGAAATATTTGAATTTCGTTTCTCAATAGATATTCTATATGTTTCTTCATTAGAGAGTAAATTGATTATCTCTGAAATTCCATTTTCAATACTATCCATATTTGTTTCAATGATTTTTTGAATCGGTATTATTCTTAGGGAATATCTGATACACCATGGCTCCTCTAGCACCATTTCTTTAATTTTTCTTACAACTTCAATTGAATCTATTTTAGTTTTAACAGTTAAAATTCCAGACATATCTGTAATAGTTATTATTGGTTTTAAATCCCCTAAATTTTCTAAAATTCCTTGTAATTCTTGACTAGTTTCTAATTCGAAATATCTTGCACATGTAATTATCAGATTCAAAGTATTTTCACAATATCTCTTTCTTTTAAAATTCCTTCCCTGTGAATTTTTAATTTATCTTCTTCAAATTCAATTATTGTTGATTCTCCATCACTTGAAATTGTTTTACCATCCAAAAAAAGATCAAAATCCTGAATATTTTGGTAGCACTCTGCTGGATTTGCAAATGAACCAGTTCCAGAAATATTTGCACTTGTTCCAATTAAAAAATTACATTCTTTTAAAAGTTTTAGCGTACATGAATGTTTGGGAACTTGTATGGCAATTTTTCCATTCACACTTAATGATTCTAGATTTCTATCTTTTAATTTTAAAATTAAAGGCCCCGGCCAAAATTCATCGGCAATTTTTTCAGAATTTTTATCAAATCCCACAATACTTACTGCCATGTCTTTTGAAAAATCTAAAATTGGTAATGATTTAGAACTTTTTCTTGATTTAATTTTATAAATTTTTTTAATTGCATCTTTATTGTATGGATCACAACCATTTCCGTACACTGTATCTGTTGGAAAATCAACAACTCCTCCATTTTTGATTATTTCACTTGCTTTTGCAATACCTATTTTATCACACTTTATTTTCAATTACTAATTGCATTTCTTTTCTTTAATTATTCATTTACATTTGAATACATTTTTTACGAACAAATTTTAATTAGATATCATGTCTAATCCATCATCTGAATATGAGGATACAGATTTTCAAGATGATTTTGATGATAATTTAGATGAATTTGAAGAAATAGAAAATTAAATTGTTAAACCAAAATTATCTGCAAAAGTGGTAAATGTGTAATATGCTTGCAGGAATTCTCGTCCCGACTGACTAATTTTATATTTGTTGGAATTTTGTACATCTGTCTGTTCTAATAATCCCTGAGATACCAGTGTCTTTAAAATTCTTGAAATTCTGGAATGTGAAATGTTAGCTTTTCTTATAAGATAGGTTACTGTAGCACCTTCTTCATCTTGTAAATCATCACGTGTAGTTGATAATATGTCTCCAATAATTTTCATATGTGTTCTATATTCTACCATGTCTTCTCGTATTGCTTATTTTTGTAATTTCTATGAGAGTGAGTTGATATTTTGCAATACACTAAAAAGATAAAAGAATTTGACAAATTTTG
>Ga0049084_10000356_pt1 | contig 17670 bp, 18 predicted proteins | sample GreLakmeON33MSRF_FD_66720 | JGI IMG/M metagenome (GOLD analysis project Ga0049084, IMG submission 66720) | Freshwater lentic microbial communities from great Laurentian Lakes, MI, USA - Great Lakes metaG ON33MSRF | ecosystem: Environmental > Aquatic > Freshwater > Lake | place: Great Lakes... | reverse complement strand
GTTGGTGGGGGGGCTCTATCCAGCGCCCGCGCCTGAAACAAGTCGCGACTTTGCCAATCGCTATCGTCAATCGTTTGGCGCCGCACCAGGCCCCTTAGCAAACCACGGCTACGATGCGGTTGCATTGGCGGCGGTGCTGACGCGCACGGGCAGGGCCGATCCTTTTCGAGCGACAGCCCTGAGTGATGTCTCAGGGTTTTCAGGCGTTGATGGGATCTTCCGATTTCGCGCCAATGGTCTTTCGGAACGCAGCTTTGCGATTATGCAAATCACCCGCGATGGAACCGAGGTTGTACGTGCTGCGCCGACAGCCTTCGAAGACGTGGGATTCTAATTTAGCTGCGGCTGGACGGGATAGACGTTCTTGGCCAGCGAGTCTTTCAGGGTTTGCGCGGCTTGAAGTTGGTTTCGTTCCACAATCACGCGCGGTTCGTCGTTGTTCACGCCGTATACTGACGCATTCCAGTCCTTGCGGGGTTTAATCACCGCGCCCTCAAAGCTGGCCCCCGCAAACAATCCTGCGCTCAGCGAATAGGCGACGATATCGTTGCCGGCGTTGGTGGTTGTGGCGGCTTCTGCGCCTGCGCCAAAAGAGCCCACGGAAATTCCAACGTTCGCGCCAATTTTGAACTCGTCATTGAGGACGGCCTCTAAGCCCTTGTCGGTGAGAATCATGAATACGATTTCAGAAATATCCATGCCCGCTTGCAGGCCCAGGCTTCCGGCGGTCATGCGATAAAAAGCAGGGTCGCCGAAGCTTGCTTCTGACTGGCGTTTCAGCAGCACGCCGTCGCCGTAACTTCCGCCCAAAATAAAACCAGCTTTATAATAATTTGGAATCACCAACACGCCCCTCGACCTGCGAAGGAAATCATCCATGGCGTCTGTGGTTTTTTGACCTTGGCGAACGCGCTCGACCGTAATGGCTGATTTGTCGATGACGTGGCGTGCATTCATCACGTCATCGGCATAGGCAACCCTGGTGAATGGCACGGTTGCCATTAACGTGGTGGTAGCCATCAAGCCAAAAACATGGCGCCGCGTGGTTACATGGGACATTGACGTTTCCCTCACACAAAATGACCAAGATCAGGTATCGTATCATAATTCGGGCGTTTTCCAGCAAACGCGGGCCGCACCTTTTAGCGGGCACCTCAGCTTCAATCCACACGTTATCTATGGCCGATGAGGCCAGGCCGCGCCACTGGAAATAAGGTTACCAACCCATGGTAACTATTTGGAAAAGATTAAGAAATAGTCTCTAGGCATCAATATGAGGGCAGCTCGTGTATGGTTCGCCCACAGCTGTGTTCTTTTTCGCTTTCAGCATTATGCCTGCCTAGGTCCGATGAACAATCAAACTCCAACTTTCAGTGCTCCGGCTCGGGCGATTGACGATCTGGCGTCGATCCTGGCGCAATTTTCCGGGAAGCGAATCCTGTGCATCGGCGATGTGATGGAAGATCGCTTTATCTACGGCGAGGTGCGTCGGATCTCTCCCGAGGCGCCAGTGCCGGTGTTGCGTATTACGCGTGAAAGCCGTGAGTTGGGTGGCGCGGGTAATGTGGTGCGAAATCTTGTGGCGCTGGGTGGGCAAGTCGCATTTGCGGCGGTGATTGGTGATGACCGTGCCGGGCGTGAAGTCACTGAACTTTTGGCGGCCATGCCTGCTGTCGAGCCGTTTTTGCGAGTCAACCGGCAACGCGAAACCACAATTAAAAATCGATTCTTCAGTCTTGACGGCCATCACTTGTTGCGCGCCGACCGTGAAACAGTTCACGCAATTTCTGGTCCAGACGAAGATGACGTCTTTCGCACGGTGGCGGCGCAAATTTCACACGCTGATATTGTGATCTTGTCAGATTATGCCAAGGGCGTGTTTGCTGGTAGTTTGGCATCACGCATCATTGCTGCTGCTCGGAACGCTGGAAAACCTATTATTGTTGATCCGAAGGGCGGTGCCTACGACCGCTATCGTGGCGCGAGCCTGATCACGCCGAACCGCGCTGAGCTTGAGGAAGCTGTAAGCGCGCCAATCCAGACTGAAGCGACCTTGGTTTTAGCAGCGCAGAAACTGCGCAGCGATGTTGACGCCACTGCCATTTTGGTCACGCGGTCTGGCGAAGGAATGACGCTGGTTGATGGTGGCGTCGTTACGCACCTGCCCGCCGAAACGCGAGAAGTCACCGATGTGACGGGGGCTGGCGATACCGTGGTCGCCGTTCTGGCACTCGCGATGGCGGCTGGGGCTTCGTTAATCGATGCGGCCCACCTGGCCAATGTTGCGGCCGGGGTGGTGGTTGGGCGTCATTCGACGGCTGTGGCCACGACGCATGATATTTCGGCAGTCTTGATGCGCCTCGATTTGTTGCCCGCTGAGGCCAAGTTCGTCGACTTACCTACAGCCCTGTCGCGCATTGCGGTTTGGCGGCGCGAGGACCACAAAATCGGCTTTACAAACGGCTGCTTTGACCTTTTGCACCCCGGCCATATTTCCCTGATTTCACAGGCCAAATCAGCTTGCGACCGTCTTATTGTTGGTTTGAATTCCGATGCCTCGGTGCGCCGCCTCAAAGGCCTCGACCGACCGGTGCAAAGCGAGGCGGCCCGCGCCACCGTGATGGCATCATTGGCCCATGTCGATCTGGTTGTGATTTTCGGCGAAGATACGCCCATGTCGTTAATCGAAGCGATCCGTCCTGATGTTTTAGTCAAGGGCGCCGATTATGACCGGGCCAAAGTTGTTGGTGGCGATTTGGTTGAAGGTTACGGCGGGAAGATCTTGCTTGCGCAGTTGTTGCCGTCATACTCCACCACGGCGACAATTTCCGCGCTCAACTCACGCTAACAGTGATGTCGAATATGCGCCCCCTTCGTTTTCGAGACACGGCCTCAGCAGTATTATTCCTGGCGTTTTTAGGTTGCGCTGGGACAGGCACGATTTTTCCCAGCGCGCCGGGCTCGCCTGGTGGGGCCGTGCTGATGGGCGGAACAATGCCCGCACCTGTGATTCGTCAACCGGTGTTGCCTGAATATTTAGTCGGATGTCGCGGCCATGTTTTAGTTCCGGCGCCGGGCTTGACATTTGGGGCCAAGGGCGCGCCTCTCCCCACGGCGGGGCAGTTTGTCCGTGAAGAAAAGTTGACCGCACCCTACCGTGTGATTCGTCCCGTGAATCGGACATGGCAGGAACGAAGTTTTGATCTTTTAAACGTCGAGCTTGATGCGTATTCGCGCGTCATCGGCTTGGCTTGTGGCTAGCTAAATTCTCGGGGCCAACACATTCGACAGCCGCTGGCCTGCCGCCAGTGCAAACCTCAGCATCAGTAAACGTCGCCGCGCGGCGTGTAATTTTTTTGCACAGCAGGGCGAACAACCGTTGCGGAGTGCGCATCGGCGACAAGCACACCACAATTAGAGAGCAAAATCTGTCAGGGAAAGTCAGGCGGTGCGGCGAAGATGAACGCGTCACAGTAGGGCACATACTCCAGCCACTTGGCGTCGCTGCGATAGTCACCCGTCGTGCTTTTCACTTCGATCATCACCATGGTCCTTTCAGTGTACAAGCCGAGAACATGAGCCCGCCGTCCGATGCCGAGTTTGAGCTCGCGCAGGGTGATAAAACCCTGATCATCAAGCCAACGGCAGACCCCACGCGTGACTTCTTCGGTGATGGCTGCTGGGTCATATAACGTGGCTGCGCCAGCTCAGGGTCGGTCGGCGGCGCGCTGACGGACGTGTATCTGATTGATCGTTCGAGACGGGCGATAAGGTTGACTTGGCACGGGCCTAAACGCCACCCCCTGCCTACGGTTTTCCTTGGATATAGATTGGCGCACAAGAACATTACAAGAACGGGGGTGCTTTGGGCCGCGATTCGGCAGTAGACGGATAAAATTTTCTGCTTAAGGTGGCCGCCATTTCGCACTGCACAATAATCAACGAGGGTCTTAATGCCACGGGTGATTCGCGCCAAACTTCATGGTCTCCGCGTGACCATGTCCGACTTGCATTATCATGGCTCGATCACGCTCGACCCTGAACATTGTGACGCAGCGGGCATTTACCCCACCGAATTTGTCGATGTCTGGAACAAAAATTCTGGTGCGCGCCTCTCCACCTACGTGATTTTTGGCCAACCAGGCTCACGCTGCTGTGTGCTCAACGGTGCGGCAGCCCGAACGTGTCAGGTGGGCGATGAACTGATTATTGCTGCGGCAGAAGATGTGGCACCAGCCCACCTATATGATCTCAAACCTAAAGTTCTCACGTTCACCCCGAACAACGAAATCGACCAAATTCTTGCTTACGAGGTTTTTAAATGCCCTGCGCGCGCGTTTGATTTTCGGATCGTCAATGTGAAGGGAACCCAACCCGCCGCTGTGCATAACTATCCGTACGTCGATATGCGCGCGATTAGGGCCGACCTTCAAACCAAGGGGTTGGCAGACTCAGCGATTGATGATTTCGTCGCGCGCTTTCTCACACGCTAAGCATAAGAAGGCGTGATGATGTGTGCGCAGCCGTCTCGCCCGTGATAGATTCGGCCATGACCTCGCCGTTCGCCTTTCCTGCTCTGACGCTGCCCATCGTCACACGCTGCTTGATCATCAGTCACTATGGGGCAGAAGACACGCCCGTGGTGCAGGAAATCGTTAGTGATAAGGGTTATTGGGAACGCCACGCCACCGAGCCTCCGACGGCAGAATAAATATTAGCTCTAATTTTGTGGGCGGTTCAGGAGCAATCTGTCAAATCGCGTTTGAATTATTATCTTGCAGCCACACGCAAGGATTCAAACGTCATTGTCGGTGAGGCGGTTCTGCGTATTACCAACCCCCTCCAACGCCAAGGTGAATTCAGGCTGGGCGTGGCGCGCAAATATTGGAAGCAAGGCTACGCGACAGAAGTCGGCGCGGCACTGTTCCACGCAGCGTTTACTCACTTCAAGCCGCATCGTGTTTTTGCGCAGTGCGCGCCTGAGAACAAAGTTTCGGTGCGAGTCATGCAAAAACTCGGGATGGCGCGCGAAGGCGTGCTGCGCGATGTCGGCCAAGCCCGCGGTAAATGGTGGTCGAGTGCCATTTACTCGATTCTCGATCATGAATACGTCAAGATCTCGAAACTGACGAAAAGCTAAATTGATTAGGAGGCCCCCTCATGTCGCACCGCATTCTCAACCTCTCTGATATTTCTTTTGATGATTTTGGCTACGGGGTGAAATACCCAGGCGCCATGAAGGCGGCTGAAAAATTCAAGGCACGTTTAGGCAGCGTGGGAACAAAAATCGGCGCTCAGTAATTGGGCTACAATGTGACTGTTCTGCCACCGGGCAAGCGCGCATTTCCGTTTCATAGTCACCGCATTAACGAAGAAATGTTTTTTGTGCTAGAAGGGGCTGGCGAGATTCGCATGGGCGATCAAACCCATGCCATTCGCCAAGGCGACTTTATCGCCTGCCCTGCTGGCGGGCCCGACACCGCCCATCAAATCATCAACACGTCGACAACGGCAGAACTCAAATTCCTAGCGGTCAGCACCATGCAATCGCCTGAAATCGCTGAATATCCTGACTCGGCTAAATTCGGCGTGATCGCGCGTCACCCGGTTGGCAAATATGGCAAGCCCGAGGTCGTGCAGTTCATCGGTCGCATGGACATGGCGATGGATTATTGGGAAGGGGAAGATAACGCCTAATATCAGCGATCTACCACCCACTCGCGATGCGTTCCACCAACTGCTTCACAGTGGGAACGCGCCCGTTTTTGTACCAGGGGTCTAATCCAAACCTGTAAGCATTGTGGCCCGCAAACATCAGCTCGTTATCGATGTTTCCATCGTGTGCAATGTTCTGCAGAGTCTTTTGGATACAAAAGCTGCGTGGATCGGCCTTATGGCCGGTGCTGCCTTCTTCATTCTGCGACCAGTTTGAAAAACCACAGGCCGACAAGCAACCCATGCATGCAGTTTGATCGCCGCGAATTTCTTCGGCTTTTTCTGGCGCCACAAAAATTAGAGTCGAGTCGGGCGTTTTCATAGCGTCGGTGAAGCCCTGCGCGCGCCAGGCATCACTACGTTCCTTATCATGGGGCGTGACGTAGACCTGCTTTTTACGCAAGCCCACATCAAGGGCTGAGATGTGATCGCCCAAGGGCTCGACTGAAAATGGAACTTGCCGATCACTGCGCTGTTCGAGTTCGTTCAGGTAGGTATTGCGCACAGCAGAAGAATAAAAACCAGTGGGGCTGAAGCGATGCAACAAAACGTCGCCCTTCTTCAGCTCCATCAGCTTTTTCTTCCAGACGTCAGAAATCGGGCTTTCTTTGGTCAACAAGGGCCGCGTGCCGAACTGGAATGCAATGGGTCCGACTTCAGGGTTGTCCAGGAAGTGTTCCCACTCCGACAGCCACCACACCCCACCAGCCATAATGATCGGCGTGCGTTGCAAGCCCGCTTCGTTCATCACTTTGCGTAGCTCAACGATACGCAAATAGGGGTCTTCAGGAACGCGGTAATCTTCCGAGTTCGAAAGTCCGTTATGTCCGCCCGCCAACCAGGGGTCCTCGTACACAACGCCGCCCAGCAGCTCGGAGAATTTATGGTAAGCGCGTTTCCACAGCGCACGGAAAGCACGGCCCGAGGAAATGATGGGGTAGTAATACAGCCCGTATTTTGCGGCCACTTCGCCGAGACGATAGGGCATGCCCGCACCGCAGGTGATTCCGTGAATGATATTGCGGCACTTTTCTAAAACGCCGTGCAGCACGCGCTCGGCACCACCCATTTCCCACAGCACATTGATATGAAGGGCCCCGGCGTTGCCGCGCGTTTCGTGGGCGATCCGTGCCTGCGTGATGCTGCCCTCGATAGCGTATTTCACTAACTCTTCGTGGCGGTCTTTACGCGTGCGGCCATGATAAAACTGAGGAATTACTTTACCGCTGGCGCCGAATGAATCTGCATTCACGCCCGAGAAGGTTCCCACACCGCCAGCCGCAGCCCATGCGCCAGAGCTGGGGCCATTTGAAATGCTGACTCCCTTGCCGCCTTCGATCAGGGGCAGAACTTCTGCGCCCGACATCAGAATGGAGTTCAGTGCCTTCACGTCCGTGGTCCTTGTTCTAATCTCTCTAATATAGGCGCAATCGGTGTCCGAACAATGCAAAGCCTCAAGATTTCTGGGCCTTGCCGTCTTATGGACAGCCGTTGAAAGGCTTTAGTTTCCAAAGTGACGCACCATATCACCGGGAACATCTGTAAAAATCGCATCGACCCCCCACTGAAACAGCAGGTCTGCGCGCTCGATCTCATTGACGGTGTACGAGCTCAGCTTTAAGCCAAAGCCCCGGATGTCCATCACCTGCTCGCGCGTCAGGTGTTTGTGGTTGGCGCCGATGGCAGCCAGGTCCAAGGTTTTGGCGTCATCTTTCCATTCGGCGGGGATTCGATCATAGATCACATCCATCGGCCAATCAGGGGCAACCTCGCGTGCTGCCGCAACGGCGATGCGTGAAAAACTTGAGATCAATGGAGTGGGCAGCATCTCTGGCCAAATATCGCGCGCAATCGGCAGAGCGAGCTTTGCCAGCTCAGCTTCACGGCCCGGATCGGTCTTAATCTCCATGTTGAAGCTTAAACCTAGCTCAGCCAGAAGTTCTAAAGTTTCCTCCAGCGTCGGAATCGGCTCGCCCGCGAACTGAGGGCCGAACCACGTGCCGGCATCAAGATGCTTCACAATCTCAAAATCGGTTTCAGCCAGCAGCCCTTGCCCGTCTGACGTGCGATCTAACGCATCATCATGAAAAACCACAGGGCGTGCATCGCGGGTTAAAGCAACATCAAACTCAACCCATGTCGCCCCGGCTGCCTTCGCGCGGCGGAACGAGGCCAGGGTGTTCTCCGGCGCCTCCCGCGGCGACCCGCGATGAGCGATGATTTTCGGAATCTTCAAACTCACAGCTGGGTCGCCTTAAGGAGAATAGTCTTTAAGCGGCGGGCGGAGCTTCGTCGAGGTCAGCGCCCGTGGCTTGATCTACACGCTTCATCGACAATTTCACCTTGCCGCGGTCATCCATGCCAAGGCACTTCACTTTGACCACGTCGCCTTCTTTCACCACATCGCTGACTTGCTTCACGCGACTGGCAGCCAGCTCCGAGATGTGCACCAGGCCATCGCGCTTGCCCAGGAAGTTCACGAACGCACCGAACTCCATGATTTTGACAACCGTTCCGGTGTAAACCACGCCCAACTCTGGCTCGGCCACAATCTCGCGAATTTTTTGCAACGCCAGTTTCGTGGCGTTCTCGTCGGCCGAGGCCACTTTGATCGTTCCATCGTCTTCGATGTCGATCTTAGTGCCGGTGCTTTCTTGCAATTCGCGGATTACTTTTCCGCCGCTGCCAATGACTTCGCGGATTTTATCTTTCGGAATTTGGATCACGGTAATGCGCGGGGCATGGCTCGACACGCCTTCACGTGCGGTGTTTAGGCCTTTGCTCATTTCATTCAAAATGTGCAAACGGCCGTCTTTGGCCTGACGCAGAGCGATTTCCATGATCTGGCGGGTAATGGACGTAATTTTAATGTCCATCTGTAACGCCGTGATCCCGGCCTCAGAACCGGCCACCTTGAAATCCATGTCGCCCAGATGATCTTCATCACCCATGATATCGGACAACACGGCGAATTTCTCGCCCTCCTTGATCAGGCCCATGGCCACGCCAGCCACGGGGCGTGTCAGCGGCACACCCGCATCCATCAGCGCCAAAGATGACCCGCAAACGCTGGCCATGGATGACGATCCATTGGACTCGGTAATTTCAGACACAATGCGAACCGTGTAGGGGAACTTCTCGGCCAAGGGCATCAACGGATGAACCGAGCGCCAGGCTAATTTGCCGTGGCCGATTTCGCGACGCCCTGGGCTGCCCATACGGCCAGCTTCACCCACTGAATACGGAGGGAAGTTGTAATGCAGCATGAACGACTGCATGTACTCACCTTCCAGCGCATCAATCACTTGCTCGTCTTGGCCCGTGCCCAGCGTGGCGGTGACCAAGGCTTGCGTTTCACCGCGTGTGAACAGTGCCGAGCCGTGCGCGCGTGGCAGCACACCCACTTCGACTTCGATGGGGCGAATGGTCTTGGTATCACGGCCATCGATGCGGCGGCCGGTATCGAGAATGGCATTGCGAACGATATCGCTTTCCATGTGCTTTAAGACGCCGCTGGCTACGGCGGTTTGGTCAGGGGCGTCGACTAAGCTCGCGATGGCCTTTTTCTTGACCGCACTCACGGCGGCATAACGCTCCTGTTTGATGACGTGTTTGTAAGCAGCCGCCATATCGGCTTCAAACGCTTTGAACTTGTCTTTCACAACCGCAACGGCGGGCGCTTCGGGCAAAAGCTCAAAGGGCTCTTTGGCGCATTTTTCAGCCAACTCAATGATGGCTTTGATCACGACCTGTATCGAGTCGTGCCCGAAATTGACGGCACCCAACATGATGTCTTCCGAAAGTTCTTTGGCTTCGGATTCAACCATCAAGACGCCTTCTGCTGTACCAGCGACAACCAAGTCGAGATCGGATGTTTTGAGTTCTTCACCCGTGGGGTTCAAAACATATTGGCCATTGATGTAGCCGACGCGCGAAGCTGCAATCGGGCCCATAAACGGCAGACCCGAAATCGTCAGCGCTGCTGATGCGCCAATCATGGCCACAACATCGGGGTCATTTTTTAGGTCGTGCGACAACACGGTACAAACGACTTGGGTTTCATTGCGGTAGTTATCGTGGAACAGCGGGCGGATGGGGCGGTCGATGAGGCGGCTGACTAGCACTTCCTTTTCCGACGGGCGGCCTTCACGCTTGAAGAAGCCACCGGGAATTTTGCCTGCGGCAAAAGCTTTTTCTTGGTAGTTCACCGTCAGTGGAAAGAAATCGATTCCAGGTTTGGGCGACTTGGCACCCACAGCCGTGCACAGCACGGTTGTCTCGCCGTAGGTCACCATCACCGAGCCATCGGCCTGGCGGGCGATCTTGCCGGTTTCGAGAACGAGCTTACGCCCGCCCCACTCGATTTCTTTGCGGAACGTTTTGAACATCGACATATTGGTATTCCTTTTCCGTCATGGACCGGCGCCGGATTGCGCTCCCGGTTTGCTGTCGGGACATCTGTCGCATGACAGATGTCCTCCAAGCCGGGATTTCGATCCTCCGCGTCACGACCAAAGAATTTTCCTTGGCAGCGCGCACGCGGTTGTTGCGCGCCTTGGGCTTTCCGAGCCGGGCCACGCACGGCAGAGCTTGTAAATCTCGAACACCCGACGTCTGCCGCAAACAAACAGCGCCAAAACTTCTGCCCGCACCATGCGGGCAGCGTGTTGGCGGCTTGTGCCGTCAGGGGTTGTGCATCGTGCGGACTAGCGCCGCAATCCGAGGCGACCGATCAAAGTGTCGTAACGCGCAGATGAAATGGTTTTGAGATAGTCCAACATCCGGCGACGTTGTCCCACCATCACCAAGAGGCCACGGCGTGAATGGTTATCTTTAATGTGGCCCTTCAAGTGTTCGGTCAGGTTTTTGATGCGTTCGCTTAACACAGCCACTTGAACTTCCGGCGAGCCGGTATCGTCCTTTTTCGTGGCATACTCTTGGATCAGCGCTTGTTTGCGCTCTGGGGTAATCGACATCGGGTACTCCTATATGTTGGTCGCATTTTCCACGGCCGAAGCGGAAGACCACTTCTCGGGAAAATGCTCGCGGTTACTCGTAAGCCATGACGCGCGAGGACAGCAGGATGCCGTTGCCCACCTCGGCTAACGCCACCAACGTTTCCCCCAGCACAGCTTGCACAGGCATTCCCTGTGTAAGTTTGGCCTGAGGGTTTCGCTGGGCCAGCGGAAACAAAGCAATGCTTTGTCCGTGGCGAAGGCGGTGCGCTTCCTGCGGGGTCAGAGCCAGAGCCGGGATGTCGTCCAGCACGGTTCGAACCGGCCTCAGGTAAGCCAAGGCGTGAGGACTATGCCCAAGGGCCTCCCATTTATCCAGCGAAATTGCCGCCGATTCGTTAAAAACACCGCAAGCCGTGCGCCGCAAAGTACCAATATGCCCCACCGTTCCCAGCGCTTGCGCCAGATCTCGAACCAGGGAGCGGATATAAGTTCCTTTGCCGCAATGGACTCTAAAAAAAGTAGTTTCAGATTCGTTTTCACTAATAAAATCAAATGAGTAGACGTTTATTTTGCGCGACTTTAACTCAAAATTCTCACCCCCTCGGGCCAAGGCGTAGGCGCGCTCGCCATCAACCTTGATAGCCGAATAGATGGGGGGAACCTGGTCAATTTCGCCGACGAATCGCGGCAAAGCGGCCAAGATCGCCTCCCGAGTCGGACGCACGTCTGAGGTCGTCGTGGTTTTGCCTTCGCGGTCGTCGGTGTCTGTCGCCACGCCCCACACGGCGGTGAACTCGTAGGTCTTGTGCCCATCCATGGCAAAAGAAACAGTTTTGGTCGCCTCGCCTAAGGCAATGGGGATGATGCCGGTCGCGAGCGGATCCAAAGTCCCCGCATGGCCAGCCTTGGCTGCATCCAAAAATCTGCGAACGCGCGCGACCACGGCGGCCGACGACAAGCCCTCTGGCTTATCGATCGCAATCCAGCCGTGAATCGGCTGCCCCCGGCGCTTGCCCATCTGCTTCTTTATTCTTCTTCTTCGCGCGCGTCGCTTGATACATCGGAGCCTTGAAGGTCGCGCGCGACTTCGGGGCGATGCAACAGCGTGGCAATGTGCTCGGCCTGGTCGAAGGTTGTATCTGCAGAAAACACCAAGTCGGGAAGAAATTTCATATGAATCATTTCTGCAATGCGGCGCCGCAAGAACGGTTTCACCCGTCTCAATCCCTCTAACACAGGCTTTGAATCACCACCGCCCAACGGCACGATATAAACGCGCGCGTGGCGAAGATCGGGGCTGGGGCGAACTTCGGTCACAGTAATTCTGACGTTGGCCAAGTCCGGGTCACGGAAGGTCTCGCGTTCGAACACAGCGGCAAGGGCGTGGCGAATTTCTTCGCCGACACGAAGCAGGCGTTGTCCCGGAGGCTGACGATTGTTGCGGCTGCGGGGCATAACGATTCCCGTCGTTCCTCATGTGTGGCGTTTTTAGACGGTGCGCAGAGAATCTGAAAACGCGCTGGTCGTATCAAACGAAACGACCAGGAGCGAGATTATGGTTTAGAGCGATGGGGCTACGCGCTCGATCTCGAAGCACTCTATCATGTCGCCTTTTTGAATATCGTTGTAATTGGCCAGCGCAATGCCGCACTCGTAACCTTCGCGGACATCTTTGACGTCGTCCTTGAAGCGTTTGAGCTGCGACAGATCGCCTTCGTGAAGAACAACGTTCTCACGCAGCAACCGAACCTTACAGCCACGTTTAATGACGCCTTGCGTGACGCGGCAACCGGCAACTTTACCGACTTTGGTGATATTGAAGACCTCACGAACTTCGGCGTAGCCGATAAAGTTTTCTTTGAAGGTCGGCGACAACATACCCGTGACCACGCTGCGCACATCATCGGCAACAGCGTAGATGATCGAGTAATAGCGAATATCAATGCCGTCGCGTTTTGCAACTTCGCGGGCTTGTGCGTTGGCGCGAACATTGAAGCCGATAATCACCGCCTTCGATGCCTTTGCCAGCGTTACGTCCGATTCGTTGATGGCGCCCACGGCACCGTAAATCACGTTGACTTTGACCTCGTCGCCGCTGATTTTCAGCAGCGTTCCGGTCAACGCTTCAACCGAGCCTTGCATGTCGGCCTTGATCACGATGGCCAGTTCTTTGGCGTCGCCCGCTTTGATTTTGGCGAACATCTGTTCCATGGTGGTCGTACCAACACTACCGGCCTGACCTGCAATGCGCTGCCTGCGTGTGCGGAACTCCGAGACTTCACGGGCGCGGGCTTCGTTTTCCACAACGATGAAGTCATCGCCCGCCGATGGCACTCCCGAAAAACCAACCACCTCCACCGGAGTTGACGGCGCAGCAGATTTAATTTGTGCGCCGGTGTGGTCGATCAGCACGCGAATGCGGCCCCACTCAGAGCCGGCCACGAAAATATCACCTACGTTCAGCGTGCCACGTTGCACCAAGACGGAACCTACAGGGCCAACGCCCTTTTCCATCTTTGCTTCAATAATTGCGCCCTCTGCCGCGCGGTTGGGGTTGGCTTTCAAGTTCAACACTTCGGCTTGCAGCAAGATCAGCTCGACGAGTTTATCGAGGTTGGTTTTCTTCAGCGCCGAGACCTCGACGCTCATGGTATCGCCACCCATTTCCTCAAGCACCACCTCGTGTTGCAACAGGTCGTTGCGAATTTTGGTCGAGTTGGAACCGGGCTTGTCGATTTTGTTGATGGCCACGATGATGGGCACATCTGCGGCTTTGGCGTGACGGATTGCTTCAATTGTTTGCGGCATGATGCCGTCATCGGCGGCCACGACCAGCACAACAATGTCGGTCACTTTCGCACCGCGCGCACGCATGGCGGTGAATGCTTCATGGCCGGGGGTGTCGATAAAGGTGATCACGCCGCCCTTCGGTGACTTGACCTGATAAGCGCCGATATGCTGGGTAATTCCGCCCGCTTCGCCACCCGCCACGTCGGTTTCGCGCAACGCATCCAGCAGCGATGTCTTGCCGTGGTCAACGTGACCCATGATGGTCACCACCGGCGGACGTGATTTTTCTTTCCCAGTGTCATCGATCTGTAATTTCAATCCGTCTTCAATGTCTGAGTCCGTGACGCGCTTGATCTTATGGCCGAATTCCTGGGCCACTAGCTCGGCGGTATCGGCATCGATGACTTCGTTGATCGTCGCCATGACACCAAGTTTCATAAGTGCTTTGATGACGTTGGACGAACGCTCGGCCATTCGGTTCGAAAATTCTTGTACGGTGATGGTTTCCGGAACCACAACCTCACGAACGATTTTTTCGGGCAGGCCGCCCTGGTTGACTTGCAGTTTGCGGCGCTCTTTCTCAAGAGCACGGCGCATGGCTGCAACGCTGCGCCCGCGCTCGACACGCTCGTCGGCATCTAACGCTGCAGAGATCGTTAGTTTACCTTCGCGGCGGCGTGGCTCGACACGGCTTGTCCGCGGCGGCTTATAGCCTGTTTTGCTTTGATTGCGCCGGGGCTCATCGTCTTCTTCTTCCACGACAGCGCGCAGACCCGGTGTGGGAGTCTGAACTGGACGTTGTTCCGTCACAATACGGGCAATGGTGTGATGGCCTTCAGCAGGCTTCGCAACTGGCCCGGGTGCCACGGTAGGAGCGGCTTTGGCCTGCTCGGCGGCTTCTGCAGCCAGCCGCTTCTCTTCCTCGCCGCGCCGCGCGTCTTCCTCGGCGCGACGCTCAGAATCATCGTCGGCGAACTTCCGGGCCTCTTCGTCAGCCTTCATGGCGGCCTGAAGGACTTTCAGGCGATGCTCCTTTTCCTCATCGGTGAGGTTGCCGTGGGCAGCGAGGTCTTTGATCGAAAGTTCAAGCTTTGGAGCGATAACAGCTGGGGCTTTGAGTTCCAGAAATTTGCCGTCGGGGCCAATCTCGAATTTGCGCGGGCGCTTGCGCTCGACCTGCACCACCTTTGAGCGGCCATGGGAAAAGCTTTGTCGGACCTGTCCGGTCTCAACCTCAGTTTTCTTGAGGCCAAGTTTTCCCAAGCCCAGGGTCAGCGGGGCTTTGGCTTTGTTATCGGTCGTCGTGTCGTTTGGCATTCTGCTCTCAATCGTCTCTGATAAAATCAACAGCGTTTCTGTCTAGCCCGCTAAGGTTGCGCGGCTCGTAAGCGCACCCCGTCGTATCGTCCGGCCTCAACCACAAAATTTTTCGTCAGGCCACCTTGCTCTAAGCCGATATGCACGGCCTCTTCACGTCCCACAGCGGCACCTAAGTCCTGGCGCTCGAATGTATCTATCACCTTCGCGCCACGTGCAGCCGCAGCCATTTTGTCGCGCTCTGCGCGAGAGCCATCAGCAGCTTCGACCAGAACCACCGTTTTACCAGCCGCCGCTTGAGTTCGAACCTTGTCAGCGCCGATCGCCGTCAACCCGGCGCGGCGCGCTAACCCCAGCATATCGAGGCAGCGACGTTTGAGAAGGTCCGCCACTGTAATCGCTAAATCATCGGGAACGTGAACGAGCTGACGCGCAGCCTTTGAAAACAGCCGTTTTTCTGCGGCTGTTTCTATCATATCGCGACGGGCGCTCAACCACAAACCCCGGCCCGGTAAGCGCCCGGCCACGTCGGCGACAAGCACATCGTCGGGCCCGACCACAAAGCGAATCATCTCCTCTTTCGGGTGAATTTCACCCGAAACGATGCAGGTTCGGTTGTTTTCTTCGTGCGGCATGGCGTTGGTCTGCCGCTCGACTTGACCGATATGCCCTTACGCCCCGCCGCTATCGGCCGCAGGAGCCTCCGGGAACCAATGCGCACGGGCCGCCATAATGATTTTGTTGGCTGCTTCCAGGGTTATCACCGCGGGAGCTAGCATTTCCACCAATTCATCACCCGCCAGATCGGCCAAATCATCTAAGGTTTTGACACCCCTTTCAGCCAAGGCCAGGATTTTCTTGACGTCGAGCCCCTCGATTTCGGCACCTTTCAGGTCAGCTGCGACCTTCAGTTCTTTCAGGCGGCTCTCGGTTTTCTTGTTTTCTTCTTCGATAAAGACCTGGGCACGATTCTTTAATTCATTGGCCACATCCTCATCCAACCCTTCGATCTCTGCGATATCTTCGACCGGCACGAACGCCACTTCTTCAACGGACGTAAAGCCTTCGGTCACGAGCAGGCGCGCCAACACATCGTCCACATCCAGGGCGTCAATGAAGAGCTGCGAGCGAACGCGGAACTCTTCCTGACGACGCTCGGACTCTTCGGCTTCGGTCAGGATATCGATGGACCAACCGGTGAGCTGCGAGGCCAAGCGCACGTTCTGACCGCGACGACCAATGGCCAATGACAATTGATCATCTGGCACCACAGCCTCGATACGGCCCGCATCTTCGTCGAGCACAACCTTTGAAACTTCTGCGGGGGCCAAAGCGTTAACAACAAACGTCGCCGGGTCTTCGTTCCAATTAATGATGTCGATTTTCTCGCCCTGCAACTCAGCGACAACGGCTTGAACGCGGCTGCCGCGCATCCCAACACACGCGCCGACCGGATCAATCGAGGAGTCGTTCGAGATCACGGCAATTTTAGCACGACTGCCGGGGTCACGCGCGACCGAGCGGATTTCAATAATGCCGTCGTAAATTTCAGGCACTTCTTGTGTGAACAGCGATTTCATGAAATCGGGCGCGGTGCGTGATAAAAAGATTTGTGGTCCACGCGCTTCCTGGCGCACGGCTGCGATGAGCGCACGAACGCGATCGCCGTTTTTGAAATGCTCGCGTGGGATCAAATCGTCGCGACGCAACATGCCTTCGGCGCGCCCCAAATCGACAACGACATTGCCGAATTCAACACGCTTCACCAAGCCGTTGACCACTTCACTGACGCGGTCCTTGTATTCCGAGAACTGGTGCGCACGCTCTGAATCACGCACCTTCTGCACGATGACTTGCTTGGCGGTTTGTGACGCGATGCGACCGAAATCGATCGGCGGCAAGGGGTCGACAATTTCTTCGCCGGCTTTAATGCCGGGGTTTTTCTTCTGCGCCCCAGCAACGGTGATTTGGGTGTTTTCGTCTTCGACCGTGTCGACGACGGTGACATAACGTGCCAAACGAATTTCACCATTCTTACGGTCAATGGCGGCGCGGATATCTTTTTCATGACCGTATTTAGAGCGACCCGCTTTTTGAATCGCCTGCTCCATGGCGATGAAGACTTCCTCGCGGTCGATGTTTTTGTCGCGAGCAACCGTGTCGGCCACTTGGACCAATTCGGGACGCGCCATACCAATGCTTTGTGCCATGTTTTTTTCTCCTAGCCCTTCTTCTAGTCTTTATTTTTTTCACTCTGGGGTGGAAGGCCCTTGGCCATCGCCGCCATTAAATTATTCGTGAGTACCAATTTTGCTTGCGTGATGTTGTCGAGTGGCAACTGCACATCGACACCATCAACAATCACAACCACATTCCCATTCTCGCCCAGACCTTTGACGATTCCCTTGAACCGCCGCCGCCCATCAATGGCGAGCTTAAGTTCAACCTTCGCCTCGAACCCCGCGTACCTCACAAAATCCTTGGCGCGCGTCAGCGGTCGATCAATGCCAGCCGAGCTCACTTCAAGATCGTAGGCGCTTGTGATCGGTTCCTCGACATCGAAAATCGCCGACAGCGTGTAACTGATGGCTTCGCAATCCTCGATCGAGATCAGGTGGCCATCCAGGCGATCAGCCATGACTTGCATCGTCCGGTGTCCATCACCACTGGCCTTCGTTAACGCAATGCGCACCACCTCGAACCCCATCGATTCAAGTATCGGCGCAACGCGGTCTTCCAGTGAGAGGAGTCGTTCCACAGCATGTCCCAAAAGCCACTTTCAATGTTGGGCAGACCGCGCGAATCGCCATCGTTTAGGCAATAAAAAAAGTGGCCGAGTGGGGCCACTTCCTCAGTCGTCCGACAGTGAAAGTCAGAGGTACATGTAGTG
>Ga0049084_10000354_pt1 | contig 17700 bp, 17 predicted proteins | sample GreLakmeON33MSRF_FD_66720 | JGI IMG/M metagenome (GOLD analysis project Ga0049084, IMG submission 66720) | Freshwater lentic microbial communities from great Laurentian Lakes, MI, USA - Great Lakes metaG ON33MSRF | ecosystem: Environmental > Aquatic > Freshwater > Lake | place: Great Lakes... | reverse complement strand
TCATACTCTTCCATAACTCTCTCTGGTGGAGACGAGGAGGATCGAACTCCCGACCTTCGCATTGCGAACGCGACGCTCTCCCAACTGAGCTACGTCCCCCGAATAGCTCATTTTATACGCAAAAATAGGTAGCGTAAAATTGACATTGCCACAGCGGCTGCGGATAATCTCTCGAGCCACGCGCCCATTATAAGCATTGTCAAAGCCATCTATCACTGTCGCCCATCCTCGCAAGAGCCCGTGCTTTAAACTAGCGGATCTCATGAAACTTTCCGGACGACTCTCCCTCTCTCTTACGGCGATCATACTCGTACTATCAGGTTGCAAGGAGCCGTCTCTCCTCAAGGCTGACGAACAACTGGTCAAGATCGGCCATGCAGCGCCCCTTACCGGAACCCAGGCTCATATCGGCAAGGATAATGAGAATGGGGTCAGGCTAGCGATCGAAGAGGCAAATTCAGCAGGTATCACAATCGGCGGAAAGAAGATCATATTCCAGCTTCTAAGTGAGGACGATCAGGCTGATCCTAAGAATGGCACCATCGTCGCTCATAAGCTAGCAGATGCCGAAATCAACGGCATGATCGGGCATCTTAATTCTGGCACTACGATCCCAGCATCTCGTGTTTATCATGATGCGGGTATTCCACAGATCTCGCCTTCCGCAACCAATCCCCGGTACACCCAGCAAGGTTTCAAATCGGCATTTCGCACCATGGCTAATGATGAACAGCAGGGAAGACTGCTTGGCCAGTTCGCAACTAAACACCTATTAGCAAAAAGAATCGCCATCATTGATGACCGTACCGCCTATGGCCAAGGACTTGCTGATGAATTTGAAAAATCCGTCAAGTCCAATGGGGGAATCATCGTGGCACGCGAATTCACCACCGACAAGTCAACGGATTTTCGTGCCATTCTGACTGCGATCAAGGGCAATCAGCCAGACTTACTGTTCTTCGGAGGAATGGACCCACAAGGTGGCCCACTGATGCGACAGGTCAGATCTCTCGGCATCACCGCACAGTTTCTTAGTGGGGACGGGTTATATACTCCAGAATTCATCAAGCTCGCGGGGGTCTCCTCGGAAGGTGCTTACAGTTCACTACCCGGTGTCCCACTAGAGAAGATGCCCAACGGCCTGGCCTTCCGAGATAAATATAGGGCCAAGTACAATAGGGACATTCAACTCTATGCGCCATTCTGCTACGATGCAGTCAACATCATGATCGAGGCAATGAAGCGTGCTGACTCAGTAAAACCAGAAAAATACCTACCAGAACTGGTAAAGACTGATTACAGCGGAGTCACCGCTAGGATTATGTTCGATGAAAGGGGTGACTTGAAGGCGGGTGCGATTACATTTTACCGCGTAAGAAACGGAAAGTGGGAGGTAGCTGAAACGCTATCTAGTACACCGTTGCAATCCTCACTGACTGAAACTCAGTCAGACAAGAAAAAACCCGAATAACATCCCTAGAATATCCCTTCTGACTCGCACGAACGGAATCAACCCCATCCCTACCTAACAACTCTTAAACTTGGATATCTTTCTTCAGCAGATCATTAATGGCCTAGTCCTAGGTAGCATCTATGCCTTGGTCGCGCTCGGATATACCATGGTCTACGGCATACTCGGTCTGATTAATTTTGCTCATGGCGAGATCGTAATGATCGGCGCAATGATCTCTCTCGCAGCAATTCAGGCAATGACTGGATTTGCTCTGCCGGGACCGGTCATCGTACTAATGGGACTGCTGATCGCAATCCCAGCTTGCATGCTACTCGGCTATGGAATCGAAAGGGTTGCCTACCGTCCTCTACGTCGTGCACCCCGTCTGGCCCCATTGATCACTGCGATCGGCGTATCGATCGTACTGCAAAATATTGCCATGATCATCTGGGGTCGGCAATACATTGCCTTCCCCCCCCTGCTGCCGGAGGATACGTATACCATTGCCGGCGCAAGCATCACCCTCTTACAGATCTTCATCTTCCTACTCGCAACAGCAATCATGGCGGGGCTGATTTTTCTGGTTCAGAAAACCCGACTGGGGCGCACCATGCGAGCCACCGCGCAAAACCCAGAGGTTGCAGGACTGATGGGGGTTAATGTCAATAACGTCATCTCATCCACCTTCATCATCGGCTCCGCATTGGCTGCAGTGGCAGGCCTGATGGTCAGCGCTTACTATGGACTGGCACATTACTACATGGGCTTTCTGCTGGGGCTAAAGGCCTTCTCTGCGGCGGTTCTCGGTGGTATCGGCAATCTCGGTGGCGCGATGTTGGGGGGGCTACTTCTGGGTGTGATTGAAAGTCTGGGTGCGGGATACATCGGACCACTTACCGGAGGGGTGCTCGGCAGTCATTATCAGGATGTATTCGCATTTTTTGTACTGATCCTAGTACTGATATTCCGTCCGTCCGGACTCTTGGGCGAGCGAACATCTGAGCGGCCTTGATGAATGATCTGCTGACTCACTGGCGTAAATTCAAACGTGAACCCTATGCTGTATGGCTCGGATTTGCATTAATTGGTTTCGCTTTGGTGCTACTGCCCTTCGCAACCGATGCAGCAATGGGTCGCTCCTGGGTTAGGATTTTAGATCATACCCTGCTCTACATCATGCTAGCCCTAGGACTTAACATCGTGGTCGGATTTGCTGGGCTACTGGATCTGGGCTATGTCGCATTCTTTGCTGTTGGCGCTTACCTGTATGCTCTGCTCGCCTCACCTCAATTTGGCCTGCATCTACCATTCTGGACATTGTTGCCGCTAGGAGCATTGGTTGCCTGCATGTTCGGAGTGCTGCTTGGAGCGCCGACGCTGCGCCTACGGGGTGACTACCTAGCCATCGTAACGCTCGGTTTCGGAGAGATCATCCGTATCTTTCTGAATAACCTGAATGCGCCCGTCAATATTACCAACGGCCCACAGGGATTGAATATGATCGATCCGATCATGCTCGGCGATTTCTCTTTCAGCCGTACTCAACAAATCCTAGGAATTACCTTCTCTTCAGTGCATAACTACTATTACCTATTTCTAGCACTAACACTCCTGATTATTTTCATCTCCATCCGTCTCGAGAATTCACGTATCGGCCGTGCCTGGGTCGCGATTAGGGAGGATGAAGTAGCAGCACAAGCGATGGGGATTAATACTCGCAATGTCAAACTACTGGCATTCGCGATGGGTGCGAGTTTCGGTGGCGTTTCTGGTGGTCTGTTCGCAGGCTTTCAGGGGTTCGTCAGTCCGGAGAGTTTCCACCTGACAGAATCAATTATGGTTCTTTGCATGGTGGTACTGGGTGGCATGGGTCATATCCCGGGCGTTATTCTCGGTGCGGTATTGCTATCAGTACTGCCGGAGGCGCTGCGCTATATTGGACCTTTGGAGGAGGCCTTGTTTGGTCGTGTGATTGTGGATCCGTCCGATTTAAGATTACTGATTCTAGGTCTGGCGATGGTGCTGATCATGCTGCTACGCCCCGCAGGGTTGTGGCCGTCACCGGTACAGAGACGAGAGTTTGCTCACCATGATAAGTCATGACACCCTCTACTGAATCTGGTCTGCTGCTAAAGGCCTCCGGTATCAGTAAGCATTTCGGGGGTCTGGCGGCACTGATGGACGTCTCTCTCACCATCCATCATAAAGAGATCTACGGCCTGATTGGTCCGAACGGCGCTGGCAAGACAACGCTATTTAATTTACTCACGGGCCTCTACTCGGCCGATTCCGGCACAATTACATTTGACGGAATCAACCTCACCGGCAAGCAGCCTCACGAAGTCACTCAGGCGGGGATCGCTCGTACCTTTCAAAATATTCGTCTGTTCGCCAATATGACCGCTCTGGAGAATGTCATGGTGGGTAGGAGTGTACGTACCCATGCCGGTGTATTTGGGGCGATCCTACTCAATCAAAAAACACGTGACGAAGAGCGCGCCATCAGACATCGTGCAAAGGAACTTTTGATTTATACCGGGATCGGTCATCACTCACAGATGCTCGCAAAAAATATGTCCTACGGCGATCAGCGTCGACTTGAGATTGCTCGAGCACTTGCCACCGATCCTAAACTTCTGGCGCTGGATGAGCCTGCTGCCGGAATGAATGCGACCGAGACAGCCTCGTTAAGAAAACTGCTTGAAAGTATCCGTCTCAGTGGGGTGACCATCCTTCTGATTGAACATGACGTGAAACTGGTGATGGGACTGTGTGATCGGGTAGCCGTTTTGGATTACGGCAAAAAAATTGCAGAAGGCATCCCCACCGAGGTCCAGCGCGACCCTGCAGTGGTTGAAGCCTACCTAGGTGGGGCCATGGCATGAGCCTTCTGCAAGTTCGCGACCTGAAAGTGTCCTACGGCGGCATTAATGCTGTTAAGGGCATCAATCTAGAAATCCATAAGGGTGAACTGGTTGCCCTGATCGGTGCTAATGGTGCTGGAAAGACCACTACGCTGCGTGCGTTGGCAGGACTGGAGCATCCGTCAGGAGGAACGATTCATTATCAAGGTCACTCAATCGCCCATCAGCCCACACATCAATTAGTTAAGAAGGGGTTGGTAATGGTGCCGGAAGGGCGGGGTATTTTTGGACGACTGACGGTGGAAGAGAACCTCTACATGGGCGCTTACTGCTATGACGATACGTCACAGATAGCATCCGATATGCATCAAGTATATGCGCGATTCCCGCGCCTGCAAGAGCGAAGTCATCAAGCCGGCGGGACTCTTTCTGGTGGCGAGCAGCAGATGCTCGCAATCGGCCGAGCATTGATGTCTCGGCCACAGCTATTGTTATTGGATGAGCCCAGTATGGGCCTGGCCCCGCTGATAGTGCAGAAGATCTTTGAGACCATCCGAGACATTGCGGCTGAGGGAGTGACCATTCTACTGGTCGAACAGAATGCCAAGCTCGCACTCGAGAATAGCCACCGAGGTTACGTTCTGGAGAGCGGTCTGATCACACTTCACGACGATGCAAAATCACTATTGAGTAACGAGAAAGTGCGCCACGCATACCTGGGCGAGTGATTGTTATTTACGCCTGATTCCAGTATGAGGATACCGACTACTAACCATTCTGGTTTTGACAGGTGCGCTGATCAAGAGTCAAACAATACTCAACCGAAGTAAGAAGTCGCCTATAACCAGTCCTTGGTGATCAGGAAGTCTGTATAGAGCTTATCCTCTGCACTGCCTAATTCAGGCTTCCAATCGTAACGCCATTTCACAACTGGCGGCAGAGACATCAAGATAGACTCGGTACGCCCACCTGATTGCAAGCCGAACAAAGTCCCACGATCCCATACTAGGTTGAATTCTACATACCTCCCACGGCGGTATGCCTGGAAGTCCCGCTCATTCTCTCCATAAGGAGTATCCAAGCGCCGCTGCAAGATCGGCACATAGGCAGGTAGAAGGTGATTACCAACACTTTGAGTCAGTTTAAAGCAGGTATCAAAATCTGGTTGACTGAGGTCATCGAAAAAAATTCCACCGACACCGCGTGGCTCCTTACGGTGTTTCAGGTAAAAGTACTCATCGCACCACTTCTTGAATCGTGGATGATATTCATCACCAAATGGCTGAAGCGCGTTCCTGCAGTTCTGGTGAAAATGAGTCGCATCCTCTACAAAACCATAGTAAGGGGTCAGATCCATGCCCCCGCCGAACCACCATACCGGGTCGCTACCCTCCTTACGCGCTTCCAGAAATCGTACATTCATATGGACTGTGGGCGCATACGGATTACGTGGATGTAATACCACTGACACACCCATTGCCTCGAACGATCGTCCGGATAATTCGGGTCGTGCTGCAGTGGCCGATGCCGGCAGTCCTCCGCCAGAAACATGGGAGAAGTTCACCCCGCCACGCTCAAAAACGTTACCCTGCTCCAGAACACAACTTACACCACCACCACCTTCCGGTCGCTTCCACTGATCACGGTGGAAGGACTTACCATCGACCTGCTCCAACGCGGAAACAATGCGCCCCTGCAGACCGACTAGAAATTCTTCAACTTGTAAGATAGTACTCATTGATCTCCAGACTCCAACTCAGAATCACTGCCAGCGTCGTTAATAAATTCTCTACTTGAAACGTGGAATGATAGCAAGATGCCCTATATCACACCGCATTTGACACCCTTCAAAGTGAATTTGTCCGGCGATTTCGTAGGCTCTCCGATGGGCTATCTTGACGCTATCACCCAATGCGGTAACGCATAGCACTCTCCCCCCCGCGGTTACTATTTCCTTGCCATCTTTACCGCCTAATTGGGTGGCCGCATGGAACACATAAAAATCTTCCACCACTGCTAAGTTGTGATCATTTCTGGGCAAACCCTTAATCACATCACCCTGACGCGGGGTTACAGGATAACCATGAGCCGCCATCACTACCCCCAACGCAACACGCCGATCCCACTCGGCCTCGACCTGGTTCAGTGTGCCATTCACCGCATGTTCCAACAGTGTCAGTAGGTCGCTCTTCAATCTCAGCATGATTGGTTCTGTTTCCGGATCTCCCATACGGCAATTGAATTCTAATACCTTGATAGAACCATCCTTGGAAATCATCAGACCAGCATATAGAAATCCGGTGTAAGACTCCCCCTCCTGAGCCATCCCCTTCATCACGGGTTGAATCACCTCGTGCATGATTCTGGCATGCAGTGCTGGGGTGATTACCGGTGCAGGGGAGTAGGCCCCCATGCCCCCGGTATTTGGCCCCTGATCGCCGTCTTGCAGGCGTTTATGATCTTGGCTGGTGGCAAGTGGCAGTACATTCTGGCCATCCGCCATGACGATGAAGCTGGCCTCCTCTCCCTCCAAAAATTCCTCAATGACGACCCTCGCGCCAGCGTCTCCCATTTTATTTGCAACCAGCATCGCATCCACAGCGTCATGTGCTTCTGCCATCGTCATTGCAACTACGACCCCCTTACCCGCAGCTAAGCCATCGGCCTTAATGACGATGGGGGCACCCACTTGATCGATATAATGGTGAGCTTCGAGAGGATCACTGAATGCGGCATACGCGGCGGTTGGAATACCGTGGCGTAGCATGAATGCCTTAGAGAAATCCTTAGATGCCTCCAACTGCGCGGCCATCTTGGTGGGCCCAAATATTTTCAGGCCAGCAGCACGGAATGCATCCACAATACCGGCAGCCAGCAGCCCTTCTGGGCCGACCAATGTGTAGGCAATACCTTCTTTTTTAGCAAACTCCACTAGACCTGGAATGTCTGTTATGGGAAGATTTTCTAGGCCATCCTCCATCGCCACACCAGCATTCCCAGGTGCAACAAACACCTTGAAGACACGTGGCGACTGGCGTAATTTCCAGGCCAGCGCATGCTCTCTGCCGCCGCTGCCGATGACAAGTAGTTTCATCATATCGTTATGCCATCAACTACTAGAAATAAAACAATCTCACCCGGGACTAATAACCTCAACAGATACTCAGTGCCTGAAATGCCGCACCCCAGTGAGTACCATCGCCACGCCCTGCTCATCAGCAGCGGCGATCACTTCCGTATCTCTCATACTGCCGCCGGGTTGAATGACTGCACGTGCACCCGCCTGAACCACGACATCCAGACCATCACGGAAGGGGAAGAAAGCATCCGAGGCGACCACTGAGCCTTCCAGTGATAGCCCAGCATTCTGTGCCTTGATGGTCGCAATGCGCGCACTATCTACCCGACTCATCTGTCCCGCTCCCACCCCCAGCGTCTGGCCAGAAGCACAGAAAACGATCGCATTGGATTTGACAAATTTCGCAACTCGCCAAGCAAACAACAAGTCCTGCAACTGCTGCGGCGTGGGTTTAACCTTAGTCACAACCGTCAATTGAGCAGAAGTGATATTGAGACTATCAGGAGTCTGTACCAGCAACCCTCCACCCACACGCTTGAAATCCATCTCATTGCTTCCCGCCTGCAATGGTAGGATCAATACGCGGACATTTGTCTTCTGGCTAAGAATTTTTCTTGCCGAATCGGTTACTTCCGGGGCAATTACTACCTCAACAAATTGTTTAATCACAGCCTCAGCCGTTAAATCGTCGATTCTACAGTTGAAGGCAATGATGCCACCGAAGGCAGAGCTCGGATCAGTGGCAAGCGCTAACTGATAGGCGGCAAGCGCCGTAGCAGCGATAGCCACGCCACATGGATTAGCATGCTTAATAATGACGCAGGCTGGCAGATCAAACGTCTTGACGCACTCCCACGCTGCATCCGCATCGGCGATGTTGTTATATGACAGCTCCTTCCCCTGTACCTGCTGGTAACTCGCAAGACTGCCGGGGACTGACACAAGATCTCGATAGAATGAGGCTTGCTGATGTGGATTCTCTCCATAACGTAATTGCTGAGCCATGCTGAAATTCAGATTGAGCTGACCGGGGAACGTACGCTGACCCTCTAGATCAATGGAGGTCAGATAGTTACTGATGGCACTATCGTAAGCAGCGGTATGTGAGAATGTTTTTTGTGCAAGTCGAAAACGAAAGTTCTGCCCCACCTCACCGCTATTTGACTGCATCTCTGCCAATATCGCCTCATAGTCTGCCGGATCAATCACTACCGCCACATGTCTCCAATTTTTTGCTGCAGCACGCACCATGGTCGGACCACCGATATCGATATTTTCAATCGCATCATCCAGGCTACAATCATCTCTGGCCACGGTCTGGCTGAATGGGTACAGATTCACCACCACCAAATCAATCGTTGGTATCGCTGCCCGCTCTATTGCCGCCATATGCTCCGGCAAGTCCCTCCTCGCCAGGATGCCAGCATGAACTTTCGGATGGAGAGTCTTGACCCTCCCGTCGAGCATCTCTGGAAAGCCCGTGTAATCGCCGACCTCAGTCACCTGCACGCCAGCATCCTGCAGCAGCTTTGAACTTCCGCCAGTGGAAAGTATGTTCACGCCAAACTGTTTCAATCCAAGTGCAAACTCGACAATGCCGCTCTTGTCGGAAACGCTAATTAGGGCTTGCCTTATGATCATCTATTGAAGTGTAACTGAAGGGCTGTGAATCAATCTACTGTGTGATCGGAGCAATGGATTGCTCATGTATTCGTTCCTTACCTAACCACCTGTACTCTTGACTATCTAGTTGATCTGGTAATGTTTCATCTTACTGCGAAGAGTATTACGATTAATACCAAGCAATTCAGCGGCACGGGTCTGATTACCCCCCGCATATTTCAATACCATCTCAATCAATGGCTTCTCCACACTGCTGATCACCATGTCATGCAAGGGGTGAGGCCTCTCTCCGTCAAGGTCTTTGAGATAGCTCTCCACAGACTTTCGGACGCAGTAAGCAATATCATTCTCTTTGATCATGCAGCAAGTTCCTCGTGTTCAATATAAGTCAGTTGTCGTCCATAATTAGCGAGTTCGCTAAAGAATTCGCTCGCTGCCACCATCTGCTGATCAGTCGTTTGTAACTGGTTCATATTATGACGAAACGCGGCTGAACCAACCAGACCCTTGGTATACCAAGAAATATGCTTACGAGCGATACGTACCCCTGAGTATTCACCATAAAAATCGTAGAGATCATGCAAATGCTTAATCAGGACACGGTGGATCTCGCTCACATCCGGCAGCGGCAGGTGCTGACCGGTAGCAAGATAATGACTGATCTCGCGAAAGATCCAGGGTCTGCCCTGTGCAGCACGACCGATCATGACGGCATCCGCGCTAGTGTATTCGAGTACTTGCTTGACCTTCTCGGGGGTGGTGATATCGCCATTGGCGATGACGGGTATCCTCACCTCGGACTTCACCGCTGCGATGGTATCGTATTCAGCATTACCGGTATATGCACATGCACGGGTACGCCCATGAATGGCAATCGCACTGACACCCGCACTCTCAGCGATACGCGCCACACTGAGCGCATTCCTATGCTGCTTGTCCCAACCGGTTCGAATTTTCAGGGTGACGGGGACGTCCACAGCACTGACCACTGCATCAAGTATTCTCCCAACCAGCATCTCATTCTGCAATAAAGCAGAACCGGCCATCACGTTGCAAATTTTTTTGGCGGGACAGCCCATATTAATATCAATTATTTGCGCACCCCTCTCGACATTGTATCGAGCCGCTTCGGCCATCATTAACGGGTCTGCACCCGCAATCTGCACCGATATCGGATCAACTTCACCCGTATGATCAGCACGGCGGAGAGTCTTTTCAGAGCCCCATAACAGAGAATTGCTAGACACCATTTCAGATACCGCCATACCCGCACCCATGCTCTTGCACAATTGTCGAAAAGGGCGATCAGTTACCCCCGCCATAGGTGCCACAATCAGATTATTATTAAGAGTATAGGGCCCGATCTGCATGTTTTTAGTTCGTTGAATATAAGGAAAATTGAATCAAATAGAGCAGAAACGCAGAGTACGTTATTCTAAACTACACAACGAAGATGTGGAAAAGAATCGGTGTAGAAGTGATCATACTTATTTTATCGAAGGCACCATTCTTAATATTCCCCATCGTATTCATTTCTACTTTGGGGCTCCCTAGCCCCTTGCACCAAACATCATGCGACGTGCAACGAAGCGCTTGACCGGTGGCAAACAATCAAGAACGCTCAATCCTAGGTTACGCATGCCACTCAAGATGGGATCATCATTGGAGAAAAGTTTTACCAAAGAATCGGTGAATACCCGTCCCGCTTTACTATCTATCCGGCGCCTGTGAGCATATCTCGCGAGCATTGCAGGTGCACCGATCTCGGTCTCTGACATGATGATCTCATCAGCCATTTCCCATGCATCCCGCAGGCCCAGATTGAAGCCCTGCCCTGCGACAGGGTGTAGCGTCTGTGCCGCATTACCCACCAATGCAATGCGCTGCGCCGTGACAGGGTCTGCATACTTGAGCGCAAGTGGGAAGCCTGAACGTTTACTGGTATCGATGAGATTACCAAGACGGTCACCAAAATGCCCATGCAGCCGTGCAAGAAAACCTGCGTCATCCAGACTGAGTATCTCCTTCGCCGCTGCCGGGGAGACGGTCCATACCAGCGCAAAGTAATCACCCATTGGCAACAAAGCCACCGGACCATCTGAAGTAAAGCGCTCGTAAGCGATGCCGCTTTGGGGAATCCCGGTCTTGATACGAGCAACTACCGCCCATTGATGATACTCGTGCACATGCTGGGTCACTCCCTCGACTTGTTCGATGAGACGCCCACCATCAGCCAGCACCAGCAGCTTCGCGGTTATCCGTTTCGTTGTTCCACCATATTGAAACTCAACCTGTCCCTGTCCTGCACTTGTCTCCAATCGTGTTACCTGTGCGCCCTCTAAATAATCAATATCACAAGCCTGTATCGATCCATGCATCGCTCTAAATACATCATGATGATTCACCACATAACCTAGGGCCGGGACACCGACCCCATCAGCGACCAATACGGCACGGCCGAAACCACCTCGGTTGGACACATGTATCTTTGTGATGGGGGTAATTTCAGGTAAAGCCTGCCACACACCGAGTCGGTGAAGGATCAGGTGACTGCCATAAGATAGTGCCAATGGGCGCAAATCTTCCGCCTTTTCAGGCAGTTCACGCGACTCCAATAGAAGCACCGACATACCACTTTCGCGTAACGCCAGCGACAAGGCCATACCTACCGGCCCTCCCCCAATAATGATGAGATCATAATGCTCTCGAACCATCATATCCGTGGCCTTTGAATCCAATTAATCTCTACCCATCCTGTTAGTCTTTATTTCTATAATCTCCGCAACCTCTATCTCCTGATATTCGTTCTCTACCACCGCTGCTGCAGCGGGGCCTTCCAATTTTCGCCGTATCCACCATAGGCGCAACCAAAATACAGCAGCTGCAATGGCGAATAGCCCTAAAAAAACCGCAAAAATGAACATTCCAAGCGCCGCCAGAATGATGATTCCAGGAACTAAGACTAAATAAAGTAACCAGCGATTAATGGGAGAAACACGCACGAACCCCTCTTCTGAGGCTCCCATATCTGGCCCCGGAGATATTTGTCTTATAATTATTTTACTGTTCTCGCCCACGATATTATTGCTGCATCAATTGTTCAATCTGAGCTACAGTCTTGGGTGCGGCAGCAGTCAAGACATCACATCCTGTATCTGTTACCGCCACATCATCCTCGATACGCACACCGATATTCCAGAAGTGTTCAGGCACGTTATCTGCCGGACGCAGATAGAAACCAGGCTCAACAGTAAGCGTCATCCCCGTTTGCAATGGACGCCAGTGACCATCAACCTTGTATCCACCCACATCGTGCACATCCAAACCTAGCCAATGACCGGTCCGGTGCATATAAAATCGCTTGTAATCTTCCGATTGGATGACCCCATCCACGCTGCCATGGCAGAGCCCCAGATCAATAAATCCCTGGACCAGCACCTGTAGTGCCGCATCATGCGGCGCATTCCAGAGAGTGCCGGGCCGCACTACGGAGATCGCCGCCCCCTGCGCCGCCAAAACCAGCTGGTATATATCCTTCTGCACCGGGCTGAATTTTCCATTCACCGGGAATGTGCGCGTAATGTCAGCGGCATACCCATCCAGCTCGCACCCTGCATCAATTAACAACAGGTCACCAGAGTTAAGTTCTGAGTTATTTTCAATATAGTGCAACACACAGGCATTGGCGCCGCCCGCAACGATCGGGTTATAGGCAGGCGCCTGCGCGCCATGGCGTCGAAACTCGTGCAGTAGCTCAGCCTCTACCTCATATTCATGTAATCCAGCCCGGGCTGTCTGCATCGCACGGCAGTGAGCGCCGGTAGAGATTTCTGCAGCACGGCGCATGACCTGCAGCTCCTCCTCACTCTTGATCAATCGCATCTCATCCAGCAGCAGTCGAATGTCATGAATGGCCGCCGGCGTGACCGCACCACTACGCGCCTGTTCCCGTACCCGATCGACCCAGCCAATCAAGCGGGTATCCCAGTCCTTATCCTGCCCCAATGAACAATACACAGCGGGCTGGTCTGCCAGTAACTTGGGTAGAATTTCATCTAACTGGGAGATGGAATAAGCCTCGTCGAAACCAAAGACCTCGCGTGCGGCATCCGGGCCATGTCGGAATCCATCCCAGATCTCTCGCTCCCTATCTTTATCACGACAGAAAAGGATTTGCTCTAAGTCAGCCTCAGTTGATCCTGCTACCAATACCAGCAGAGCTCCCGGTTCGCTAAAACCAGTTAAGTAATAAAAATAACTGTCGAACCGGTAGGGATAATGCGAATCCCGACTTCTCACCCGCTCCGGCGAGGCTGGAATAATAGCCACCCCGTGGCGCATCTTTGATGCCAGATGCCTGCGACGTTCGATAAAAGATTTAGTCGGAATCATGGAGAGAGATTTTCACAGTATTTATAGGATAAAGCAAAGATAGCTGGATGTGTCGCTGCAAACATTTCACGATTTAAGAGAGCCCCAGAGCGGTCAAATGATCATTAAGTAAGTGCAGTCGTTCTGGTGTACCGACATCCATCCACAAACCTGGATAATGCTCACCACTTACCTTACCCAGAGCCATCACTCGATGAAGTAGTGGCGAGAGCTTCGCGGCCCTACCCGGAGCCACTCCCCTAAAAAGCTGCGGTTGGTATATGCCAATTCCACTGAAGGTGAATCTATGTTCTCCTGAGAGTGCCACCTTGTCAGAGTTGAGAGTGAAGTCTCCATCGATATGGTGTGATGGATTATCTACCAGTACCAAATGTGCAAGAATCTCTTCAGGATCTTCCCGCATTCGCCGGAGTTTCGGCAGCAACCTAGCAAAATTAAACTCGCAATAAATATCGGCGTTGACTACTAGGAATGGGTTCCCATCTAGCCCATTCTCTAGTCCATCTCGTAATAGAGGCAATGCTTGGGCAATACCCCCGGCGGTCTCCAGTGCAGTGGGTTCATGCGAATAATGGATACTAACCCCGTAACGTTCACCATCTCCTAACTCGGTCTCTATCATCTGTCCAAGATAAGAATGATTGATGACAATCTCATGGAATCCCGCATTCGCAAGATTCCCCAGATGATATTCGATCAGTCTCTTACCACCCACTTGCAGCAGGGGCTTAGGCAATGTGTCGGTCAGCGGGCGCATACGCTCGCCGCGCCCGGCTGCCAGTATCATCGCCTTGAATGGCACCTCTTTAGAAAGAATAGCCAAATGTCGCATCTGGCTTATCTTCTGCCAGCGTATCCAGTAGTAACAGCAACGGGCCAAGCTCGCGGTAACGTTCGCAGGCCTTACGTAAATAATCCATCACCAGCGGCATATTCTTGAGGTATCCATCCTTACCATCTCGGTAACACAGACGTGCGAAGATACCCAAGATCTTGACGTGGCGCTGAACACCCATCCACTCGAAATCGCGGTAGAAGTCGGCAAAATCAGCGGATACCGGCAGATCCACTTTTTTAGCCTTCTCCCAATAACGGATCAGCCAGTCCATAACACGCTCCTCATCCCAGCAGATATAAGCATCCTTAAAGAGCGACACCAGATCGTAGGTCACAGGGCCATAGACCGCATCCTGAAAATCTAGAATGCCTGGGCTGGGCTGGGTGTCCATCAGATTGCGTGAGTGATAGTCTCGGTGTACGAATACCCGCGACTGCGATAGATTATTTTTCAGAATTTTGCTAAAGACAGAGGCCAAGTCAGCTCTCTGTTCTGGGCTGAGGACCACCTTCAAATGCTTATCGATATACCAGTCTGGAAAAAGATTCAGCTCTCTTGACAATAACGCCTCATCATAATCTTGCAATACACCCGGATTACTCGCTATTTGGATTTTAATTAGAGCATCCACCGCCTCTCCATAGAGATGATTAGCTCTTTCGGGAGACTCCGTCATTGCCTGTAAATAAGTGGTGTCACCAAAGTCAGTGAGCAGCAGAAACCCCTTCTCCGGGTCTTGTGCTAGCACCTCTGGAACATTCACCCCAGACCTAGCAAAAGTTTCAGCTATACTTAAAAAATTAGCGCAATCCTCATACTGCTGCGGCGCATCCATGATGATCAACGCACCATCACTGAAAGTCGCTCGGAAATAGCGACGAGAACTCGCGTCTGAAGAGGCCGCTGACAGTGTGAATGGCTTACCAGAGGACTGGGTTTTGACCCAACTTTCAAGGAGTTGTAGACGTTGTAAATTTTCCATCACTAATCCACGATTGCCTAATTACCCAAAGTATGAGATTTTATCATGCAAGTATCACACGATACCCGACCGGTTGACGAACCATCAATGAAGGAGAGAGCCATGCTGAATCAAAAGGTATTAGATGAAATAAGCAGCAAGATCAATGATTTAATAACACAAAGCCCTGTGAAAGATGTGGAGAAGAATCTTCGCGTATTGTTGGCTGGGGTCTTCGCTCGCCTAGATCTGGTAGGACGCGAGGAGTTCGACATACAGCAAGAAGTGCTAAGACGCACACGCGAGCAACTGACCGCATTAGAAGAGCGGTTGACGGCACTAGAGACTGCTGGAGAGAAGAAGAAAAGTAAAAATAAGCTGATTGTAGATACTCAGTAGTAAGCGGGCGCAAAGCATAGCCGGCACCCCACCGGATGCACTGAACCGAGCCCATCAGTATAGTAGGGCAAGGGTGATCGCAGTTGCTTACTGATTTACATGGTTACACTACCGGAGGCACATACCACACGAAGGCTGGAGAGAATGAAGAGTTGAGTACTCACATCCACAGATCACTTTGAGTATATTCGTTGTAACTAGATAGACTCCTTCGAGCAAACTTACTCAATCAGAGTAATTCGCTCAGGAGGGCCTGATCAGAAAATCTCAGTTGATAAGGGCCTCACTGATCGCACGTTTAATCGCTTCCATATCAAGACTACGGTGATCTCTTTATCTTTCGCTTACTGAAGGATGCTCTCGAGTGTCACTGCAGTCCCACCGCGAGGATTAAAGCAGGTCAGATACGCACTAAGCTGATCATCATCGATCTTGATGAAAAACTCGCCATCCGAAGCAGCACCTATGGCAAGTTCAAAGGGAGTTCGATCATTGTAATTACCTGTACCCTCGAGTAAGGCACCCCCATCGAGATCACAATCGCCTTTCTAAAGTTACTGAGCGCAGCCTCTTCCACATCACCTTCTGGAGAGAAGCAGGCCATCACGGTACGGCCATCTTCATCTAAATGGAGGATAGATATTTAAAATGTGCATCATCGACCATTAAGATCGCCTCATCTGAACACTCGAACTTCTATAGCACACCAAATTAATATTACAATTATTTATTAAAAAATATCCAAATTAAGATAAATATATCATTTTAATTCAACTTGTTATATGACAAAAAATTAAAACCTAAAGAGAAGTTCCAACAACCTCTTCAGCGTTACGGATCGGCCCCCGAGTCTTGGTGTATATCAACAATCCGGGTATGCACATGTATATTGTCTAGGATAGATGACTAATAATCACTGCTGACAACGGGATGTCGAGGGCCATGATAGAATTCCACCCCCCAACAGACATAGAATCTGACCATGAGTAAAGGTCACCGCACTGCTTTATTAGAGGGCCTTCTTAGCCAACGAATCCTGTTGCTAGACGGGGCTATGGGGACGATGATCCAAAGCTACAAGCTTAATGAAACGGATTATCGTGGCGCTCGATTTGCTAATTTCCCACACGACCTCAAGGGAAATAACGATCTTCTGACGCTAACCCAACCACATATTATTCATGAAATCCATAGCAGCTACCTTGAAGCAGGCTCGGATATTATCGAGACCAATACCTTCAATTCCACGGCTGCCTCCATGGCTGATTACCACATGCAGGATTTGGTATATGAACTGAATTTTTCTGGGGCAAAGTTGGCGAAGGAAGCGACCCTGGCAATGGAAAAAAAAATACCGAATAGACCTCGCTTCGTAGCCGGCGTATTAGGACCAACCACAAAGACCGCATCAATCTCACCGGACGTGAATGACCCCGGTTTTCGTGGAATCACCTTCGACCAACTGGTTGCAGATTACACCATCGCCATCAGTGGACTTCTGGCAGGGGGCGCTGATATCCTGCTGGTGGAGACTATATTCGACTCCCTCAACGCTAAGGCGGCTCTGTTCGCAATAGATCAATATTTCGAGGCTAATGGCGTCCGTGTTCCAATCATGATCTCGGTCACTATTACCGATGCCTCCGGACGTACTCTCTCCGGACAAACCCCAGAAGCATTCTGGAATTCAGTCAGTCACGCTAGGCCATTATCGGTGGGATTAAATTGCGCACTGGGTGCGGAGTTGATGCGTCCTTACATCGAAGAGCTCTCCAAAGTTGCCGATGTTTATACTAGCGCGCACCCCAATGCCGGCCTACCCAATCCACTGGCAGAGACTGGCTACGATGAATCGCCTGATTACACTGCCAACCTGATCAAGGATTTCGCAGTCTCAGGCTTCGTCAATATTGTGGGCGGCTGCTGCGGTACAACGCCCGCGCATATCAGAACCATCTCCGCTGCAGTGAATGGCATTGCGCCACGCATTATTCCCAATATTCCAAAGAAATTGCAGCTATCTGGACTGGAGCCACTAAATATTGATGATGACTCGCTATTCGTGAATGTGGGGGAGCGTACGAATGTCAC
>Ga0049084_10000351_pt1 | contig 17732 bp, 16 predicted proteins | sample GreLakmeON33MSRF_FD_66720 | JGI IMG/M metagenome (GOLD analysis project Ga0049084, IMG submission 66720) | Freshwater lentic microbial communities from great Laurentian Lakes, MI, USA - Great Lakes metaG ON33MSRF | ecosystem: Environmental > Aquatic > Freshwater > Lake | place: Great Lakes... | reverse complement strand
CCACAATAATTAGTGCAAATGCAATTAAAATAAACTTCCAGCGGCGTTTCCTATCGTATGGATTCATATATTTCAGCAAATTACAAAAGGAAATTGAAAGGTAGGAATTTAGTTGGTTAGTTGATGTTAGTTGGTTAGTTGGTTAGGAATGTAGTGGTTCCTTGAAAATCAATTCTCAACTATTCCCTAAATAACGATTGTATTCGAAACTACACTAATTTACTCCGAACTGACAACACATAACTGACAACTGATAACATTCTTTTATCTTTACCTCATGCCTGATATCACTAAAAAAGTAAGAGTACGTTTTGCCCCCAGCCCTACCGGTGGTTTACACCTAGGAGGAGTTAGAACTGTTTTATTTAATTATTTGTTTGCCCGTAAACATGGCGGCAAGTTTATCCTGAGAATAGAAGATACCGATCAAAACCGTTATGTAGAAGGTGCAGAACACTATATTTTAGATTGTCTTGCATGGTGCGGATTAAATCCGGATGAAGGCCCAAAAAACGGTGGTCCATTTGCTCCTTATCGTCAAAGCGAGCGCAAGGCAAATTACAGGATCTATGCAGAACAACTGATTAGAGATGGTTATGCCTATTATGCATTTGATACTACTGAAGAACTGGATGAACAACGACAAATAACACCAAACTTTAGTTACGGACATGAAAACCGCAGTTTTATGCGTAATTCATTAAATCTAACCGAAGAAGAAACAAAAGCATTACTTGATCAAGGGATTCCGTATGTGATTCGTATCAAAGTTCCTACAGATGAAACGTTGCACTTTTTTGATATGATTCGCGGCGATGTCAGTTTTGATACCAACCTGGTTGATGATAAAGTATTATTAAAAGCCGATGGAATGCCAACCTACCATCTGGCAGTGGTTGTTGACGATTATTTCATGAAAATCAGCCATGCATTCAGAGGCGAAGAATGGCTTCCTTCAGCACCGGTACATATCCTTCTGTGGGAATATCTTGGGTGGAAAGCAGATATGCCGGAATGGGTACATCTTCCGCTTATCCTTAAGCCTGATGGCAATGGAAAACTGAGCAAACGTGATGGTGACAGGCTTGGATTCCCGGTTTATGCAATGAACTGGAAAGATCCAAAAACTGGAGAAACAACACGTGGTTTTCGTGAGATGGGTTATCTACCTGAAGCATTCGTAAATATGCTGGCACTTTTGGGATGGAACGACGGAACGGAGCAGGAGATTTTCAGTATGAATGAACTGATTGAAAAATTCAGCATCGAAAGGGTCAGTAAGGCAGGCGCAAAATTTGATTTCGAAAAAGCAAAATGGTTTAACCATGAATACATTAAGAAGTCTGAAGTAGTAGATATTAAAGATCAAGTTTTTACTATTCTTGAAGAAAAAGGTATTCAAATAGCTAATGATGAATACTTTATAAAGGTTTTATCGGCTGTAAAAGAGCGAATGATCTTTCTGCAGGATTTCTGGGAGCAGGCATCATTCTTCTTTGAACAACCTGTTGATTATGACCTGAATGCAGTGAAACCAAAATGGGCAGATACCAAGACCGAATTCTTTTTTGAACTCATCAAAACTTACGAGGCGATCTCAGGATCTGAAAACTGGGAAACTATAAATCTGGAGAAGCTTTTCAAAGCATTAGCTGAACAAAAAGATATCAAACCTGGCGAATTGATGCTTCCATTCAGAGTCATGTTAGTTGGCGGGAAATTCGGTCCTGGGGTATTTGATATTGCTTTACTTATTGGAAAAAAGGAAACAATCAGCAGGATTCAGAAAGCGTTGATTGCTTTTACTGAAGACTAAAAAACGTAAAGTAGATTTTATGGCCCAGGCCTGTGGCGTTTGAAATTTCTCAATTGCTGGCGCGCGCGTGTCGCGCGTGCCTCTTCCTAACCTATATTATTCCACTCTGATTTGTCTTTTCAATGATCAGCTTTGTGCTTATTTTCACGAAGGTCCCTCACCTGCTGAAGGGCAGGTTTCGGGATGACATTAGATTTAGATTTGATATTAATTTTTTTTGCGCTGTGCAGGTTTCATCCCTGCCTACCGGCAGGCAGCCAATGCCGCGCAAGACGGTTATAAAAGGGAAGCACAATTTTTTTATCCGACACGCTTGCACAGACACTTTAATAACCATATGCTGGCGCGCGCGTGTCGCGCGTGCCTTTGTTGCAGGTTCCGACCTGCCTGCGGTAATCAGGCATAACATTCAATTTAGATTGATTTTAGTCTTTTAAATTCCAATTATCAATACAAAGACCTATATTGTTTATTTAGAACCTAATTGAAGCAACCTGTTTCTTAAAATTGAATACCCAAATACAGGAAAAAGAGAATACTTCAAATTTGACTACAGCCTATTTAATTAATTAAATTAAAACAAGCTTATGAAAAACCTATCAAAATTTACCATCGCCAGTCTAATCCTATTTTTATTTTTGGCACCATGTGCTCAAGCATCTAAACCTGTAAGAATCGCGACGATTGGAGCTTCCCCATTAATCAATAAAAATCAGTCGCCAGAGGCCTTAGTTGAACAGATGATCAGTTTTTGGCAAGGCCAGATCAATCAGGTTATTAATTCTAAACTGGATTTGATTGTATTACCCGAAATTTGTGATGTGCCGGTCGGCTTGAGTACTTCAGAGCAAAAAATTTATGTCGAAGCAAGGAAAGACAAGCTTTCAGACTTTTTTGCCAAAATAGCCCGAGAAAATAATTGCTATATCGCCTTTGGATCATTACATAATACTGATAAGGGTCTTCGCAATTCCCTGATTTTACTGGATAGGGCCGGAAAAATTGCAGGGGCCTATCATAAGAACTTTCCAACTATTCCTGAAATGGAACAAGGAGTTATCCCCGGTGATCAAAGCCCGATTTTTCAATGTGATTTCGGTACGGTTGGAATGGCTATTTGTTTTGATTTGAATTATGATGAATTGCGTGCAAAATATGCACAACAACAACCAGATATTATCCTGTTTTCATCAGTTTACCACGGAGGACTGATGCAAAGCACATGGGCTTATTCCTGCCGTTCTTATTTTGTAAGTGCCATAGGAGTTGTACAATTGCCTTCCGAAGTTCTAAATCCGCTTGGAGAGATTGTCGCAAGCAGTACCAATTATTTCAATTATACCCTTGCCACCATTAACTTAGATTATGAATTAGCCCATCTGGATTATAACTGGGATAAACTTAAGAAGCTAAAGGCGAAATATAGAGATGCAGTTAGTATTCATGATCCCGGAAAAGTGGGCTCAATAATGATTACAAGCGAAGATAAAGCCATTAGTGCCCTGCAGATGGCAAAGGAATTTGATATTGAACTTCTTGATACTTATTTTGACCGTTCTAGAATGTTTAGAAAAAAACGATTGGAGAAAGCCTTATAATTTTAATTTTTAAATGCGTTAGATTCGGAAGTATTAATGGTTACTCCAAAAATGGGAACTAAATATGCTTCAGAATTTCGTGTTATATTCTCAGAGCTTGCCAAGAAAAACAAGATGTCATTGGTTTCATTTTTAATGAAAAGGTTGGGGATGACAAACATTAGTTATCCCTTAAACTCATTTCAAGTTAAAAATCGTATTAGTTCTGCAGGAAAAGAAATGGTAAATGTTGTACCCTTAGCAATCTCAGAATTAATGCTAATAACAATCTTATGATAATCGGCAATGCTCTTTACAATTGATAATCCAAGCCCATAACCTGCTGAATCTTCAGACTGACTGGCTTTTCTGAAGCGATTAAAAATAGTACCGACATCTTCATTTGGGATACCTATACCGCTATCAATCAGATCAATATCATAGGAGCCATCAGGATTAATACGATTAACAATATGAATAAATCCCGAAGGTTTATTATACCTTATCGCATTATTAACTAGATTATATATCATCTGAAAAAGCAAGTCACGGTTGATGTTTTCAAGAGTAATCTCATTTGAAATATCAATCTTAAGGATAATATCCCTTTCGCTAAGCCTGTGGCTAATCTCATCCATCACATCGGCAAATAACTCAGCTGTCGATACAGATTCCTTCTTGCTGAACTGTTCATTTTCAATCCTAGATATCAATAAAAGCGAATGAACGATACGTTTCAAGCGGTTCAGTGTTTTTTGCATCCCGATCAGGCGTTCTTGAACAAAATCGGAAACTTCGGGTTCACCCATCAGGTTCTCAATCTTATTTTGTAAAATTCCAATAGGAGTCATCAGCTCATGAGATGCATTGGCTGTAAATTCTCTTTCTTTCTCAAATGCCTCATGGATTTGCTCCATCAGGCTGATCAGCGAATCATCCAGAAACCTAAAATCAGTAGTGTTAGTTTGGATAGGAACAGAGTTCTCATTAAAAGGGAACTTCCTGTTGATTATTTTGGTCCTGATGATACGATCTAGCGGCCTGAGCAGGTACCGGGTATAAAACAAATCGATGATCAGAGTTATAAGAATTAATCCAAGAAGAACATAGGTGGCAATACGTTGCAACGGACGTTTATATTGATCGATGGTTTCAATCGTTTTGCCAACCTCCATCAGGTAAGTACCATTCTCTGTTATAAACGAATGCGTTAAAACCCTGTAATTAAGCGTATCCTGCTCTATAATTCGTTCATCAGTATAGATGGTATCCAGAACAAAGCCCTTTTCAACAGGTTCAAGAGAGATATATTCCTCCTTAAGCATGGTATAACTTCCATAACTTTCTTCACCTTGTAAATAGGCATCCACACCATTCTTGACTACTACTTCAAGAACTTTTATCTGCTGCTGCTGCAGGTAATAATCAGTATAGTTACGGGCAATTTCACCAATCAGATAAGGTAAGGTAAGTACGAACAGCAAAACTATAGCAAGCTTTGATAATGTAATAAATAAAGTAAGCTTGCTTATTAATTTCAAACTATTTTCTGATTTTATAACCTACACCCCTAACCGTTTCAAGCCATTCTACCTGTCCGAAAGCACCTAGCTTTTTTCGGATATTCTTAATATGTACGTCAATGTAATTCGAGTCATAATCATCATCAGCAAATGTACCCCAGATATGCTCACTTAACTGCATTCTGGTCAATACTCTGTTTTTATGCAAAAGCAGGTAGCTTAGCAAATCAAATTCTTTTCTCGTCAGCTCGATCTCGTTCATCTGATGACTCACAATTCTTTTTTGAAGATCAATGACAAATTCTCCCAAAATAATTTCATGGGTGTTTAAATTAAATTTTCTTCTAGAAATTGCCTGCATCCTCGACTGAAGTTCGAGCAATGAAAATGGTTTGGGGAGATAATCGTCGGCCCCAAGATCTAGTCCGACAATACGGTCCTCAATATTTCCACGGGCAGTCAGAATAATATATGCCGCATCAGGATTTAACTTTTTAGCCTCCTGAAGTACTTTTAGTCCATCAAGGTCAGGCAATCCAAGATCTAACAAGACAAAATCATAGGGGTTAACTCCAAGCATTTCCAAACCCTTACCTGCGGTATGAGCCATATCACATATATAAAATGCTTTTTTCAGAAACGCCTCAACTTCGTAAGCCAGCGTTTTCTCATCTTCGATTAGTAGTACTTTCAAATCAGAATTGGTAATAGAGACTTAAATTAAAAAATGAACGTGGTTTTTGTTTGTTTTCTGAAACATTCTTCCCTAACGTTGAAACCTGCCATCCGGTCTCAATCAGATAATTATTTCTGTTATAGCCCAATAGAAAATTCATATTGTAGGAGATCATATCGAAACTGCTTACATTTCTGGTTATCTTATAATTCTGTTCCCTAGGATTATTAAAGCGTGGATCAATTGGAATCATATTACCAAATCTATCGCGTCTAAAAATATATTCCTCAAGATAATGCAAGGTGCCTCCTACAAGCTCCAAGCCAGGCTCGAAAGAAATAAAATCCTTATCGCTAAACAAGCTTCCAAGATTTAGGGCCTTTGAGGCTGTGAATGACATGAACAGATCGCGCTGAGTACCAAATGCGTAATAGGTATTCAAACCAGTTTTTATAAAATTCAGTTCGTAAACAAGAGAAGCACTCAGTGTATTTTCATTGGCTGCACCCATAAGAGGAGAGTTCTTGGCAAAAATTGAACGGGTGTATCCAATTGCAGTACTGAAATTTTTTGCCAGATCAGCTTCAAAGCCTGCTGAAAGATCAAGTTCAGAGATTGCTGATCCTCCTACACTAATCAATTTATAGGAACCAGCAGAAAAATAAAATCCACTCTTTAACCTCAAAGCAGCATTTGAAAGGATATAGGGAAGTTTTTCCTCGGCTGTTTGACCATAATAACTGGCATTATTACCATATATTCCAGCAAGAGTAAGAGTAGTTCTTTTAGCTTCTGATACCGTAGAATCTCGCTGCGCAAAGGCATTAATTGCCATAAGCAAACCAAAAACAAGAAAAATATACCCTCTCTTCATATAAAATTAATAAGACCTTTTAAAAATGAATGCCTCCAAATCCCTTCTTAGGTATTCTGATCGGTGGCCTTTTTATTGGCATGCGGTCAGTTACTGCCTTGGGCTTCAGTTTGGGAATTGAGCGTGGAACTTGTTTAATTACTGATCGCTGACGAATTCGTTGATTGCGCGCGTTTATTTCCTGAACGCTTATGAGATCATCCGGTCTGTTTTCACCAGGTCTGTTTTCACGTGGACCTTTATCACCGGGTCTAATTTCACCAGCTTGACGATCTTGTTCTTTTTTAACTCCTCCTCTTTTTACTGGAAGAGAATCTATGAAGTCTGTTGAGATTTCCTCAACACTTAATTTAATGATGGGTTTATCTTCCATTTCCTTATCTCCGGCATAAAGCATAGCCGGAAATGTGCCAAGAATGGCAATCAGGATAATTATACGATAAACAGTTATTAATTTCATCTCTAGTAAAAATAATGAAAGTTTGCCTCTTTTTGAGCCAAACGATCATTCTGGACTATAAAGGCAATTTATATTGGAAACTTTACCTATTCCGGGCACCTATATTAACGCGATTACTGATTCCAATATTTGGACGGCTGAGTTTCGAACCTATACCTGAATTAGCTCTGACACCGGTTCTAACACCGCCGTTCAAACCTGCTCCACGAGTTTTTCCTGAAGCACTACATCCTTCTTTTGCTTTCATACGATTAGTTTTTCCTCCCCTAGCTTTTGCTGGAGCCTGAGAACCAGCAGCAGCAGCAATAGTGCTGATATCAGACCTGTCAGATTCGGTTCTGGTAACAGTTCTAACCCTGATGCCTTGATCGGGGCTAATTTGTGCATAAGCAATAGCTGTGAATAATAAAACTACGACTAATAAAAGTTGTTTTTTCATGTCCATTAATTTAGGTAATGCGATAATCTATAGTCAAAGATTGTTGGCGAACATGAAGAGTAGATGAATTTTTGAAATAAATTTCAAAAAAAGCCCGGCCTCCCTTTTCATTCAGGATTGACCGGGCTGGAATAAATTAAACAGTTTCTATCTCAGAGAATTGATATACGCAGCTATCTTCAAGCCATCTTCCTTTTTAACCTGAGGCATCGGTGGCATTGGCGTAGGATACTCCGGCCAATTTTCAGGCTGCGGATTATGTATCAACTGAAGAATTTTTTCAGGACTATATTTTCGTTTTGCAACTTCCTTGAAAGCCGGCCCTACTATCTTTCTATCAGGATTATGACAGGATAAACAGGTGTATGAAGCCAACATTCCCTTAACATCATTGTATGTAGGTACCTTTTCAGCTTGTGCAAGCACTTGAGCTACCTGTTTTGCAGGTGCAGCAACCGTTGTTTTCTTTACTCCACTAGTTACCGAGGGCGCTTGTGCAATTACAATAGCCGAGTTTTTGGTACTAACGTCTGTCATAGAAAGTTTAGTACCTTCAGGTATATTATTCAAGGTATAATAAGCGGTAGGATGTACCAGCGAGTAGAAATTATCCCGTTCACGGATACCATCAAGTTTTATAGTATGGATATAATACTTGCGAAGATTATCTACAATGATCCTGGCTTTTAGTCCGTCTGCAGAGAGCTTAACCCCTTTGATTGCCAGGTTTTGAGTATTAACCGGCGGACTACCATAAACAGGATGATATTTATAGATATAACTTTCTACTGAATAAGATGCTAGATCTTCAGCAGACTTCGGATCAACAGGTAGAGTAAATTCAATTTCAAAACCATCGGGCATTGCTCTGACAGCTTTCATCTCAAACGGTATTTTATTATTCCAAGCCAAACGCTGCAAGCCTTCATTGGCCTCTCCGGCAGATCCCCATCCACGGTTTGTTTCACCAATAAATAAGGAACTATCCCTGGCCCATGACATTCTCATTACCCCTGATCTGAATCCTGACCGAAACATAAAAGATGCGCCCTGAAATTCGCCATTAACCTTTTCTAAAAATACCCTTGACAGGATACTCATTCCCTGATCACCTACTAGGGTTTGACCTTCAAAAGGACCAAAATAGCCTTTAGGTATAGTAATTGGCTCTGAATTAGATATACCTAATATTCCATAAGGCAGCCAAACAGCAGGTAGACGCAATTCCGGAAACTCTTTTTTCATGTCAAAAAGAGTTTTAAAGCTCTCGTTGACCACATTTTCTGGTTTAATATAACGACCCTTATCATTCTTTACTTTACGGGGATCGATCTTCGAATTAAACTGCTCTGTGGTTAATTTAAGAGGCGAATTTGGCATTCCACTCCAGGCCAAACCTGCAGGATGTCCCATAAAATCGCCTTTTTCAACTTTCCATATAGCACCCGAACCCATCCAATCGCCCTGATTATCGGTATAGAATAATTCATTATTTAAAAATCCTAATCCGGCAGGAGAACGCATTCCTGTAGCCCAGGGCTCCATTTTACCATCTTCTGTGATACGCATAGCCCAGCCTCTCCATGGCACACGGCTTTCGCCACGCCACCATTCTTCATTACCAAAAGCTACATTTCCGGTTACAAAAAAAGAACCATCTGGAGCGATCTTCGGACCGAAACTATATTCATGATAATGACCAGATAGCGGCCATGAATAGATCGTTTCATATACATCGGCTTTACCGTCTACATTAGTATCAACCAGCTTAGTCAGCTCGCCACGCTGCGCACAATAAAAGGCACCATCTTTATAAGCTAATCCAAGAATTTCATGTAAACCAGATGCAAATTTTCTGAAATAAGGCCTACTGCTGGTTGGATTCTCCACGATAAAAACATCTCCCCGACGGGTAGAAATTCCCAAATTTCCATTCGGCAAATTTACCAGACCACCCACTTCAAGTATAATACCCTCAGGAGTGGCTACTTTCATGATCTTGAAGAAATCTTCTTCCTTTGGAGTTTCCTGTGCAAAGGCAGAAGAACTACCACTGAACATGATTACCGCTAAAAGGACTGCTCTATATAGTTTATTGATATTTTTCATTTCCTGAATTAGAATAAAATTGAATAGCTTAATGACTTAACAATAGGAATGATCAGTTCCTTCCGACCGTTCTGATCACGGATAATAGGCTTGGAACCACCAGCATCATCCAGACGAAGATAATAGGATTGATTATCGATTAGATACATCCCATCTGCAGTTTGAATGATACTTTCAGCATCAGCCAAACGGAAATAAAGATCATTCACTTGATCAGAAACCGTGATCTTACGACTGATTCCTCTTCCCATTTCCAATACCTGTACCTGATCGTTTACAGATGTCCCATAGCTTTTATAAAGAAATGAAGGAATTCCATTTTCATCAAGAACATATCCTTTAGGCTTATATCCGGTTCCTGCTGTATCACTGATCCAGGTTGCCTGATCAGAAGACAGGCGTGCAATGGATTGTACAGGTTTTCCCAGGCCTTGTACCATTCCCAATGGCCTTGATGATCCATCACCCCGATCATGCCACATCGGTGTAGCATTCAAAAAACCTCCCCTCCAAACCTGAACAAGCATACCATTATCCATATCATAGGTATAATGTATTTTTTGTGGACTTCCAACAGAAACTGCATGCACTACCCTAGGCAAACCTGGAAGATCCATGAAACTTCTCAAAACAATATTTTCAGAAGCACCGATATGGATGGGGTCAACTGCATTTGCGTTTGTAGTAGATCTTTCAGTTGGCCGCGGACTATCAAATTTGGTGACCTTAATATTCCGGAAGGCTACAGCTCCATGATCTCCCTGCAAACGAAGTGGTCCAGTTGCTGTTTCTGTATTACTAACCGATCCACGTGTTGGACCCGAAAGTTCAACATTATCATGAACAATCACACCGTTCAATTCAATCCTTAACATAACAGCATTGGCGATCTTCTTACCCGCTGCATCAAAACGAGGTGCCTGAAAGGAAATCTTTAATTTTTGCCATAAACCCGGTGCTTTGCTGGCATTTTGCCTTGGCGCAAATCCTGAATAACCTTTCTGTCCTTCGGGCTTACTATCATCCCAACGCTGATAAATTCCACCATTATTTATTGATTTTGGATTGAGTAAACCCCAGTTTTCTTCGAGTTGAATTTCATAACGTCCTTGCAGGTATATTCCCGAATTACCACCTAAAGCCATAAGATAATCTAATTCCAGATCAATATCGCCATATTGGGCAAGGGTATAGAGATCCTCTCCCTTGTTTCTTTTATCAGGAAAATTAACAAGGATTCCAGTGCCATTTGAAAAGGAAAGAATATTGGTTTTATTAATATCTGCCTGAACTGAACCCGCTATTTGCCAACTTTTAGAAGGTGCCTTAAATACTGATAGATCATCCAAAGATTCCTTAGATACTGTTTGTGCAAATGCTATTCCTGACAAACAAATGAATAGGAGGACACCAATGGATTTAAAAATTGTAGATGAAACTTTCAATGTTGATTTCATTTTTTTCCTGCTTTTGAGCCCGTGAAGATAGTAATGAAATATTAATATCAATAACTATTTGAAAATAATTGAATTTCAAAACCTTGCCTTAGCCTAATCAATTCTAGGAGAATTTACCAAATTCTCTTTCTTCTATATTTTACAATCCTGATAATCAGCTCATAAGGCAAGCCCTATTATGGAGAATAATGCTCTTAGTCTAGAAACCAGAATTTTAGTTTTTTCTGTCTATTGTGGCAGGGGTAAAGCTTATAGGTTTTTATAATGAAGAGTTGATTATGGTTCTCAGAAACACTTATTTGGTAATCATCTTCAAAAGTAATTCTGGTTCATTAGTAGTAATGAAATTAATTTTCTGATCAAGGAATGACTTTAGTAATGCCGGGTCGTTAACGGTCCATGCGTTGATGGTTAAACCTTTTTGCTTTGCTTGAGCTATCCAATCAGGATTCTTCTGATAAACACTTTGGTTATAATCTAGGCCCCATAGTTTATCTGCAGCCAGCATTTCTGGTGATTTATCTCCATTCAGATAAGCCACCCTTACATATGGATCCAGTCGCATGAGCTCCATACATATTGCATAATCAAAACTGATATAGTCTATCCATGCTTGTGCTTTTAACTTTATAACCACATCCATAACCTTTTTAGTAAGTTGAAGTGCACGTTCCTTGTTTATCGTTGGTTTTATTTCCAAAATTAGTTTTGTGTTATTCTGTGTCATTCCTGCCTTCAGGAAGGATTCCAGCGACGGCATATTTTCTCCGCTAGCCAGTTTTAAGGCCAGTAACTTTGCTGAAGAGCTAGTATAGATAGTTTGTCCTTGTATCGTCGGATCATGATTGATCACAGGCACCGAATCAACAGACATATGGACATCAAACTCAGAACCCTGGCACCCTAAGCGTATGGCCTGCTGCAAGGCCGCAATAGAATTTTCGGCTACTCCAGTATTTTTCCATGCTCCGCGATGTGCTATAACGCTGTTCCTGATAAACTCATCTTTAACCAGTCTGAATGTTTGTTGAACACTCCCCGATTTTGTTTCAGCCACGATGGTCAGGTCAAACCATTTAATTTCAGTTTTAATACTTCCTTTAAGTATATACAATTTATTTGCTTTCAATCTGAATAAACCTGCATTAGCGCCGCTTAGTTTAAATTTAGCATCCCAACCAGGTAAACTAAGTAGCCCAACCTGATTATTGCCGTTAGAAAAAGTATGATTGCTTAAAACGGGCTGAGCGCTTGTGGAAAATGATATCAAACTAAAAAATATAATCACTGAGCAGAATTTAATTGATTTTGACATATTGGCTTTTTGGAGGGGGTTAGTTTTAAAGCTAGTGTAGATAGACGTAAAAATTAAAGAATCATTCTTATTGAATGTTATCTAAAATAGTTTTTATTACCTATTTTTTATCTATACGATTATTCAAATCTATCTATACTGACCGATATTCCAAAGAGAATTTAGAGATAGTGGGTGAGGTGCAGTATTTTATAAAATTTAGTGGAATATATTATGAAAAAGATATAATTTGGCAGCAAATCAACGTTAAGCTACTCATGAGAAAATATATTTTAATTTGCATTCTTGCTGTCATGGCCTCAAGTTGCGGAGTATCCCGGAAAATAGATGTACTTGAAAAATGCAATTACAGCATAAAGTCTGCTGATAGCGTTTATCTGGCAGGAAAAGATATCAGCAAGATTTTTAAAAACAAAAAATTTGATTTAAATAATTTACCGGGACTAGCACTGGCCTTGTTCAGAAAAAATATTCCATTAAGTGCCAATGTAAAAATAAGCATCACTAATCCCAATCAAAAAACAGCTGTAATCAATCAATTTGACTATATTATTCTTATAAAAGGTCAGGAGCTTGCTGCAGGATCGGTAGACAGAAAAATAAGCATAGAATCAGGTTCAACAGGCATCATACCAGTACAAATCAATTCAAATGTCTATTCTTTTTTATCGAATGGGAAAACAATGGAAGAACTCATAGCATTTATGGGTGGTACAGAAAGTGGGCCAGGAGAGAAGAAAAGTTTGGTGACCATTAAGATCCGGCCAAGCTTTATAGTTGGAAATAAATCAATAAAATATCCAGGATATATCAGTATTGAGAAAGAATTAAGCAGTAAAATGCTTTTTTAATTTTTTATAAGAATACAGATTAGAATATCTGCTGAAGATAAACTACACATCTACACTAATCCTGAGATACAGACCAAAGATATATTCTGCAGATCATCAACCTTTATTTTCTTATCTTTCAAGCCAGAAACAGAAATTTAATTATAGAATGAAATTTTTAAAAGCCTTTATAGTATTACTTTTTATCAGCCATTTAAGTTTTGCTCAAAACGTATTAAGCTTAATGAATCGCGCAGACCTGTTTTTCGAAACAATGAAGCAGGGTAAGTTTGATGAGGCCCATGGTTTTTTTGATGAAAGTGTAAAAGTCCAGATCTCTGTAGATGAACTAAAATTGTTCTGGCTAAAGCTGGAAAATAACCTCGGAACCTATCAATCTGTGGATGGTGCAAAAAGTTCAGTTCAAGGAGAATACTTTCAGGTGATACTAACATGCGGTTTCACAAAGGGGTCACAGCCATTTACTTTTGTATTTAATAAAACAGAAAAACTGGTAGGATTTTTCATATCTCCTAAAGCTACTGAATCTGAATATGCATTGCCTGCTTATACAGACACGACTCTTTATACAGAAAAAGAAATAAAAATTAAGTTTGCCGAAGGTGAGATGGCTGGCATTTTAACCAGTCCAAAAAAAGTTTCTAATTTCCCGTTAATTATAATGGTTCACGGATCAGGACCTTCTGATATGGATGAAACCGTGGGTTCAAATAAACCATTTAAAGATTTGGCCATAGGATTAGCGGCACAAGGCATTGGTAGTATCCGTTATGTAAAACGGTCAATGATCTATCCAAATTCTTTTAATAATGCTTTTACAGTAAAAGAGGAGGTTCTAGATGATGCGCTTTCTGCAATTACGCTTGCAAGCACTCTTCAAGGTGTAAATAAAGCACAGCTCTATCTTTTGGGGCACAGCCTTGGTGGAATGCTGGCACCCCGAATTGCAAGTCTTGCACCCAGTTTGAGCGGAATTATATTGGCTGCTGCACCAGCTAGAAAGTTTGCAGATCTGATCACAGAGCAAAATGAATACCTGTACAAGGCATCTGGTGATACAAGCGCAGCCGGAAAAAAGCAATTTATAGAATCATCAATTGATATTGATAAATCCAGATTATTAAAACTAGGCGCCATTGCACCTGATTCAATTATACTTGGAGCTCCGGCATCCTACTGGATAGATATGAATAATCACGACCAGGTAGGTACTGCAAAAAAGATCAAAAACCGAATTTTCGTGGTTCAGGGAGCTAAAGATTTTCAGGTTTCCGTTCAGGATTTCAATATCTGGAGAACCGCATTGGCAGCAAATAAGAATGCAACGTTTAAATTATATCCTGACTTAAATCACTTGTTATCCGCTCAGAAAGAAAAAGGTAATGGAACTCAATACCGGGTACCTTCTAATGTTGATATCAACCTGATCAAAGATATTTCGGCTTGGATAAAGTTAGCTAAGTAATGGAAATGTATGCTGCTGAATAAAATTTTAGTGTAATCACTCTGAAAATTCATTCAGTCTTGAGGCTTATATTCTACATGCTATTTGTTGAATAGAAAAGAGTACCATCCAATGTTTAGTTTGATCATTTAAAAAATTTAATTAATCAAACCTTAACTATATCAATCTTTCCCAATATTCGGTAGAAAAGCAGTGATCAACCCAATCAGCGGAAGATATGCACAGATCTGATAAACGTACTCTATGCTTGTTCGGTCGGCAAGCCCGCCTAAAAGTGCAGATCCAATTCCAGCCATACCAAATGCGTAACCAAAGAACAGTCCCGAGATCATTCCAACTTTTCCAGGGAAAAGCTCTTGCGCATAGACCAGAATAGCTGAAAAAGCGGAAGCCAAGATCACTCCGATCGGAATTGTTAAAATCACTGTCCAGAACAGATTCATATGAGGCAATAGAATGGAAAAAGGTGCAACACCCAGAATTGAACCCCAAATCACATATTTACGACCAATTCGATCACCTAATGGACCTCCAATAATAGTTCCTGCCGCAACAGCAAATAGAAAAATGAAAAGATAAATCTGCGAATCCTGTACCGAAACACCAAACTTATGAATAGTATAAAAAGTGTAATAGCTGGTCATACTTGCCAAATAAATATATTTAGAAAAGATTAAAACCAGTAAAATACTAACAGATAAGATCACTTTTCTTTTAGGCAAGTTATGAACATCATGAAGGTCTGTATCCGGCCGGCTTGCCCTTATATTAACTTTACGCTTATACCATTTTCCAACATAAAACAGAATAAAAATTGCCAGAAGTGCTAATGCTGAAAACCAGACAATATTGGATTGGCCATAAGGCACAATAATGAGCGCAGCCAGCAGAGGGCCAATTGAACTACCGAAATTACCACCGAGCTGAAAAACAGATTGTGCCATGCCACGCCTACCACCTGAAGCCATATGTGCAACACGTGACGCCTCTGGATGAAAAATAGATGAACCAATTCCAATCAAAGCCACAGAAAAGATCAGAAACTTAAAACTAGGAGCAGTTGAAAGCATCACCAATCCAACAAGTGTAAATGCCATTCCAATTGCTAATGAATAAGGCTGCGGTTTACGATCCGTATAAAAACCCACAAAAGGCTGAAATAAGGACGCGGCAAGCTGAAATGTAAGCGTGATCAGTCCTATCTGCGCAAAAGTAAGGCTGAAAGATTCCTTGACAATAGGATAAATCGCGGGGATGATTGATTGTAATGTATCATTAAGAAGATGTGATAAACTGATTGCAATCAGGATCGGATAAACTGCCTTTCCAACTTTAATCGGATTGCTTGTTGTTTTTAAGCCTGAAGGTTGCACAATGACCTGCTTATTCATTACTCCTTTTTCTTGGTTCAACTATCCGTTCAATAAATTAAAACAACGAGGCAAATAATATTATTTCAAACAAATTGTCTGGCATGGTATATATTCCTAAATTATCAAACCGCCTAATTTTGTTAGACGATTGACCTGATGCTCTTTCATTAAAGAAAAAAAGTATTTCTACTAAATTTGCAATTCGCGAAAAGCTATATTTTATAGAATTACACCTTTATTTCAATGCGGGCTTAATCTGCTTTATAACGGCGCTCCAACCTGCAAATCACATCTGTGACCTGGCTGACCATGTGCAGGATTAACCTTCAAACCGGCAGGAGTAGGCTGTTGAGGTACCGCAGCCTGTGGCGCTGCAATAGGAACCTGCGCTCCGGAGTCATTCGTTAAAGGGGCACCAACGGCAAGATCACAACGATGGCCCGGAAGGCCATGTGCCGGATTTAATTTCGGCGTTTCACCAGTAGCATCAGCGGGCATTGGAGGAATTCCATGACTTGATACTGCAGGCTGAGCTGCCTCATTTCTTTCACTCATTATTACTCCGATGATACTGGCACCAGCCAATACGATTGCTCCAACTATAACGATAGTTCTCATAAATTAGATTGCTTAATACACGCGTTAATTTTAAAAAGCGGAATACAAAAATACATATAATTTGAATAATTAGTCTTGGGTACCATTGTGATAGTGAACCAGAATTGAAAATTCATTATTAGCTTAGTAAAATAATAAAAAGGCGTTGAGGTACTTCGTTCACATTGGCTATAAAGGAACAAACTATTTTGGCTGGCAAAGACAGCCAGACAAACTTAGTGTGCAAGAAATTTTAGAAGACAGTCTCAGTAAAATCTTTAAATTACCAATCACAATATTCGGTTGCGGACGTACCGATACAGGGGTTCATGCCAGCCAATATTTCTTCCATATGGATATCGAAAAACCATGGAATTTTGATCTTTTCTTTCGCCTTAACCGAATTCTTCCTGACGATATCGCTCTCTTTGACATCATCCCAGTTGAAGGTTTGCCCCATGCACGTTTTGACGCTATTCAAAGGTCATATGATTTTTTTATTCATACCTATAAAGACCCTTTTTTAAGTGAAAGCAGCTCGCTCTATTTGCGTAAAAGTTTCAACCTACTTGAGATGAAAAAAGCAGTTGATCTTCTGCCAAAATATGAAGACTACCGTGCATTTTGTAAATCGCCTGATAAAAATGAACACACCATTTGCAAAGTATCTTCAGCCAATTTATACACAAACAGCAGTGGCGACAGAATCCGCTTTCAAATTTCTTCGAACCGATTTTTAGGACGGATGATACGGATCATTGTACGTAAACTGATTGAAATTGGCGATGGTACACTGAGCGTAGATGAATTCAAAAGCCACCTGATTTCAAGAAATACACCATCTAAAATATTACCCGCCCACCCCCAAGGATTATTCCTTTCAAAAGTAAGCTATCCTTTTCTGGACCTCAAGCCAAAAGCAAAGTTCCCGGCAATAGAAGATTCAGGATATTGGAATAGCGTAGTTTAATTCAGGTGGAATATGCTCGTTTTCTTGAACTATCATTCTAGCCTTTATTAGGAATTTTCAATCGTATTCTGCATATTTAATATACTAATGGGATAATTTAAAAAGCAAACTGAACTAATATCCTTTTATACTGAGCAGATTAAATTCCTGATTTGAAATTAATTAAAATTCAACACCATGCATAGAAGAGATTTTGTAAAACTAGGCAGTGTAATCGCCGCATCAGCCAC
>Ga0049084_10000349_pt1 | contig 17822 bp, 15 predicted proteins | sample GreLakmeON33MSRF_FD_66720 | JGI IMG/M metagenome (GOLD analysis project Ga0049084, IMG submission 66720) | Freshwater lentic microbial communities from great Laurentian Lakes, MI, USA - Great Lakes metaG ON33MSRF | ecosystem: Environmental > Aquatic > Freshwater > Lake | place: Great Lakes... | reverse complement strand
ACGGCCATGGACCTCGCGCGCGTGGAGTTGGAGGAGAACGTGGGCCGCGCCAACATCGACAGTGTTGCGGGCGGCGAGACGGCGGGCATTCCCTACGCCGCCTGGATATCCGACGCCCTGTCGGTGCCCATGCAGTATGTGCGCAAAAAGCCCAAGGGCTTTGGCCGCAACGCGCAAATTGAGGGCGACTTCAAAGAAGGCCAACGTATTGTGCTGGTGGAAGATTTAGCCAGCGACGGCGGCTCGAAGTTGGTGTTCGCCAAAGCGCTGCGCGATGCGGGTGCAATTTGTGAGCATGTGTTTGTGGTGTTCTTCTACGGCGCGTTTCCGGGGGCCTTGGAAACACTGGCCGCCGAGGGGCTGACACTGCACTACTTGTGCACCTGGCGCGATGTGCTGGCGGTGGCCGAGGAACGCAAATCATTTACACCCGCCGCCATTGCCGGCGTGAAAGACTTTCTGGCTGACCCCGTAGGCTGGAGCGTGAAGCACGGAGGCAAGGGCGCGTGAGCTGGAAAAGTGGGAACCGGTTTTCCGATCAGGTCATGCGCGAGATAAAAAGACGCGTGAGACTTACGCCGTCGTCGCGGGCAGCGTGACGCGGGCACGCAAGCCACCTTCAACTCGGTTGATGAGTTCAATATCGCCGCCCATGCTGCGAATGGCGTTGCGGGTGATGGTCAGACCCAACCCTGTCCCGCCCGTCTCGCGCGAGCGCGATGTTTCCAGCCGCACGAAGGGCGCGAACACACGCTCTTTGTCGGCGGCAGCGATGCCGGGGCCATCGTCGTCGACGATGATCTCGATGGTGTCGATACCGAGGGTGAATGAGATGCGCGCGCGCTTGCCGTACTTGATGGCGTTGTCGACCAGGTTGCCGATCGAGCGTTTCAGCGCCAGCGGGCGGGCGAGGAGATCAGCCGAGTCTGGGCCGGTATAGGTCACATCGTGTCCGGCGGCGCGGTCATCCTCGGCGATGGTGGCCAGCAACCCGGCCACGTCAACAATCGTCGTCGGTTTATTGGCGGCATCGTCGCGCGCAAACGCCAAAGTGGCGGCGATCATCGCCTCCATTTCGTCGAGGTCATTCAGCATTTTGCCGCGCTGGTCGTCGTCGTCGACAAACTCGGCGCGAAGCTTCATGCGCGTGATGGGCGTGCGCAGATCATGACTAATGGCCGCGAGTATTTGGGTGCGGTCTTGAATAAAACGCTTCAGGCGCATTTGCATGGTGTTGAAGGCGCGTGCGGCACGGCGCACTTCGCCGGGGCCTTTCTCGTCTAACGGGTCGGCGTTGACGTCCACGCCCAGCCGCTCAGCCGCACTGGCAAATAATCGTAATGGTTTTGTGGCACGATTGACGCCCCACAACGCAACCACCGCAATGATAAGTGACAAGATACTGAGTAAGATAATGGGCTGAGCGCGCGATGGGCTTTCATCCACCGCCAGCGAAATGCGCGCGTTGAACCAGCTCATATCACCCACCCGCACCGAAACGCGGATAATCGCCTCACCGCCCGGAAGAGCTAGGGATGGGCTATTCATAAAGCGTTCCATGCGTTGCTCGCGGCGTTCCTCGCGGCTCAACAGGCCTTCGGGTGGTTGTGCAGCATCGTCGCGGGCCACGTCGTCTTCACCGCGCATGTGCTCGCGGATTTGTTCATCAGACGGAAAGGCTGCCGTTGGGTCGATGCCGCGATCAATGCGGCTGTCGACATGTATCTCGGTGCCGGGCGGGAACTCGCGCTTGAGCCGGCGCAGGGCAACGCGACTTGGGAACTGATCATCCGATTGCTGCACGATGGGCCGGCGCGTGACGGCCATGGCCATGGCGGGCGAATTCATGCGCCGGATAATCAGCGCCCGCTCTGTGGCATCGACGCGCTCGACCAAGCGGCGCACCGCAAGCACCTGATCGGCCGCTTGGCTCGCCGAGGCCGCCACCGCAGCTTCCTCACGGAAGACAAAGTAGAACACCAGCGAGGCCGTATTAAGCGCAATGACAACGAGCATCACCACTGCGATGATAAACGTCGCTAAGTTGTCGATGCGCAGCCGCTGCACCCAGCGCAGCGGATCGCGCCATACGGCGGCTTGATCGGGCGCCTCAGTATTGATTATTGTTTCAGCCACGGATGACCTCGGGCGTAAACATGTAGCCATCGCCACGCACAGTTTTAATCAGGTTGGGGATTTTGGCCGCGGGCTCGATCTTCTTGCGCAGGCGACCCACTTGCACATCAATGGCGCGGTCGAAGGGAATGGCAGCACGGCCGCGCGCCATGTCGAGTAACTGATCGCGGTTCAGTACGCGGCGGGGGTGCTCGACAAATGCCACCAGCAATTCGTACTCGCCTGCTGTCAGCAAAATCGCCTCGCCATCTTTGCGCAGCGTACGCGTAGCGGTCTCCAACTCGAAATCCTCGAACCGGACGATCTCGCCACTGTCTTCTGTGATCGGCACACTGGGTGCCAGCGATGCCGCAGTGGTGCGCCGGAGCACCGCCTTAATGCGCGCCGTCAGTTCGCGCGGATTGAACGGCTTGGGGATGTAATCGTCTGCGCCGACCTCAAGCCCGACAATGCGGTCCACATCCTCGCCCATAGCGGTGAGCATAATAATCGGGATGTCCGACTCGGCGCGCACTTGGCTGCATAGCGTCAGGCCATTATCACCCGGCATCATCAGGTCGAGCACAATGAGATCAATTTTCCAATCCTTCAGCGCCTGATGCATGTCGCGACCATCCTTGGCGGTGGTCACACGAAAATCATGCTTGGCCAGGAACCGGCTGAGAAGGTCGCGAATCTCGGTGTCGTCGTCGACAATGAGAATGTGCGGTTTGGGGCTTTCGGTGGCGGTGGTCATGAAGGTCAATTTATCTGTGAAAATCAGGAACTTCCACGATTTCCGGCAACCAGTTGTAACCCCAGCTGCCAGGGTTACAAGCCGTTACACTTTAATATGCTTTTCATACGCGATGTGACATCGCGCTGTTACAAGATGGGCTCATAAACGTCTCCACAAGCCGAGCGGAACCCCGAGCGGCCCCACATAAGGAGAAACGAACATGGACATCTTTTTCAACGCAATTATCGGCTTGATGGGCATCAGCACCGCATGGATGGGCTTAAGCTCGATCTTGCCGAAATAAGTTAACCTGAACCAACCCGAACACCTTCACACCCCCAACCGGAGTCACCCCCCATGACCCTTCACTATCGCTTGATACGCAGTTCGTCGCTTGCTGTCTTTCTTGGCTTGGGTGTGCTGGCCCCAAGCTTTGCCTTCGCCGAAGCTCCGGGCGGCATGGGCGGCGAAGACATGCGAGGGGGGCGCGGCATGGAACGCATGGCCGAGCGCATGAAAGAGCGCTGCGAGAAATTCGAAGCGCGGTTGGCCAACATGGACAAGAAGCTAACCACTGACCAAGTGCGCGACATCGTCGCGGGGCACTTAGCGCAGGCGGACAACCCCAACATCAAAGTCGGCAAAGTGCAGGCCAAGGGCGATGGCGTGGTGGGCGTCGAGATCGTCACCAAAGACGGCGCGCTGGTGAACACGCGCGAGATCTCGACCAAAACCGGACTGTCCGTAGAAGCAGCACGGCGCTGCGACAAGCTTGAAGAGCGTAACGAAAAAGCCAGTCAACGTCGCGAAGACCGTGGCCCCGGTCGTATGGGTCGCGGAGCCGGTGGTCGCGGAGGTTCTGGCGGCGAAGCCATGGCGCTGTTTGGCGCTGGCCCAGGACGCGACCTCAATCTCGGCGCTGATCAAGTAAAGAAATTAGCTGAAGCGCGCCTGATCATGAACGGCAACCCGAGCTTGAAAGTCGGCGCGGTGAAGGAAAAAGACAAAGACACCTACACGGTCGATATCGTTGCCGCCAATAACTCACTTGTTGTGCAGCGCGACGTCGACAAACACACCGGCCGCACAGAAAGAAACTAAAGCGCGCAACTCACGCCAACACCAATTGGTCGAGTCTCACGAACAGACCCCCAGTTTAGTTCGCGCCCTCGCTCTCGACCGACCCCAGCCCCGGCGGCGCCCCCCAGCCCCGCCGGGGCATTTTTATGTCGATGACTTGAGGCCAACGCGCCATCGCCTAGAGTCACCTCATCTGCCAAATATCGTAAAGGACCACCGCCATGAAAAAGCCCGTTGCCCTGATGATCGCCGTTGCAATGTCGGTTTTCAGCTTCACCGCCTTCGCCGCCGAGACCGTGCTGGTGTTTGGCGGCAATCGCGCAACGGACCTGGAAACCGTCAAAGCCTTGGTGGCAAAGAAAGACAAAGTCACCGTTGTGGTACGCCCATCAGCGGAAGTCACTGATTTGAAAGCCTTGGGTGTGACCATGATCACGGGTGATGTGCTGCAGCCCGTCATGATCGAAAAGTGCAAAGGCGAGGACTACTTGGTGAACTCGGGCCTTGATTACACCATCATCCGCCCCGGCGGCTTGAAGAATGGCCCGGCCACGGGCAAGACTTCGTTGACCGCCGACCACACCGCTCACTCCGACATCAACCGCGAAGAGTTAGGCAAACTTGTTGCCAGCAGCGTGACTGACAAAGCGATGTTCAGAAAGATCATGCACGCGGTGGACCCAACGCTTCCGTCAGCCGAGATGAAATAGAATCACGAGCTGCTTGAGCCTGTTCCGCCTATTAATGTCGAAAATTAACAGGCATACCGCTGCGGTATATACCGCAGCGGTATGATCCGGTCGCTCATTGTCGCGCAAAAATTGTTTCACGTGAAACAATGGAGTGATACGAGCAGACGGTTCAGGGCTGAAAGTCATGAACCGTACTTGCGAGTTCCAGACATCCCTCGGAGGGTCGAGCCACAAACCACGCGAAGGGAGAGGGCAGGGTGAGGGGTTAGTTGTTTTAACGATGCCTGCAGAATGGTGCGTTTGTCAGAGCGGCAAGTTCGTGGCCCCCTCACCCAGCTTTGCGTAAATTCGGCTACTCCTCCCTAACGCGACGCATCCCTCTCCCCCGCTCGCTTCGCTCCGGGGGCGAGGAATAATAAATTGTTTGATTTGTGTCGGGAGCGGGCACGAAACTGGGCGAAGAGCCTTGAGTTTCTACTCTGAGCTCTAAACTATCCTGGGAGCGTCGCTACACCATGACCAGCGCCAAGACTGATATGAGTTTTCCAAAGTTGTTATCGCCCATACGCATAGGGCCGATCACCTTACGCCACCGCGCCGTCATGAGCGGCCACGGCATGGCCCTGGGCAGCGGCGAGGTCGGAATCAGTGATCGATTTCAGGCCTACCTGATGGCGCGCGCCAAGGGCGGTGCGGCCATGGTGGGCAGCGAGTCCGCGCCCGTCCATGCCAGCACCTCAAGCCGCAGCCTCGGCATCCATTTGTATAGCGATGAGGTGATTCCAAGTTTGCGCCGCTCGGCTGAGGAGATCCGCGCCGCAGGGTCACGACTGGCAATCACACTTTGGCATGGCGGACATAAAGATAGTTTTATTCGCGGCGGTGTGGCACTTGCCCCCTCGCCTGTTCCGAACTTAGCAGGTGAAGTGCCCAAGCAAATGACAGGTCGCGAAATTCGCGAGCTGATTACAGCCTATGGGCAAGCAGCGCGACGGTGCCGCGATGCGGGGCTTGATGCCATCGAAGTCCAGACGTCTACAGACTATTTATTGGGCTCGTTTTTGTCGCCTGTTCTTAACCGCCGCACCGATGACTATGGCGGTTCGTTTGAAAACCGCATTCGGTTTATTCGACAGATCATGGATTCCATCCGCGATAATGTCGGAAGCTCGATTGCCGTGGGTGTGCGCACGTCAGCGCGCCATCACATCCCCGGATCACCCATCGACTATGGCTTGGATGAATCGGTGGCGAGCATGAAGGCGCTAGCTGATGCGGGATTAGTCGATTACGTTAGCGTGATGACGGGCTCGGGTTGGTCGCCCCCTGAGTCTTCATCCATCGCGCACATGGCACAAACCCGCGTTCAGCTTCGCGAAGAAGGTAAAGCCTTCAAACAGGCCATCAAGGTCCCCGTTGTTATCGCCGGGCGTATTCGCTCAGCCGAAGAAGCCGAGCAGGTCATAGCCGAAGGCTCGGCTGACATTGTCGCCATGGCGCGGACATGGATTGCCGACCCTGAGTGGGGCACAAAAGTTGAAAGCGGCAATGCGCATCGCATTCGCCCCTGCATGTCGTGTAACCAAGCGTGTGTGGGCTTTGTGTTCCGGGGCATTCCCGGCTCATGCGTGATTAATCCCGTTGCAGGGCGCGAGCATGATATCGGCGATGTTGGCCTGAGCGCGCGGCCACAAACTGTTGCTGTGATTGGTGGAGGCCCAGCAGGCATGGAAGCGGCCCGCGTGTTGGCCTTGCGCGGCCATCGTGTGTCGATTTACGAAAAACAATCGTCGTTGGGCGGTGATTTTCGCCTTGCCGTGCAGGCCCCGCACCGTGCAGAAATGAAACCCGCATTGGCGTGGTGGCAAGGCGAACTTGAACACCTGCAAGTACGTATCTTCCTGAACCACAATGTCACCGATGCCAAAAATATCGAAGCCGAGACGGTGATTTGGGCCACCGGTGCCACGCCCGGCCCGACGGCGGTGTGGCGGTTGCGCCCCTATTTGTTCGACGGCATTCCGGGAACAGCCAACCTGCCCCATGGTCGTGATGTGTTGGCTGGCCGTGTGCAGGTGTCTGGCGCGGTGCTTGTGATTGAGGAAGAAGGCGGCTGGCCCACCGTGTCGCTGGTGGAAACGCTTGCAGCAGACCCAAAGGTAACGCACGTGACGGTGACGACGCCCGAGCGGGCGCTGGGCGATACCGCGCTGACGCTGACCTGGGAAATTAAAACCCTCAACGTGCGACTGCGTCAAAATAAAATCACAGTTCTGACGGAGACATTAGTAAAGGCAGTCAAAGACGGCGGTGCCATTTTGGCGAGCGAGCAAAAGCTTGGTCCCTTCGATGCGATCATCCTCAATACGGGGACAGCCGCTGATAACTTCCCCGATGGCGTCTTGGCTGTTGGCGATTGTGTTGCCCCACGCGGCATTTGGGCCGCCACATCCGACGCCGCAAAATTAGCCCGCACGATTTAGAAATAAGAACTGAACATGACAGCAATGAGCCATAAACCCAGAGGACGCACATAAGACTCGGTCATAAAGTCGTACTGATTAGAGGCAGTTCATCAGGCATTGGTCGAGGTGTGGCTATCGCCTTTGCACGCGAGGGGTCTGAAAGGGCGGGTGAGGGCGAGTTCGTTTTGGGTTATTGAGCCAAGTCTTCTCTTAAAAAACAAAGCCCCCTCACCCCGCCCCTCTCCCAAAAGAGAGGGAGTAGAAAGAAATATTTCTATGATACATTGGGCTATGCCCTCACTTCTTTGCCGACGCACCCTTCTCTCAACCGCCGCAGCACTGGCCGCAGCCCCGGCCCATGCCGCCACCGAAGTGGCCGTAGGTGCCTATGTGATTCCCGGTTCACCCGGTGCCAAATTATTCACGGACTATGCTGAGCGCTTAAAAACAAAATCCAACGGCGCGCTGGCCCCGAACATGTTGATCCACGGCGAAGGCGGTTCAGAAGAACAAGTGCTCACCGCGTTGCGTCGTGGGCGCATACAGGTGGCGTCCTTGTCCACGTTGGTGTTGTCGAGCGTCATGCCCGAAGTGGGCGTTCTGACTATCCCGTTTTTGTTCGACAGCGTGGATGAAGTGGATTTCATCATCGACAACTTCATCATTCCGCGTGTCAACCAACTGGCCGCCGACAAAGGCCTGGTGGCCCTGCGGTGGTTAGAATTGGGGCCGCAAAATATATTTGCACGCAAACCCATCCTCACCCCCGCAGATATCAAGAGCGTACGCATACGCACCACGCAAGATATCGCCACCAAGTTGTTCTTAGAAGTCGCCCAAGCCGATGTGATTTATTTGCCCAGCCCGGATGTGATTTCGTCATTGCAAACCGGGCTGCTGGATGGCGGTGTGACGCCCACCATCGCCTATGCCGAAACGGGATTGGTGCGTGATGCGCCCCACTATTCACTGATCGGATTTTGCCAAATTGGGAATTTGATTCTGGCCAACAAAAAGTGGCTCGAGAGCTTGCCGACCGATCACGCGCAAATCGTGACGGACTCGTTTGCCAGCAACCTTGAAATCCGCACCCTCATTCGTGGCGCAGCGGCAGCAGGCTTGACGCGGCAAATTGAACTGGGCTTTACGGCTTATGAACTCACGCCTGTTCAACGCGCGGCCTGGAAAGCCGTGGCCGTGGGCATCAACAAAAAAGTCATCGCCGAGCAAGGCGGGCAATCGCAAAGCCTGTTCGATGCGGTGCAAGCCGGCAAACGAGCGTTTGCGGCTCAACCAGCAAAGTAGATAAAACTAGTTGCCATCATCAGCCGTGCCTCCTGCGAAGCGTTGCCCCTCGAACATAAACGCAGTCGAGAAAAATAGCACGTTGAGCACCATGCGCGAATTGGCGTGCCAGTAGGCGCGAAACGCCGTGTTGTCGGCAAACAACACCACACTACCTTTGCCGCTTTGCTCGGTAATCACCGCAGCCGTGCCTAGCAGTTTTTTCAAATTCTCAGGCGACACATAGCCCGCCAATTTCCCGCCGTTCGCTTACGCCACAACGGTTGCAAATTGATTTTTCGAACGCCCCAAAATCACGCGGGTTTCGCGGAACATGGCAATGTCCGTCGAGCGATAACCAAATCCCAGCGGATGGGCCAAATCGAGTTGGCTCGCAAAAATTGCCCCGCGCACTTTGTCGGCGGCTTCGGTCACTTCTTTTTGCGCATAACTGAGGCGCGGCGGCGGATTTTTGTTGTCACCTTTCTTGTCTTTGGGCGGCGGCGCGTCCAAGCCACTATCGATCCGATCATCAATAATTTCCGTGGCCACAAAGTTGTTTTTGACCATCCATAATGAGCCGCGTTTGGTGCCAATCAGCGTGCCGCCCGCCTTCACCCATGTATCGAGTGACTTCGCCATATCTTCTCCCAAACTGGCGTAATTGCCATCGGGCAAGCTAACTTAATCGGGATGAACGCCAAGGCTGAGCCACGTCACTACCGGCATGACGTCGTCAATCGGGGCCTTGACGGCAGGGTTGCTGAGCGTGAGGTGTTTAGTTCGGATCGCATCGAGCTTGGCGTGGTTTTCAGCCGAGGTAATCGTGACCGCTACGATAGGGCGATGTTCGTGGGTATAACCGACGATCTCGGTGCTGACGCGGTCCCAGGCCGCACCCAGAATCTGCGCTTAAGCTGCTATCAAATCGGGCCGCGCCAAATGTAGGACCACCTCGTAACCCAACGCCACTTCGGGTGTGGGGATCTTTGGATCATAGGTCTCGTCGGCCGGAAGGTAGTACGAGAGGGGCGCTGCTTGTGCTGCGGCTGCCCAAACCATCGGCACAACAAAAAGTGTCGTCCAAATCCGACTGAACATGATCAATTTCCCCCGTCTCACTGAGCCAGACCATAATCGCAAGTCTTAATCTCCCCTAGCGAGAAGGGCTAAGAATGATAATTCGGCACTTTCAATATTGGTTAACGCCTGAAGAGTGTTGCCCCGGCGCCACATCCGCGAAGAAAAATCAAGATTGCCCATAGTTAAAAAGCTGTCTGAGCATTGCAAAAAAGGCATTTGTTGATAGCTTCTCTTACCAATGTGATGCCGCTCGACTATTTTCAAGGTCGAAGTCGTCTCTGTTTTTGGCGGGCAACTGCTCAAACATATTTTTAAGGAGGCTCTACGTGAAGAATTTCAAATCGTCACTTTTTCTTTCGGTAAGCTCGCTGATGATGTTTTCGGCAGTCGCCGAAGCTCAGGTCGAGGAAATCATTGTGACGGCCCGTCAGCGCTCTGAAACGCTGAAAGATGTGCCCGCCTCGATCACCGCCATCACCTCAGAGACTATTGCCAACGCTGGCATCGTGCGCGCTGAAGATTTCGTTGCGCTAACGCCGGGCGTGACCATGGTCAACACCGCTGAAGTCGGTGACACGCAAGTCAATATCCGCGGCATCAACGGTGCGCGCGACGCCGAAAACAGCTTCGGCCTGATCATTGATGGCATTTTGACCACGAACCCCGCCGCCTTTAACCGCGAGTATTCAGACCTCAGCCAGATCGAAATTTTGAAAGGCCCCCAAGGCGCGCTGTATGGACGTAACGCCGCTGCCGGTGCCATAATCGTCACCACCCGCAAGCCCACCGACAGGCAAGAGTCGATCATTAAAGGCACGGTTGCTGATAACAAAAGCTATGCCACGATGGTTGCCTCCAGCGGCCCGGTGAACGACAAAGTGTTCTACAAGCTGCAAGGCGATTGGCGCACCACCGACGGCTTCTTCAAGAATACGTTCTTGAACAAGAAAGCCGTTGACGACTACGAAGGTTACAACATTGCAGGTCGTTTGGTATTTGAACCCAGCGATGAAACCAGTATTGATTTGAAAGCCCGCTGGGGCCAAGTCGACGCCGCCTCCATCAGCTTCAACGCGGCGTTCCATTTGCCTGGCTTTGCGGCCTTCTTGGGCAACCCGGACCTGAACGAGAACGTCAACAAGCATAATTTCTCGTTCGTTAACAACATTGACCCTGAGAACGACCAAGACACCTTGGAACTCTCGGCCAAGATCGATCAAGAGTACTCTGCGGGCACGCTGACTGCCTGGGCACTCTACAGCAACATTAAGAATGATTTAACAGCCGATGGCACTTCGGGTGCCTTTGGCTTCTTCAACCAAGACCCCGCCTGCCGTGCCTCGGTCACGCAACTGACAGCGCAACGCTTCCGTCTGCCCTCGCCGCAATTCCTGGCCCCCACGCCAGAAGCTTCGTTCCTGGGCCCCTATACGCCAACAGCATGCGATGGCACGCAGTTCCAAGTGCGTAACCAAAAAGACATCAGCGCGGAAATCCGCTTCGCGTCATCGTCCGACCAAGACCTGCGCTGGATCATCGGCGCTTACGGCCTGCACATTGATCGCGAAGTTGGCGTCAACCTTGGCATCGACCGCGGCCGCGGCGTCACCGAGAAGTTGTTCTTGCCGCGCGGTGATGTGAATGCGACCGAAGCCTTGGTGCACGACAACTTCAAGAGCGACGTCTATGCCGCTTTCGGATCTGTCGCGTATGACATCCAGGAAAATACCGAATTCTCGATCGCGTTGCGTTATGACCGTGAAGAACGCAAGGTTCGCAACCTGGTGCCCGCAACGGCGCGCACACAGTTTGTTGATTTCACGAACGACGGCATCTCAGGCGGCAATGCGTTCTTGAACCCGGCGCTGGACCCAACGATCAATCCTCGCGGCGTGCAAGCCGTGAAGAAGAACACCTTTGACCAGTTGGAACCCAAAATCAGCTTGAGCTTCCAGCCGAGCGAAGAAGTCACCTTGTACGCCAACTGGGGCATTGGATTTAAGGCCGGTGGCTTTAACAACCAAGGCTCGAATGCGACAGTCAATGTGTTCTTCAATCGTGCGCCGACCAACGCGGCCCTGATCATCAACGATGATTTCCGCGAAGAAACATCATCGGCCTTTGAAGTGGGCTTCAAGTCCGAGTTTCTGGATCGTCGCGTCAACTTAACCGGCGCGGCCTACCACAACACCATCGATGACATGCAGTTCTTCGAGTTCTTGGTGGGCCCCTTCGGCCTTCTGCGCGTCGTCAACAACATCGACAAAGTCCGCATCTACGGCGCTGAATTGGCCTTTAGTGCCCAAATCACTGACGAATTGTCGGTCTATGCCGGTGGTAACGCGCTTGATAGCAAGATCAAGAAGATGGTCTCACGCCCCTACACGGCAGGCAACAAATCGCCCTACACGGCCGATTACACCCTGAACTTTGGCACGCAGTTAGATGCGCCGATCACCGACGCCTTCAACCTGCTGGCCCGCGCGGACTTCAGCATCATCGGACCTACTTGGTTCCATGTCGTGCAATGCCAAAGCCGCCCGACTTTGTTTGGTGCACCCAGCGATGGTTGCGGTCAACGTCGCAATGCCTACACCACCGTGGACTTGCGAGTTGGTATCCAAAGCGACGCGTGGTCAATTACGGCCTTTGCGAAGAACTTGGCCAACAGCAAGCACTTAGCTGAAGTCATCCCAGCACCCGAGTTCGGCGGCTCGTTCATCCATCCGGCGGCTCGCCGTTTGGTGGGTGTTGACGCCTCGATTAAATTCTAAGACCCCGCGGCTCACCCGTCGCGAAAACTCCAGCGGCGCCGACATGTTCGGCGCCGCTTTTGTTTGCGCCGCTGACATCCCTATCTATGATAAAGCATCATCCCAGAGGAACACATGCACGACACAGATTATTCACGCCGCGACCTCATAGGGGGCTTTAGCGTGACCGCGATGATGCTGGGAAGTTTGTCAGCATCGGACACCGCGCACGCGGCGCTTGGAAACGCGCCAGGCTTGCCAGACCTGAGCGATCCGTTGGTTAACCTTCACAGCTTTATGAAACTGCACGGCAGCCTGGAGGAAATTGACAGCCCATGGTGGTACACCGGGATCATCTACGGTCAGCAGGAAAAGCGGGCGCCCAAAGCGCTGTTCAGATTTGAAGGTTGCGAAATCAATCGCTACCGCGCCAATCCCAACGGCGACGGATACATCCAAAGCGGACGCACACTGACATTCTTCCGCGATCTCGAATCAGAAAAGATGATCGAGACCTGGGCGAACCCCTATACAGGGAAAGTTCTCGTACCGAAGTCGAACACGCTCGGCGGCGATGATAATTTCCTGCTCTCGACTAACGGTCTTCGATTCAAAAGCCAACTGAGTAAAATTCCCGATAAGACGCTGAAGCTGAATTGGTATGCCATGGGCGATATGATCTGGATGATCAAAGATCGCGGCCTGGCCGAAATGCCCCAGCCCTGGCTGGAGTGCTCATCGACATTCGGCTGGGTGAAAGAAATCGCTGATCCCAAAATCAAACGCGCTGAGTCGTGGTTTTCATCAACCTATATCGCACCGTGGTTGCCGTGGATGGAGATGAAAGATGTCCCCGGCCACATGGTCTGGCATGCCGCTGGACGCAAACTAAAATCCGTCAATGACTTGCCGCCTAAATATCTGGCCCGTGCGCGCAAAGAAGCCCCCCAGCAGCTGGATGCCACGCCGAGGAAATGACCGCAACAACCTCTCCTTTGGGAGAGGTCGAGCGAAGCGAGGGTGAGGGTGTGTCGTTGATAAGAATCGAATTTCGAACGCGACCATAGAAAACAAGACGCCATCACCCCGGCCCCCTCCCAAGGGAGAGGGAGAATCCCTATGAGCATTATTTCGGCGTACCCGCCGCCGTGCCCATGGCACGGCGCCGATTGAACGGCTCGGCCATCAATAACACCTCCCGCTGCCGCACACAGGGAAGGGATTATAGCGAAACCCGTTCGATTTGGCGCGGCAATAGAATGAATATGCTGGACTCTGCCCGAGTATTCGAACCAAAATTCCTTCTTGGTAATGGAGATAAAAAATGAATCTCATTCTTCGCGCAATAATCCTCGTCGGGTTAGCCACGCTGTCGGGGCAGGTTTTTGCCCAGGGGCAAGATACAACGCCCACCGAACGCGACATCATGGTATTGGCGGAAATGCTGCCCGGTGTTTACGACAGTGAAGAGCAGGTTTATTTCGAGAACCGTACCAATGTGCGCAAAGAAGCGCGCAACGTGCGGATGAACTCGAAGATTGTGAAAGTCGACCTGCCGGCCTTTGGCAAGTACGTGTTCTATGTGCAAGACAGCATTGAGAACAAACTCGACGAACCCAATCGCGTGCGTCTGTACACCCTCAGCGCCGACAACAAAGAAAAAGTCGTGCGTATGCGGATGTATTACCTCGATAGCGCCGAGGGCAAGGCTAAGAAAAAATACTGGAACGCCAACCTCAACCCCACTGTTTTGAATGACCTGACGCCTGCGACAGCGCGTTTTACCGAAGGCTGCGATGTGCTGTGGCGGCGCGAAGCGGGGCAGTTTCATGGCGCGATCAAACCTGGCGCTTGCATCTGGTCGCGCAAAGGCGAGAAAACTAAACGCGTCGCCGATTACCAAGCGCAATTAACAAACAATGCATTGTGGGTGCGTGAACTGACGTTCGACACCAAAGGCAAACAGATCGCGGGCAACCCTGACGGCGTTTTTCACAAGATGAATCGCGCGCGCGACTTCATGTGCCAAGCCGATATTCCCGGCGTCTCGGGCGGGCGTGACATTCCCTTCAAACGCAACGGCCCCTTCCCCATGACCGACCAGGGCGGCCAAGTGAAGTTTATGAGCAATGAGAAGGAACCGCGCGAGATCAATATTCTGCTGCGCAATGTCGATTGGCAGGTGAATAACGAAACCGGCGCCTTCACACGCGACGTTTTGGTGCTGTATGTGTTCGCAAAAGATAAAGATGGCAAAACTACCGACAGCGCCTATTCGTTCACCGAGCCAACCGTGAAACGCACCGGCCTCAATTTGGGCTGGACGTTGGTGATGTGCTACCAGGAATCAAACCGCGACGGGAAGCCAGAGTTCTAAAGCGCACTATGACAATCATAAAGCTAGCAATCCTATGGGTGGTCTGTAGCTTAGGCGCGCGTGGCTTGTTCAATGTGCGTTTAATCTGAAGGCCTCTCGGATGTCTGGTCTCTTGCGATATGTGACGGTGGATGTGTTTACCACGTCCGTTTATGGCGGAAACCCTTTGGCGGTGGTGTTGGATGGGCGCGGCTTGTTGCCTGCGCAAATGCAAACCATGGCGCGAGAATTCAACCTCTCGGAGACCACCTTCATCCTACCCCCAAAAAACCCCGCGCATACAGCCCAGGTGCGTATTTTTACGCCCGCCATTGAGTTGCCATTCGCAGGCTACCCCACCGTCGGCACCGCCTGGGCCATGGCAAGCCTAGGTTTGTTGAAACGCAATGGCAGCGAAGCGAAGGCTGTGTTCGAGGAAGGCGTCGGGCTGGTGCCTCTCACGGTGCGCTATAACAGCGACCTGCCCACTTATGTGTCCTTCACCTCCGCCATCGTGCCCGAGGTTCTCGCCGCGCCCCCGGGCCTGAATGAATTAGCCGCCATCGTCAATTTAGCGCCCACCGATCTCCGCACCACGGGTGCACCGCCCATGTCGTTGACGTGCGGAACGCCCTATACGTGCATTCCCTTAGCGTCATCAGATACGGTTGAGCGCGCCCTTCTCAGCACCGATCTTTGGCGCAAACATCTGGCCGCAACGCCAGCCCATAAAGTCTACATCTTCGCGCGACCCGATCCGTTGAACGTACATGCTCGCATGTTTGCCCCCGGCGATGGTGTGACCGAAGACCCTGCCACGGGCGCGGCGGCCTGTGCCGTGGCTGAGTGGCTGGTACGCGACGATGGCCTTCGCGATGGCACCGGGCGATGGACGATTAATCAAGGCCTGGAAATTGGCCGCCCCAGCCGGATTTTCATCGAAGCCGACGTGAGCGGCGGAAAGATCACCGCTGTGCGCTGTGGCGGTACGGCGGTGATGATGACCGAAGGCACCATCCGCCGCCCAATTTAGCAGGGCTCGTGCCCCGTTGAGGTCTATGGTCGGGGATCGGGAATCCTGGTAAGATTCCCTCTCTAAACCCTTATTGAGATTGAGGAGGAACGCCATGGCCCTTAGTCGCACCACCCTCTTCTACACAGCTGCACTTTTAACGCTGGCCGCCGTCACGGCATCGGCACAGATATTTTCGCGCGGCAACGGACTTGTGAACGAGTCCGCTTATGCGCTTGATCGCGACAATTGGCGCCAAGGAACATCGCTTGCCCAGGAAGCGCTGCGTTCAGGCGAACTGATGCCCAGCAATGTGCCTGCTGCCTACAACAACCTGTGCATCGGCCTGACGGGCATGGGCAAGTTCGACGACGCCATGGAGGCCTGCAATAAAGCGATTGCACTGAAGCCCCGCCAATGGAGCTTTTATAACAATCGCGGCAATATTTACTTTTATCGTAGCGAGTTCGACCGCGCGCTGGCTGAATACTATAAAGCCATGACCTTCAGCCCGGGTGATGATGTGCTGCTGCAAAATATTGCGCTGAGCCTGAAGGTTCGCAAATCGCTTGGGCCTGCCAAAAATAAATCGAGCTGAGAGCGCGATTTCTCGCGATCAACATTAGTAATGTGTGCGCGTTACGAGCTGCTGACCACGCTTGAGGGCATTGCTGCTGGCGTTGTGTTGCGCACACCACCAACCGATGACCAAGTGCACAAGGCACGTGCGTTCGAGCGCGGCGAAGTGCGGCCCACAAATCTCGCCCCCATCATCACCCCAGATCGCACCCTGGCTTGGATACCCTGGGGGTTGGCGGTGGATTGGCAAAACCAACCCGTGATCAATGCGCGCGCGGAAACTTTGGGCAGCAAGCCCACGTTTCAACCGCTGCTCAATCGGCGCTGCCTAGTGCCCGCATCCGCATACTTTGAGTGGCGCGTCACAGGGCGTGAGAAGATCAAAACGCGAATCCGCGCTGATCATTCTAATGTTTTCACGTTCGCGGGATTGCTCAGTGACAACCGCTTCCTCATTATCACCTGCGCGCCTGCGCCCGCCATTGCGAATATTCACGACCGCATGCCTGTGATTCTTGATCGCGCGGGGCAAGATTTGTGGCTGTCTGATCAGCCATATAGCGAAGTTAAGTCGGTGTTGGCTCCGTTTGGCGGCGACTTAGCCTTCGAAGAAATTACACCACCGCCCAAACGCCAAGGTGTACTGGCATTTTAGTGGCTGAGGAGAACCGGCAGAATCGCGTGTTGCATCACGTAGCCGGTGACGCTGCCGAGAATGAGCTGACGTAGCTTTGAGCGCGTATAAGCACCCATCACCATTATGTCGGCGCCAACATCGCCTGCGGCGAACAATAACGAACGCCCCGTTCGTCCTTCACGTGGCAGAACTTTTGAAACAACGGCGTGTACACCGTGATGTGCCAGGTGCGCTTCAAGGTCATTGGTTTCGGCGTACCATTCTTCTTCCTCAACACGCAGCACGGTCACTTCTTCGGCTTTAATCAAAAACGGCAAAGCTGCTGCGACAGCGCGTGTGGCCTCGGTAGAGCCATTCCAAAACACGGCGATTTTCTTGAACGCGCCCGTGCGCGGCGCGCCGTCGGTTAGCAGAGGGGGCGCGGCGATAACAGGCCGACCACTTTGCATCAAAGCGGCGTTCAGCGTCATCAGCGAGGCGGTTTCACCATCCCCTGTGGGGCGGGCTACGATGGAGAGATCGGCCCGGCACCCGCGCAGTGCCACCACCTGTTCCTCGATGCCCGAGGTCTCAAGCCAGGTCGTAGCAAACCCCACATGACGCCCAGGAGCGGCCTGTGAGTCTGTGAGGTGTTCGCGCGCCAGCAGCGCTTCATAAACACCGCGGGATTTGGCGGCACGTTGACCAGACTCTTTCTCGGCCACGCCCATCATCTCGTCCACCATGGCACCAGACATGGCCTCGCCCACCAAGGGCAGCGCCGCTGTCGGATCAGAGCGCACATGCAAGACTTCGACATGGCAGTCGAGATGACGGCCAATCCGCAGAGCGGCCTCCAAGCTGGCACGACCGTTGGTCGCGTCGCCAACTACGGCTAGAATATTTTTAATGCTCGACACCGGCACACTCCCATATTCGCCGATTAGACCGGCAATCTTATCAAGTTTCGCCAGACTAGTGGAGCGGATCTGACATTCGCAAGATAGCCATCCGAACCGGGATGTTAATGTTAGGAACGGACCACCAG
>Ga0049084_10000348_pt1 | contig 17863 bp, 17 predicted proteins | sample GreLakmeON33MSRF_FD_66720 | JGI IMG/M metagenome (GOLD analysis project Ga0049084, IMG submission 66720) | Freshwater lentic microbial communities from great Laurentian Lakes, MI, USA - Great Lakes metaG ON33MSRF | ecosystem: Environmental > Aquatic > Freshwater > Lake | place: Great Lakes... | reverse complement strand
GGGCTCGATCCCGGCGTTGGAACTGGCCTGGAAAATCACGCGTCGTGGCGGCGAAACCGTGACCGCAGGGTTGCCGCATCCACAAAAAACCATGTCTTTTGCGCCTGTTCAACTGGTCGGTGAGGAGCGCACACTCAAAGGCTCGTATTTGGGCAGTTGTGTGCCGGTGCGCGACATTCCCATCTACATTGACCTTTATCGCGCCGGCAAACTGCCCGTCGACCGCCTGATGAGTGACCGGATTAAACTCGACGACATCAACGCCGCCTTCGATAAGCTGGCCTCAGGGGCCACGGTGCGACAAGTGGTGATGTTCGACTAGGTTTCAGGTGGTGTAAGCATGTTAATCAATAAGCCGCGCGCCTATGAGATTCTGGATAAGCACAAGCTCGACGGGCTGATCGCTGCCAATGCAGTGAACGTGTACTACCTCACCGATTATTGGGGCCCGTTCATGAACATGCTACGGCCCTTCTATAATTACGCCATGTTTCCGCGCCGCGAGAATGCGCCGGCCGCGCTGATCGGCTCAGCGGTCGAGTTTCAACGTTTACACGAAACGCCTGACGCGACCTGGGTTGAAAATGTGTGCGCGTATTCACACCCAACAACGTTTGATCGGCGTGATTTTGATCCGGACACTGAAGACCCCGAAGCCGTACAAGAAGGCCTGAAGTGGCCTGTGCGCGAAAGCACGTTGACTGAGGCTGATCATGTTTTCATCGCGCGCATGGAAACCTATCGGGGCAGATACTCCGTCAATGCAATCTATGGGCTGAAGAAGGCAATCAAAGACGCAGGCCTCGAGAACGGCACCTTCGCCGTGGATGATCCGCGCGTGATCACGTGGCTGCACGAGATCGGCCTGAAGCACGTCAAGGGCGTCGAAGGAACACAAATTTTCCGCGAGATTCGGATGATCAAGTCCGAGATTGAACTTACGATCATTCGCAAGGCCGCCGAGATGAACGAGATCGCTGTCAATGCGGCCATCGCCTCCTTGTATGTTGGTCAACCCCAAGACGAACTCGAGATTATTTTTAATACGGAGTTGGCCAAGCGTGGCGGCAAGGGGCGCTATTTATCCACGGGCACGCGCGGCCAACGCAAGTCGCGCATTCAAAAAGATCAACTCGTCACGTTCGACGGCCTGGCCGAATACAAGCACTACTGCGCCGACATGGGTCGCACGGCCATTTGCGGAACGCCAACCGATGAAATGCTGCTGCGCAATCAAGCCATGAAGGTCGGTTGCGACATCGCTTATGGCATGATCAAGCCGGGCGTGACGGGTCGCGCAGTGACGGAAGCGGTGATTGACGGCATGAAGAAAGCGGGCTTTCCGGGGTTTGTGATTTGCACACCCCATAGCGTGGGGCTGGAGCATACAGATCATCCATTGCCCATTGGCCCGCAGTTGCCCGGGAGCCAAGGTGCATTTGTGTTTTTAGAGAACATGGTGTTCACCATCGACATGCCCTATTACGAAATCGGCTGGGGCAATATGCATTTGGAGGATCTTATTCGCGTCACCGCAACGGGCATTGAACCGCTGAACAGTTGTGATGTGAGCTTGCGGATTGTTCCCGACAAGGGCCTGCCGCGCGCAGCAGAATAACCCCATGACCAATCCCTCTGCGCCGTCGTCTACGACCCCAAGCAATCGTCTCAATGGCGGGAAGGTGATCGCGCGCACGCTCGCGCATACCGGCGTCCGCACGGCATTTTGTTTGGCAGGAACGGCCCATACGCAGCTTTTGTTTGGCTTACAGGATGAAAAATTTCGCATCGTCTCGGGCCGTCATGAAACTTGTACCGTCGCCAGTGCCGATGGTTATGCGCGCGTCTCGGGCAAAATGGGCATCGCCCTGATCAAAGCCGACCAGGGCCTCCCCAATGCGATCACCGGCATTATCACTGCGCAACTGGCGTGTTCCCCGGTTGTGGTTCTCGCCTCGCTCACACCCGCCAACACCTTGGAAGCTGAAGGCGAGGATGAGAACGACATTCTTGATTTGGTCAAAGGCCAGTGCAAATGGGCCAAGACGGTGCCATCGCCTGATCGTCTGGCTGAGTTTGTCGAAGCTGCGATTCATCAGGCTACGAGTGGGCGGCCTGGCGTAGCGGTGTTGGGCGTGCCTCAACATTTTGAAGCGGCTGCCATGGAGTATATTGAACGCGCCAGACCACAAATCGCGAATCGAAATGCGCCTGTAGCTGATGTCTCGTCAATCGATGAGGCGGCGCGGCTGCTCGCTCAGGCGCAGCACCCCATGATCATTGTCGGCAGTGGTGCGGCCTTGTCACAGGCTGGCGCAGCTTTGCGCCAATTGGCGCGCACGTTCAAAATCCCAGTCCTTGGCAGCAATCTGGGGCGTGGGCTCGTCCCCGAAGACATGAAACTGGGATTTGCCTGGCCTTTAGCACAGGTGGCGGCGCGCGACGCCGATGTGGTGCTGATTGTGGGACTGCGCATGGGTCAGCGCATGGGCTATGGCCTAGCACCAAGATTTTCTGCAGATGCGAAGTTCATCCAAATCGATGTTCACGCCGAGGAGATTGGGCGTAACCGACCTGTCGATGTTCCCATCGTTGCCGATGCCAAAACGGCGTTGGAACAGCTGCACACTGCGCTCGCGGCGAAAAAGGATGCAGTCACCGCCGATCCGCTCTGGGTGAATAACGCGCTTAAAATTCGTTTGGCACGCATCGACGAATTGGGCCGCGACGAAAAAGCACCCATCCATCCCTACCGCATGGCGCGCGACTTGATGGCGCAGATGCCCGAGAATGCCATATACGTCGGAGACGGCGCAGATATTCAAAACTGGATGCACGCGATTTTGCGAATCAAATCTGAACGAGCGTTTATGGATCACTATCCGCTTGGCTCGATGGGCATTGGCACGCCTTTGGCTTTGGGGGCAGCTGCTGCTGCACGTGAAATGGCGGAAGAAACCGGTGACATGGAACGCCCTGTGGTGCTGGTCACGGGCGATGGCTCGTTTGGTTTTTATTGCAGCGAATTGAATGGCGCAGCTTTGGCAGGTTTAAAAATCGTCTGCCTCATTTCAAATGATGGCGCCTGGGGTACCGAAAAGCACGGCCAAATGAACGCGCTGGGAAAATCGGTGAACTGCGAGCTGGGCCAGTGGGACTATCAGATGATCGCCCATGCCTATGGGCTGAATGGCGAGCGCATCGAAAAACCCGAAGACATAGCGCCCGCGTTACGCCGCGCCTTTGCCGCCGATAAAACAACAGTGCTCAATGTCATCACCGATCCCGCCGCCGGGCTTGTGCGCAAACAAGACCCGCGCGTTCAGACTGTCGCGTTTGAAGATTTGGTGTCCAGCCAGAAAAAGCACTACACGCCAGCGATTGCTTAAGACAGTTACGAGCAACTTCGTATTTGTCCTGCTTTGATATAGAAAAATTTTCCTCTTCGTTCGTATTCCCTCTATCAGGAGGGGAAGAGTAGGGTGAGCTTCGATTCCGCCTTTTGATATTGTCGCTGTCGAGGTTTCCATGACCACCACGCCCAAGCGCCCGAACACCCTCACCGGGGGTGAAGTCATTAACCACGCGCTGTCGCGCTATGGTGTGAATACCACCTTTGCCCTGGCGGGCACCGCGCATGCGCATCTGCTGTGGGCTATGGAGCAAGATAAAGCGCGCCATCCGTGGACGATTATCTCAGGCCGTCATGAAACGGGCACCGTAGGCGCGGCGGATGGCTATGCGCGCGCCACAGGCAAATTGGGCATTGCCATGATCAACGCCGAACATGGCCTCGCTAACGCTATGACGGGTATTGTGGTGGCGCAGGCAGCGTGTTCGCCGGTGCTGGTGCTCACAACGTTGGGCACACCATCGCAAACCGAAGCGATCTCCGAGCGCGGCAACGACCTCATGGATATGGCCAAGCCGTTCGTGAAATGGGCCAAGGCCGTGCCTGACCCCTCGCGACTGGAAGAATATGTGCACGCTGCGGCCAAGCAAGCCATGACCGGTCGGCCGGGCGTGGCGATGTTGGGCATTCCCAATGGCTGGGAGTCAAAAGCCGTCGAGATGTCAGAACGCGGCGAGATGGCGCTGACCACACCACGCCATCCTGGCCCATCCGATGAGGCGCTGAAAACCGCTGCGGCGTTATTGGCCAACGCCAAACGCCCCCTGATTTTGGTTGGGGCTGGGGCGATGCTGTCGGGGGCCTCTCCTGCGCTGCGCCGCTTGGCCGAGACGTTCCGGTTCCCCGTGTTGGGCAACAGCATGGGGCGTGGCATCGTCGCGGAAGATTTAAAAATTGGCTTTCCCTGGCCGCTGGCGCAAGTGGCCGCCAAACATGCTGATGTTGTGTTGGTACTGGGCGCACGATTGACGCAACGCATGGGCTTTGGGCTGGCGCCGCGGTTTGCCCAAAACGCTAAATTCATCCAAGTCGATGTTCATGCCGAAGAGCTGAACCGTAATCGCGTCATTGATGTACCCATTGTCGCCGACGTTCGCCTCACTGTCGAAGCGCTGCAAACCGAACTGACGCGCATTGGCTTTAAAAATAGCGTCGATCCCACCTGGATCAACCAGGCCATGACTGCTCGCGTGGCGCGCATTGAAGAATTGGGCTTGGACGAGAGCGCACCCATTCATCCCTACCGTATGGCGCGCGAGTTGATGAAAGTGATGCCCGATGATTCGATTTATGTGGGCGACGGCGCTGACATTCAAAATTGGATGCACGCGATTTTGCGCATCAAGCACCCCCGCGCCTTTATGGATCATTATCCTTACGGGTCCATGGGCACAGGCACGCCGCTGGCCATTGGTGCGGCGTCAGCCATGAAAGAAGAAGCGCTGAAGGCGGGCACTACGCCGCGCCCAACGGTGTTGGTGACTGGCGATGGCGCGTTCGGCTTTTATTGCAGCGAATTCAATGGCGCCGTTATGGCGGGGTTACGCTTGATTTGTCTCATCTCGAACGATGCAGGCTGGGGCACAGAACGCCATGGCCAACTCAAAGCGCTGGGCGGGCAAGTGAACTGCGATCTGGGCCATTGCGATTATCATTTGATTGGCGAGGCCTACGGGGCCATCGGTTGGCGCATCGAGAAACCGGCAGATATTGCGCCTGCACTGAAAATGGCCTTTGCAGCGGATCGTCCGGTGGTGCTGAATGTGATCACCGACCCCATGGCAGGTTTGCTGCGCAAGGAAGACCCGCGCGTGCAATGCATCGCATTTGAGGATTTAGTCTCAAGCCAGAAGACGCAATACACGCCGGAGATTGCATAAAGAAAACCCGGCCATCGACAAAACCGGCAAGCGGCTTGCTATGGGCTCCACAACAGGATCGTTATGGACAACCGATAACAGTGGCGGGTCGTAGAAGCTGATCAGCGCCCACTTGCCGCCGATTTACGCCGTGCGGTTTGGTTAAGCCGAGCTAGAAATTAACGTCGCTGATAATGTAATTCTTCACGGCGGGGACGAAGTCGCCCTTGATCACTTTGACGTGGTGGGCGTCTTTTTCATACGTTTGGCGATCATCGTCATTGGCGAAGTCTGCCACCAGCAACCACTCATAGGGGGCCTTATCGCCTGCGGGCAGTTTGTTCTTTTCTAGCATGTATCCTTTGATGGTTGAGATCGTGCGCAGTGTTTGCATCGAGTCGATGACGCGCTTTTTCTCGGCCTCACTTAGTTCATCTTTCAAGTTAAATAATACCGTATGGCGATGCATGAGGCTGTCCTTCAATCTTAATGATGCAAAAGCTTCTGGACCTATCCTAGCGGTGCGACCAAGATGCGGTCTACCACAGATTTGCGCATTGGCCTGGGCGTTATGTTGTTTAGTCTGCGGCATCACTTTAGGAGCATCATGATGTCTCGTCTCCCTATCGCCGTTCTCGCTGCCTTAGGCCTGCTCATCTCCTCCGCTCAAGCCTTTACTGTGCTGATCACGGGCACCAATCGCGGTATCGGGCTGGAACTGGTCAAGCAATACGCTGAAAAGGGGTGGGATGTTGTCGCCACCGCGCGCAACCCCGTGAAAGCCGATGAGCTTCAGGCTTTAGCCAAAAAGCACAAGAAGGTCACAGTCGAAAAATTAGATGTCAGTGACGTGAAGGCCATCGAAGCCTTAGCGGCAAAATACAAAGGTAAACCCGTCGATGTGCTGATTAACAATGCAGGCACTTTGGGCGATGTGTCGAAACAAACCATTGGCGCATTGGATCAAACTGAATTTGTGAGCGTGCTCAACGCCAACACCTTCGGGGCATTGAAAGTCACCGAAGCCTTCAAATCTAATCTGGCTGCGAGCCAAATGAAAAAAGCCTTCGCCATGACCAGCGGCTTGGGCTCGTCGGAACTCACCGCGCGGCGCGGCGGCTTTTACGCCTATCGCATGAGCAAAGCGGCACTCAACATCGGCTTTCGCGCGTTAGCGGCTGACTGGAAGGCCGAGGGCATTATGGTGGGCATTATCGCACCGGGCATGGTGGAAACGGATTTGCTTCGAGCATCTAATTTTCCTGGCAAAGGTATCAGCACGCAGGAAAGTGTGACCGGAATGATGAAGGTCATCGATGGCATGACATTGGAGAGTAACGCCAAAGCGCTTAATTACAACGGCGAAGCGATTCCGTGGTAACGCATCGAAAAAACGAGATCAAAAGGGGCCGTTTGATGCGGCCCTTTTTTATGGCGTCTTGATGTTTGAGTTATGATGGCGGGGCGCGAAGCCGAGAATGTTATTCTCGGGGTCGGCGATGTAATAGATCGACACTGGGCGATCAGACGCCGTCCATTTTTCCACTAAAGTTGCCCCTGCGGCTTTGGCCCGCGCTATCACAGCCTCTTGATCTGTGGTTTCAAAAATCGCCACCACGCCTTGCTGCGTGCGCGAAGTCTTTGCCGGCCCTGGTTTGGTGTTGGGGTCCATCTTCACAACTTCTAGAGACCCCACTTGCCCGTCGAGATGGAAGATCACGCCGCCGTTGGCCGAGACCCGCACTTTCTGGAACCCGAGTGCGATATAAAATTCCGACAACTTAGCAGGGTCGGGCGAGCGCACCAAAATCGTGGGCGCTGCGGTGAACAGAGGCGCTTTGTCTTGAGCCGTTGCAATGCTCGAAAGTGCGAAGGTTATCGCGAGTGAAATGGCAAGAATGGTTTTCATTTTGGCCTAACTTTTTTCGACAGCATCGCCATCAAGCCGGACAACTCACACCTGTTCCGCCCAGGCCGCAATAACCGCCAGGGTTTTTGGCCAGGTACTGCTGATGATAGTCCTCGGCGTAATAAAACTCGGGTGCATTTATAATTTCTGTGGTCACAGCACCAAATCCGCTTTTACTTAATGCTTGCTCATATGCGGCCTTAGAGGCCTCGGCCAATTTACGCTGGGTATCGGAGTGCACATAAACACCCGAACGATACTGCGTACCCACATCATTGCCCTGACGCATGCCTTGCGTGGGATTGTGTCCTTCCCAAAACTTCTTCAGCAAGGTGTCGAGTGAAACTTTCTTCGGGTCGAACACCACACGGACAACTTCATTGTGCCCTGTCATTCCGCTGCAAACTTCTTTGTAAGTGGCGTTAGGTGTGTGGCCTGCTGCATAGCCCACGTGGCTGGAGTATACACCAGGGATTTGCCAGAACAGTTTCTCTGCCCCCCAGAAACATCCCAAGCCGAACATCACCATCTCCAGCCCTTCGGGGAAAGGCGGTACGATTCGATTGCCGTTCACAAAGTGTGTTTCGGGCACGGGCATTTTGGTCGAGCGGCCCGGCAAAGCTTCGGCCTTTGAGGGCATGGCGGGTTTGCTGCGCGTAAAGAACATCAACGACTCCATTCTTGGGGTATCCCCACGCATGGGATGTTACCACATCACATAATGTTCGTTAGCGTCGCCGAAAAGGCCTGCGGCAATCAAGAGTGCGTGTTGGCTTGGGGGCGTAATTCTGGTCATTATGTAACCAAGACCAATTCTAGATCGGGGTAAGAACTGATGAAACACCGTGTCTTTTTGGCTTTGTCTGCGCTGATGGTAGGGGTTTGCGGTACCGCTATGGCGGCCGATGTACCCAAGCCAGGCAGCACGTTTAAAGACTGTGCCGATTGCCCCGAGATGGTGGTGATTCCACCAGGTCAATTCGTGATGGGGTCTACGGCCGATGAGACCACACGCGAGGGCACGCCGGATCGTGACGCCGCCAATGAAAAGCCACAGCATCAAGTGAATATTTCTTACAGCTTCGCGGTGATGAAGTTTGAAGTCACACGCAAAGATTTTGCTTCGTTTGTGACTGCCACTCAACGCGAGATGGCCGAGGGCTGCAAGATTTGGGACAAAGAGGCCAACGCCTGGGGCATCATGGACGCCGATGCCAATTGGAAAAATCCCGGTTTCGCGCAAGCCGATAATCACCCTGTGGTATGCGTGCAATGGGCCGATGCAACGGCTTATGCCGATTGGATATCCAAAAAGTCGGGCAAAAAATATCGGTTGCTGACAGATGCCGAGTTTGAATGGATCTTACGAGGGACGTCCTCTGGAAAGGCCAATCAAACTGTGCGGTGGTGGGGTGATGACCGCGAGCAGGCGTGCCTATTTGCCAATGTGTCCGACCTCACCAAAGCTGCGATCCAAAAGCTTCCGCCTGATCCTGCCACCACATTTCAATGCAAAGACGGTTACACCTACACCGCACCGGCTGGTTCGTTCAAAGCCAATCCGCTAGGCGTGCACGATGCTTTTGGGAACGCATGGGAGTGGGTGCAAGATTGCTTTGCTAAGAGCTACGTGGGCGCGCCAGCCAACGGTGATGCGCGCGAAGATGGTGATTGTTCCGAGCGCGTTATTCGCGGTGGCGCATGGCACGCCGACCCCTGGTATCTCCGTTCGGCCAAGCACGATTGGGCGCCACCCGAACTGAATACCGCGCGCGTGGGCATTCGTATTGCGCGGGATCTCAATTAACTTATTTTACTGGCGCGCTCGGCAGTGGTTCTTGCGGTTTTGCAGCCCGCAAAACCCGAATCACTGCGTTTGGCAAACTTGAATCATCCCAATCCATGCGGGCTTTGCCTTGGCGCACGATCACCAGATTCTCTGCCCGGCTGATATAAACACGCTGCCCTCCAAAACCGTCGAAGAAGAAAATATCAGGATCAATCCATCCTTCTGCCGCTGGAACAGAGGCCCCTTGCTTGGCGACATTATAGAAGCGTTGCTTGATGTATGGGTTTGCACGCCAGACTTGAAGGCCATAATTCGGGTTGGGCGTCGACGCCGCAATCATCAGATCGACCCATGCGGCAGGCACCACTTGCTTGCCATCGAACTGCCCACCGTCTTTCAGCAGTATGCCGACTCTCATCCAATCTTCGGTGCGCGCCATGAGGGTTCCCGCGGTGCGCGGCATGCCACCGGCTTTATCAAGCCATACATAGGCGTCTTTGGCACCGATGGGTTTCCAGATCTTTTCGGATAAATAATCTGCATAGCGGCGTTTAGTTGCCGCCTCGATAATCATCCCGCCCAACTGGCTGTTGGGATTGCGATAATCGAAAACAGTCCCAGGCTCGGCAATCAAGGGACGGCTGAGCGTGAGCTGGCGCATGAACAAGCCCTGCTGAAAGCGAGAGTTCGCGCTAAGCACCCCGCCGTCCATCGACAACGGCGCTAACCCAGTCGCCATATTCAGGACGTTATGGATCGTTATTTTTCCACGCGGATCATTGGCCCACTCGGGGATGTATTTGCCGATCGGGTCTTCGAGGTTGCCAACCAAACCGTCCGCAATCGCCGCCCCCATGAGCGTCGACATCACGCTTTTATGCATCGAGGCGGACTCTGCACGGGCATCAGCGCTCCCGCCCGCAAAGTATTTTTCAAGAATCACCTCACCGCCCTGCCAGATCATGAGTGAGTAACCATCGAATTTTTCGTTCAGGGCAATGGCCTCGCTGAAATCCAATTCAGGTCGATTGCCGACGGGCAGGGGGCGGTAGTCGCCTGCGACCTTCTCAATGGGCTCGAGCAATTCTGTAACATCGGGTGGCGATGAGGGCGGCGGTCCATAGGCCGCGTTAAAAGCTAGTTTGGACCATGGCCAGGTGAGTAGAGCAAAGCCACCGATACCTAAAATGAGAACAAGACCCATCGCTCCCAGCGCTTTTTTCATGATGCCACTTCCTATATGAGCCGTTGCGTCGCAATGCTTGGCTTTTATACTGCGGCCCATATTGCACTCATTCAACCATTATCATGACATCCTCAGCGCAGGCCCCCACCGTCGCGATCCTCCTCTGTACGAGGAATGGCGAGCGTTTTTTGCCCGCGCAGCTCGACTCTATTCAAGCGCAGACCCATAGCAACTGGACCGTCTGGGCGTCGGACGACGGCTCGACCGACGCCACCCGTGAGATTTTACAGACGTACCGCGCGGCTTGGGGAACTGAAAAAATGATGATTTTGAATGGCCCGGGCACTGGATCATCGGCCAATTTTCTCTCGCTGGCCTGCAATGGTGCAATCATTGCTGATTATTTTTCCTTTGCCGACCAGGACGACATTTGGGAGATCACAAAATTAGCCCGTGCGCTCACACATCTGGCGTCCGTTCCCCCAACAACGCCTGGGCTCTATCTTTCACGCACCTCTCTAATCGACGAAGAGGATCGCGAGTTGGGGCTTTCGCGATTGTTCACCAAGCCCCCGAGCTTCAGAAACGCCCTGGTCCAGAATATTGGTGGCGGAAATACAATGGTTTTTGATGCGGTCGCTCGTGATATTTTGCTGAGCGCAGGCCCCAAGATTAAAGTCGTGGTCCACGATTGGTGGACCTATATGGCCGTGGTGGGCTGCGGTGGCATAGTGTTCAATGATGCCGTGCCGTCTTTGAAGTATCGCCAGCACAGCGACAATCAGATTGGATCGAACCAGGGCTTAGCGGCGCGTGTTTTTCGGGCCGGTCAGCTGCTTGAGGGTCGATTCCGCGACTGGGCTGATATCAATCTGAGGGCATTGCAGGCCATTGAAGCGCGCCTCACCCCTGAGAATCTTGAGACTTTGCGGGCTTTTCGTATCGCCAGGACCTTACCTCTGATCCCACGGTTGATTGGGTTGTCCAGGTCTGGCATCACCCGCCAATCTTTCATCGACAACCTCGGCCTTTATCTGGCCGCTGCATTCAATAGGCTTTGAGCAGATGACCATTTTTGTGACTGGCGGTGCTGGATTCATTGGCGCCAATTTCGTGATCGACTGGTTGACGGCAGGTCACGAGCCCGTCGTGAACCTCGATAAGCTCACTTATGCGGGCAATCTTGAGAACTTGGTTTCACTCAAGGGCAATAAAAAACATGTATTTGTGCAGGGCGACATCTGCGATCAGGGCTTGGTCGAGAAACTGCTCGCCGAACACCAGCCGCGGGCAGTGATTAACTTCGCTGCCGAGTCCCATGTTGATCGCTCCATTCACGCGCCCGAAGATTTCATTCAGACGAATATTGTGGGCACGTTTCGGCTGCTTGAAGCCGTGCGCGCGCATTTCGCGACGATGAATGATGCGCAGAAGGCAGCGTTCCGCTTTCTCCATGTCTCGACAGACGAAGTCTATGGTTCGCTATCGCTGACTGACCCTGCATTCGCAGAAACGAAACGCTACGAACCCAACAGCCCTTACTCGGCGTCGAAGGCGGCGTCCGATCATTTAGTGCGGGCGTATCATCATACCTATGGGCTGCCGGTTGTAACGACAAACTGTTCGAATAATTACGGCCCCTATCAGTTCCCTGAAAAGCTCATCCCGCTGATCATTCATAACGCGCTCGTGGGAAAGCCCTTGCCGATCTATGGCGATGGGCAGCAGATCCGTGACTGGCTCTATGTGGGTGATCATTGCAGCGCCATCCGTGCGGTGCTTGAGCGTGGTCGGCTGGGCGAGGTCTACAATATTGGTGGCGATAACGAACGCGCCAATCTCGATACAGTCAAAGCGCTGTGCGCGATCTTGGACATCGCAAGGCCGCGCAGCGATCGCAAGGCATACGCCGACCAAATGACCTTCGTGAATGATCGCCCCGGCCATGATCGACGCTATGCGATCGATGCACGTAAGATCATCGCAGAGGTGGGCTGGCGGCCTGCTGAAACACCCGAGAGTGGTTTCCACAAGACCGTGAAGTGGTACTTAGACAACGATGCCTGGGTTAAGAACGTCACGAGCGGAACCTATCGCAACTGGGTCGCGCAGCAATATCAGTGAAAGTTCTGCGATGAAGATTCTTCTGCTGGGTGCCAAAGGCCAAGTCGGTTGGGAACTGCGCCGCGCCCTGTCATCAAAAGGCGACGTGATGGCGTGTGGTCGGTCTGAAGCCGATCTGTCGAAGCCCGATGATCTGCGCAGTATTTTAAAAACTGCAAAAGCCAATATTATTGTCAACGCTGCCGCATATACAGCCGTCGATAAAGCGGAAACCGAACGCGACCTCGCCGAATGCATCAATCATGAGGCCGTGGCTATTTTGGCGGCCCACGCCAAGCAGTCTGATGCGCTCCTCATTCACTACTCTACTGATTACGTCTTCGATGGCACAAAATCTGCGCCCTATGTCGAAACTGATCCGACAAACCCAATCAGCGTTTATGGCGCGACGAAGTTGCGCGGCGAAGAGGCAGTCAGCGTCAGTGGGTGCCATCACATTATTTTCCGCACGGGCTGGGTCTATGCGCCGCGCGGGCAAAACTTTGTTAAAACGATGCTGCGACTCGCTCAGGAGCGCGAGGAGTTGAGTGTGGTTGCTGACCAAATCGGCGCACCAACCAGCGCAGCCTTAATTGCGGAGGTCACGGCTCAGACTGTAAGTATGCCGGTATTGTCAGGGATCTACCACCTCACCGCCTCGGGCGAAACCAGCTGGCATCGCTTTGCTCAGGTCATCCTGGCAGAGGCACAAAAGCGCGGCCTATTGCTAAAAGCCGGGCCTGCCCATGTTAAAGCCATTGAGACGTCAGCCTACCCCACACCGGCCAAACGTCCTGCCAATTCCCGTTTGAATACAGATAAGCTAAGAACAGCCCTACGGCTGGCTTTGCCCGCCTGGGAAGAGCATGTACAGCGTGTCGTCGCGGCACTGGTAACTGAGAGCAAGAAGTAACCTATGGTACGTAAAGGCATTATACTGGCGGGTGGCGCGGGAACGCGACTGCATCCGGCAACGTTGGCGGTCTCCAAGCAGTTGCTGCCTGTGTTCGATAAGCCGATGATCTATTATCCGCTTTCAACCTTGATGCTGGCAGGCATCCGCGAAGTGTTGATTATCTCGACGCCCCAAGACACCCCAAGGTTTGAACAATTGCTCGGTACGGGTGCGCAATGGGGAATGAGTTTCACCTATGCCGTTCAACCTTCGCCCGATGGCTTGGCGCAGGCCTTTCTGATCGGTGAAAATTTTATTGGGAATGACCTGTCGGCGCTCATCCTTGGCGACAACATCTACTACGGCCATCAACTTCCCGAATTGCTGGCTTCCGCTAACGCTCGCCAAGCTGGTTCCACGGTTTTCGCCTATCACGTGAATGACCCAGAGCGGTATGGCGTTGTCGAGTTTGATGGGAGCGGCAAAGCCATCAGTATTGAAGAAAAACCACAAGCACCCAAATCCAATTATGCGGTCACCGGGTTGTATTTCTACGACAAAGATGTCGTGAAGTTGGCCAAGCAACTCAAGCCGTCCAAGCGCGGGGAGTTAGAGATCACGGATCTCAATCGCCTCTATATGACCCAGGGCTCTTTGTCGGTTGAGATTATGGGGCGTGGGTATGCGTGGCTCGACACCGGAACGCATGAATCTTTGCTTGAGGCAGGCCAGTTCATCGCCACGCTCGAGCGCCGCCAGGGGCTCAAGGTTGCATGCCCCGAAGAAATCGCCTTTCGAAACCACTGGATCGACGCGGGCCAGTTGGAAAAACTCGGTCGGTCCTTGGTCAAAAATGAGTACGGTCAGTACTTGTTACGCCTGTTGGATGAGCGCTTGTTTTGATGAACGTCACGCCATTTCATATTCCTGACGTGATGGTTCTTGAGCCAAAGGTTTTTGGTGATGAGCGAGGCCTTTTTTTCGAGAGCTTCAACCAAAGAACATTCTCTCACATCGTTGGAATACCCTCGGTTTTCGTTCAAGACAATCATTCCAAATCAGTCAAGGGCGTTTTACGCGGTCTGCATTATCAGATCAAACAGCCGCAGGGAAAATTGGTGCGCGTTGTCGCGGGCGAGATTTTTGATGTTGCTGTCGATATCCGCAAAAGTTCGCCGACTTTTGGAAGGTGGGTCGCCGAGTGCTTGTCGGCCGAGAACAAAAAGCAAATGTGGGTGCCGGCCGGGTTTGCGCACGGTTTCTTAGTCACATCAGAGATCGCCGAGGTGCTTTATAAAACGACAGATTACTACGCTCCGGAGCACGAACGCTGCATCGCTTGGAATGACGCTGAGTTAGCAATCACCTGGCCCGACATCAAAGACATTTCACTGTCAGCAAAAGATAAGCAAGGTTTAGCCTTCAAGCTCGCCGAGGTTTTCGGCTGATGGCTCATTTTTCCATCTCGCCGGTAGAAATGGTAGGAAGCCTGTGGCGCAACCGCGGCTTGGTGTCTCTCCTCATCGCTCGCGAGATTGCGGGGCGTTATCGCGGCTCGTTCTTGGGGCTGGTGTGGTCGTTTTTTCATCCACTCTTGATGCTCGCAGTCTACACGTTTGTCTTTAGCGTCGTTTTTCGGGCCCGCTGGGGCGGGGTCGAGGAGACGAGATTTGAATTCGCCCTCGTCTTGTTCGCGGGGCTGATGGTGTATTCGTTGTTTGCCGAATGCCTCAATCGTGCGCCGAACTTGATTCTTAATAACATTAACTACGTCAAGAGGGTGGTGTTCCCGCTTGAAGTATTGCCATGGGTTGCGATGGGCGCCTCGCTGTTTCACATGGCTATTAGTTTTTTTGTTTGGTTTCTTGCCTACACGACTTTGTTTGGCGTGCCGCCTCTGACCGTCTTCTTGTTTCCTGTCGTTCTGATTCCACTCATCTTACTCACCCTGGGCCTCTCGTGGCTGTTGGCCTCGCTCGGGGTTTATCTCCGCGATGTTACGCAAGTGGTTGGCGTGTTGACATCGGTTTTGATGTTCTTGACGCCGATCTTTTATCCCCTCACGAGTCTTCCCCCAGAATTTCAATACTGGCTGTCATACAATCCGTTGACACCTTTAGTCGGTTTGGTGCGTGACGCGCTCATGTGGGGTCGGGCTCCGGATTGGCAATCATTTGGATTTTTCACGCTGGGGGCTTTGGCGGCGGCTTGGCTGGGCTTCGCCTGGTTTCAGAAGACGCGAAAAGGTTTCGCCGATGTCCTCTGAGATTGCCATTCAAGTTTCCAACATTTCGAAGTGCTACCAAATTTATGGCAAGCCGCATCATCGTTTGTTGCAATCCATTTTTCGTGGCTTTCGCAAATACTACAGAGATTTCTGGGCGCTGAAGGATGTGTCGCTTGAGGTCAGGCGCGGTGAGGTCTTGGGTATCATCGGCCGAAACGGTGCAGGAAAATCGACGCTCCTCCAAATCATTTGTGGAACCGTCACGCCGACGTCAGGAACCATTGCGGTCAATGGTCGTGTCGCTGCGTTGTTAGAACTGGGTGCGGGATTTAATCCGGAATTCACCGGCCGTGAGAACGTCTACCTTAATGCCTCGATCATGGGGATGGCGACCTCTGAGACCAATGCTGTCTTCGACGACATCGTCGCATTTTCTGAACTCTCAGACTTCATCAACGAGCCCGTTAAAACATACTCCAGCGGTATGTTTGTTCGGCTTGCGTTTGCGGTCGCCATTCACACATCGCCGGACGTTTTAATTGTCGACGAAGCGCTGAGCGTGGGCGATGTCGCGTTTCGTAATAAGTGCATCAAGCGCGTTCAAGAGTTGCGAGCCAATGGCACGACGATCTTGTTTGTCTCACATGACCTCAGCACATTGCAGTTGATTTGTGACCGTGCCATTTGGATTGAGAAGGGGTCGATCAAAGCAATGGGCGATCCCGTAGCGGTGAGCCAAAACTATCACGCAGCCATGATGGGTGAGACGAGCGTGACGGCGCAGCGCCCTTCGGTTCCTCAACAGCGGACTGATCAAGCCCGGTTCACCGCCTTTGGCCTGCGACGTGGTGAGGGGGTCATTTTCAATGCCGGACAGGACATTGAAATTGATTTCGAGTTGGAAGCTCTCAAAGCCTTGGAGCATGCGGTTTTTGCAGTCAGCATCTATCGTGCCGATGGTGATTGGGTGATTGGCCAAACCAGCCGCGAGGCCGGCGTGGTCTGGAAGCCCATGGTGGCGGGGGCAACGACGCAAGGGCAATTAGTGCTGGAAAAAACATTTCTGGCTCCCGGCGATTATGCCGCAGCTTTTGGCGCTTACTCTGGCGACTTGTCGATTTGCTATGCCTTGACGGAACTCAACGTACATTTTTCAGTTCGAACTGATTTTCCAACATGGGGTAAAATTCTTCATCCCGCGCGATGGGTGATCCATGACTGATCGGCCCGTATCGATAACGCTTGAGTTGCCGCGTCGTTTATAAATTTCGCGCTTAATTTTCGTTTGTAGGGCGGCTTCTCAGCCACGCGACAGTGCGCGCCAGGCCGTCCGCAAAAGACGTGCGCGGTTCCCAGCCCATCTCTGCTTTTGCCCGCGCAATAGACAATATGTTTCTCGGTACGTCGAACCCGCGAGCAGTGGCGTAGTTACGTTTGCTTTTCAAGCCGGTCGCCCGCTCGATCTCATCCAAGACCTCATTGAGGGTTAAGCCTGCCCCCGACCCAATGTTAAAAACGCGTGCAGGGCCATTGTGCGACCCTGCACGTAACAGCGCTTGTATGACATCGCCGATATAAACGTAATCACGAATGGTTGTTCCATCACCCCAAATGTCAACGGTCTCACCGCGCAGCACTTTGCCCAGAAAAATGGCGATTGCCCCCTGCAGCGCCAGTGTGCGTTGACGTTCGCCATACGGGTTCGAAACACGCAAAATGGTGTAATCGAGTTTGTGAAGATCAAAAAATAAATGCAGGTATTTTTCGATTGCCAGTTTGGTGATGCCGTAAGAACTTATGGGATCGGTGGGATGGTTTTCATCTACAGGGACGGTTTTGGGAATGCCATAGACCGTGCCACCCGAAGACACGAACACGACTTTCTTGACACCCAGTCGTACAGCATGAGTCAGCAGCCGCAGCGTGCCCAAAACATTTGTTTCTACATCGAACAACGGATCTGCGTTGGAGGACTTCGGCAGTGTCGTCGAGACGAGATGATAACAGATATCACATCCTTCCAAAGCGTGGCGCACATCTGTCTCGCTCGTGGAATCGCCATCAAACCATTCGACCTTGCTTATGATCGCGGGCTCGCTCAATGGGGTCAGGTTAGGGCGGTCGAGCACTCGCACGGACTGCCCGGCGGCCACCAGCGCATCGACCAGGTGGGAACCAATAAAGCCCTTACCGCCAAGGACGAGGCTCTTTTGAGGGGAGGAGGCTGTCATCTTCTGAAGGAAGGCTTCTGAACTGTTTCGAATTCGCACTACAGTTATCACTCCAGTGTCTCAAGGCCAAAGCGCTTTCTGGCCCTAAGGCCCCTCTTGCCCATTCTCAACGCGCGCAAAGGCAGCCTATAATTCGCATGAGAAACCTCGCCCTGGTTGCTCGGCGAAAGGCAGAATTTCATGTCACGCAAAATGACCATTCACAACACGGCTATAGCGTTTGCGGAGCGTGGTTTCTATGGCCTGGGCGGT
>Ga0049084_10000344_pt1 | contig 17943 bp, 15 predicted proteins | sample GreLakmeON33MSRF_FD_66720 | JGI IMG/M metagenome (GOLD analysis project Ga0049084, IMG submission 66720) | Freshwater lentic microbial communities from great Laurentian Lakes, MI, USA - Great Lakes metaG ON33MSRF | ecosystem: Environmental > Aquatic > Freshwater > Lake | place: Great Lakes... | reverse complement strand
TTTTTCACCAGCTTATCGACAAAGGCATCGTGGATTTTTTCCTGCACGTAAACGCGCTCGATGGAAAAACAGATCTGGCCTGTCGCATAAACCGTGCCGCGCAGCACGGCATCAGTGGCGCGCTCTAAATCAGCGTTCTCGGTGACAATCACAGGGTCTTTGCCGCCCAATTCCAGGAACACCGGAATGAACCGGCGCGCACACGCCTCGGCAACCTTGCGGCCCGTAGGCACGCTGCCGGTAAAGCAAACGATATCGACGTTCTCGATCAAATGCTGACCAGTCTCGCCACCGCCGACAACATAGGTCAGCACCTTGGCCAACTCCGGCACCTTTTGAATGGTCTCCATCAACGGCTCGACAAAACGCGGCGTCACTTCGCTAGGCTTAATCATGGCAGCACAACCAGCCAGCAGCGCTGGCGTGGCATCAATGACCGAGAGCATCATCGGAAAATTCCACGGGCTGATGACGCCCAGCATGGGATAAGGCTTCAACTGCGAGCGATATTTAATGTGCGGCATAATGCTGGAGGTTCCTTCCAGCATTGCCTTTTGAATAATGTCACCCGCGCGGTCGGCCCACCCGCGAATGCCCCAAATCACGGCGTCGGGGGTTTCCTTAGCACCACGATAACGGCCCGTATCTGCGGACTCAGCTTTGGTAATAGCGGCTTTGTTCTTCTCGATCTCATCGGCCCATTTGCGCATCACCGCCACGCGATGCTCGATAGGTGCCACCGCCCACTCAACTTGGGCTGCGCGCATCGCTTTGGCTTTGGCCGACATTTCCTCGGCTGTCGGGGGCGTGATGTGATAGTCCACCTCGCCCGTGCGCGGGTTACGGACAGGCAACGTATTTCGAAGAATAGCGTTCATCGGGGCGGGCCTCGGGTTCGAACAGACAGACGGCGTTATGCCGTTGGATATGGCACAACTTAGGGCTTCAGTCGCGACCCGCCAAGGGGTGCGAAGCGTGAATAAGAATCGCTTAAGACAAAAGACCATCTCCCCTTGGGAGAGGGTTAGGGTGAGGGCGATGTGTTTTAGTTCCCTGGGCTGCCTTGAGCTTAAAAATAACGAACTCACCCTCACCCGACCCTTCGGGTCGACCTCTCCCAAAGGTGAGGTTGTGTCTTATTCCGCAGGCATTTGATCCGAGCGTTTTTCGTCGGTTTCGCGAATGCCGATGGTGCTGGGCTTAGGCGTGCGCCCAACGCCGAATTTGCGCAAGTTGCCCTTCGTGTCTGTCCACAGGTGCGTGCTCATTTGAATGGTCTGGCCATTAGGGCCAGGGAGGTCCTCGCGAAACCGCCAATGCGATACCGCATCGCCATCGACTTTCTGCAAACGATTCAGCCAGAGCGTTGTGGTTCCTCCCAACAAAACTTGATCATCGGTCAAGGACACCCCCACCCACATGAAAGCTTGCTCGCCGCCCTTCGCAGTATCGAAGCGGCGCGGCAGGACAGCCATGGGCATCGCGCCCGGTGACATGTCAATCAGGCAATCCATGTCGCACTGCGCTGTGAAGGTCTCAAGGCGCTCGTTCGCGCCATCTGCGGGCGTCGTGCGCCGCGTCATTCGAACGATGGGGCCTTCGGGTGAGGTCTCGCGCTTCACGTCGATCTTGCGATTCACGCCCTTCACGGTGCTTTTGCCGTTGGCGGAGAGACCACGCCACTGAGCGTCATAATTCCAAGTTCCGATGGCGGTATAGGAGTCATCGTCAGCGGTAATGGTGCTGAGCAAGGTATACCCGCCATCAGGGCGCTTGAAGATTGAGAATTCTTCGGCACGCGCCGTGCGGCCCCCGATGACAAAAACGCCTTCATCCATCAGCGACTCTTTGCCAGGATCAGGCGCGTCTTGCGCTTGGGCCGAAATCGCCATGAGAAAACCTAAAGACAGTATGATGCGTGTGATCATTTGTGCTTACTGCTTTTTTGTGGGCTGCATGGCAACACCACCCGGCGGCGGAGTGATGTCATTGATTTTTAGCATTTCCTCAGCGCTCGGACGCCACAGCCCTGCTTTGACATTTTGCTCAAGCTGCTCAGGCTTCGTCGCGCCTGCAATCACACTGGCGACAACGGGGTTTGCTAATAGCCAGCCGAAGGCCATCTCGAGCATCGTATGGCCGTGGGCTTCGCACAGCGCTTGCAACTGCTCAAACTTCGCAAACTTGTCATCACCAAAGAAACGGCTGGCCATCGGCCCGCGGCTGGCCCAGGCCGCGTAACGCGTGCCCTCGGCGGGCTTTTCGCCGCGCTTGTATTTGCCTGTCAGTAATCCGCTTTCCAACGGGAAGAACGGCAAAATGCTCACGCCATGCGCCACGCAAGCTGGCACTAGTTCAGCTTCAATCTCGCGGCTGAGCAAGCTGTAGCGGTTCTGCGCCGAGATAAACGGCGCAAGGTTTTGCGTCTTGGCCATCCAGGCCGCGTCAGCTGTTTGCCAGCCCGAGAAATTCGAATGCCCGATGTAGCGCACCTTGCCCTGATGCACCAAGTCATCGAGCGCCCGCATCGTCTCCTCAATCGGTGTGTGCGGATCGGGAACATGCATTTGATACAGATCGATGTAGTCAGTGCCGAGGCGCTTCAAGCTGGCCTCAACGGCGTTCACAATATAACGCCGCGACCCACCGCTCATCATCGGACCCTGCCCCATGGCATTGGCGAATTTTGTCGCCAGCACGATATCTTTGCGGCGCGCGCCTAAGGCTTTGCCCAAAAATTCTTCTGATTTTCCTTGCTCGCCATAGATATCGGCGGTGTCAAACAGTGTGATGCCAAGGTCGATAGCTTTGTCGACGACAATCTGAGTCTGGGCCGCGTCAATCAGCATCCCGAAGTTATTGCAGCCGATACCGACGGCTGAAACTTTAAGGCCCGAGCGACCAAGATTGCGATATTCCATGCTCAACTCCCATTCCGATCACGACCACCGCAGCATTCGTAAGTACAGCACGGTTCAGGAATTCACTCTATATAAGTAATGACCTAAGCCCGCTTATTGGTAAGCTAGAACTGTACATGGTCGCAGTGCGACTAGGCCTAAGGTCTGTTAGATCGCGTATCTGATGTTGGATTTTCAGTCACCCTACTCGATCGAGATGCTCAACTATTGGCAAAGCCTGAGGACAGGCACCGGAATTCCAACCACGGAAAGTTTTTTCGATCGCGCGCCAACACCAATCGCTCCTTACTTAATTGTGTTCGAGCGTATCGACAGCGACCTGATCGTGCGCCTCATCGGCACCCAACTGGATGAGCGTTGGGGTGGGGACATGACGGGAAAGAGCTGGCTGCGCCAAAACCCGCACCTCAAGACGGCTAATGTTTTATGGAATTTCAATACAATTCATGATTACCCCTGCGGAGCTTGCGCGCTTGGTGGATTCGTGACCAACAATGGGCGTAACCTGAGTGTCGAGACGATCAGTTTTCAATTGCGGTGCGCGATGGCCGCCCTGCGCGCGTGATCAGTGGATCGTTTACCCTTGAATCTTTGGATATTGATGAACACTAACGTGGACGCATGGCAGCGCGCACCTTGGAGCGGCTTGATCTAGGCTTTGGCGTTCCCAAAGAGAAGCCGAAACTACTTTAGAACTGGTAGTTGATTTTAAACGCCTGGCTGGTGATGATGATCTGCTCATAAGGTTCAGGGGGTATTCATATGAACAAAACAAACCCTCCTCAGTCTTCATTGCCTGATTTAAATCGGGTAATGGCAGAACAAAGAGGGATGCCAATACTGTCGTATGCAAGTGCCCTGGCTATAAAGAGGTGAGGACATACATGACGTCAGCTACCAAGTGGGGATTTATCTTTGTTGTGATAGGTGTGGCGGCGAGTAGCGCTCAAGCGCAACCGCCCGCTTCGCTTTTACTGGCCAACCAGTATGGAGAACTCTGCACCATGTGTGTCGCCACACTGACGTGCTCTGGCGCAGACAACACCATCACCACGACTTACGATTTCCACAAAAAAGGCTTCCTCGGGCAAATGATGACCGTCTTGGATTATCTCCCGGGCCTCGGGCGTGGGGTTTGGGAAACGCGCGACGTGCGTATCACAGAAATCAAAGCCGACGGCGCAAAAGCAGCGCGTACGGAAAAAGCCCGCCTGAGCATGAAAGAAGCCAAGATTGAAGCAGGCAGTGCTGTCATCAACCGCACGACGAATGCTTGGGTCAGTGCCAGCGGAACTGATTTTGGCACATGTGTCGCCACACAAACGGGAGCTACAAAATGAGGAGCGCCAGCATGGTCATGTCATTCTCATGGGGCCTCGCCTCGCTCAAAGACAAACCGCTGCGTTACGTCGGAATCAGTGCGGCGATTTTTGTGCGCTATTTTATCGGCCTATTTTATTTCTTTGCGGGTATCAATAAATTTCGCAATGGCTGGATGTGGAGCGACGCGTTGAAGATTGTTTTTGAAACGCGCATTGCTGATCTGCAAAAGTTGGATATGAATGCAATCGAATCTTTCGGGCTTCTGTATCTGCAAAACTTTGCCGTGCCTTTTCATCTGCCTATCGCCCAAATCATCGGCCTAGGTGAATTTTATGTTGGCATCGCATGCTTTATCGGCTTGACCTCGCGCTGGGCCGGAGGCGTGGCATTCTTCCTCATGTTCAACTTCGCTATCGGCGGGTACTATGATGCCTCTTTGTTACCGCTGATGGCGCTAGCGCTCGTCCTTGTCTTTACGCCGACAGGACATTGGCTGGGCCTTGACCGACGCATGGCGGCGACATACCCCAACGCCATTTGGTTTCGATAATTTTGAGTGGTCAGCCATGTGTTGGAATCTGAGATTACCATCGCGTTCCTAAAACATTAGCAGGCGCTTAGTCCAAGCGGTGGCATTCCGAATATCGCGGCCTATCTGGATAGCATCGCCCCGCGCTTAGTCCCCATTAGCCTCATCTTCGAATGCACCTGCCGCGACATGATTTTGCATTTTCAAGACACCAGACTTGTCGAGCGCTGGGGCGTAGACCAAACAAATCAAAGCTGGCTGGTAGGAAAGTCTGCTCCCAACGCCGCAGCAACCTTGGCAAACATGACCGATATTGTAGACAACCCGTGCGGGGGCTTTGGTCATTTCACATATTACACGCGACAGGATTTTGTAACGAAACTTGAGGTTCTTTCGCTGCCCCTCGCCGTGAATGTCAATCGACCCAAGCGCTTGGTCATGATTTACAATATCGTAGAGCCCCTCAAAAAGTCTGATGGCCTCAAAGCGCAGGTCTGGTGTCCGAGAACAATTCACTCATGGCGGCATCTGTGGCTTGTCCAATGGGCGGTGCCGGGCGCTTTTTTGTCCTTGTAACCAAGACCCTAGCTTGGCGTATGATTGCCATACAGGGGAGCCATCCAATGTCTCAAGATCAAACATCTCAGCCCGCCGTTGCGTCGTGGTACAAGCCACCCTTCGTGGGCCTGAGTGCTGTTGTGGCCGTGCTGTTCGGCATTGCCATGGGACACACCATTTTGGTGCTCATGCGACACATTCTCGATGCTGACGAAGCCATTCGTTTATCTGAAGTCATTGTCAGTCTGGCCATGGGCAGTCTTGGTTTTTACATGGTGTGGGACGCTCGCACCACGGGCGAAGCCGTGGGCAGTTGGACGGGCTTCATCGCGGGCACTTTAATCTGGGTGGGTTTTTTCGAACTGGGTTGGAAGGTATTCGCGCGGGCGCTGAACCCGCAGCCCGTGATGTTCGAGAGCGTGCCCGTGCTCAATGCTGAACTGCAAGTCATCGAGGCAAGCACCGTTGCCTTTCTGATGTTGATGGCGTTCCTGACCATTAATAAAGAGACGCGCTGCAATTTGATGATGTGGATCCGAAATAAGCTCGGCATGGAAGCCGGGGCGGCTGTGACCGGCAAGGAGCGCAACTTCGCGGCGGTGACAGCCATGGAAAGCATCGCCACCACTTGGGCCTGCTATATTATTACGATTTTATTGGTTGACCCTCGCATCATCGGCAACCCCATGACCATGACCGCGCAATTGCCGTGGCTGGTAATTTTTGTATGGGGGATTTACCTGATCTACCGCTTGACCAAACAAAAGCACATGGCCCCTGCCCTGCGTTATGCCATAGGAACGGGGAACGTGAACTGGATTTGGATCGAGGCGGGTAGCCGCGCCGAGTTGTATGAAGAAGTCTGGATTAAGCCCGTGCAATACCCGGTCATGATGAGCCTGGTTTTCGCGACATTGGTGGCGTTGCTGATCGTGATGCACCAAAACAAGAACTCGCGCGGTGGCACGCCGATTGCATGAACGGCCGCGACGCTATAAAATTGGATGGCACCATCGTGATTCGGATGGATGGCATTCAGTATCTAACGTCGAATCAAATCGGAATGTTTGAAATCGCGGCGTAGGCAAATGCTGGTACTCATCAAATTTCTGGGAATCGCCGCGCTTGCTGCAGTGGGGTTTTTTTGCTCTTTCAAACTAGGACTCTGGAATCCGTCACTTGAAACCTTGACAGCAAAGTACGCGCCAGCCCCATCGCAGTTTATAATAATTGATGGCGTGCCACTGCACGTCCGCGATGAAGGCAACACAGACAGCGCGCTTGCGCCGTTGATCCTGCTCAATGGGCATCTGGGCAATTTGCGGATGTGGGATGGCTGGGTCGCGGCCCTCAAGCCCCACATGCGTGTGATTCGCTTTGACTTCCCACCTTATGGCTTGTCAGGCCCTGACCCGACCGGTGTTTACTCTACCGATCGTGCGGTCGTGTTATTGGGTGGTCTCATGGATCATCTGGGTTTGCAGGTTGTGAACTTTGGCGGCACGTCCAATGGCGCACTGGTGGCCACGATCTATGCCATTCGCAACCCCACCCGTGTCGGCAAGCTTGTGGTCTCGACACTGCCCAATGGGCGACCGCCCAAACGCACACCTGCGCCGGACTTGCTTCAAGGTGCACAATTCAACACCTGGCTGGCCCCGTATCAAACTGAATATTTTTACCGCGCCTTTCTGCGCGATGTGTTCGCTAAGCCCGACCGCGCCACCGATGAGTTGATTGCGCAATACGCTGACATCAATAATCGTGCCGGTGCCAAAGCCTGGGTCGATGCCTACATCCAGACCCAATACAAACTTTGGGATACCACAGACGTACCCACCCTGTTCGCGCAACTCACCACACCGACACTACTGCAATGGGGTGACGGTGGACGCGTGCTGCCGCCTTTTGTCGGCGACCTTGTGCGCGATCAATTAAAAAATGCGCCCCTTGCCATGAAGCGCTATGCCGAAGCCGGGCATATGCCGATGTTAGAATTGTCCGACCAATCGGCGGCCGATGCGCTGGCTTTTTTGCAAGCTACCAGCCCGAATTAATCGGACGAAAATGTTACGGCGGCATAATCATCAGGCGGTTTTGCCAATAACAACTTACTTGTCGCCCGATTGATGGCTTTGTTCAGCGCCTGTTGATTAATGGGCTTCATGACATAAGCGCTGACATCGAGCGCCAGCGCCGCCTTGACGACCACTCTCGACAATCACACCATTCGCATTGATAGGTCGGAATTCACGAGCCGCACCACGCCGTAACTCTGCCCAGAGCGATTTGAACTCCCCTGTGCCCTCGGTTAAGGCTTGAGCGCTGGAAAACCCCTCTAATTATGTTTCAACCAGATCAATAGTGGCCAAGACATTGGAGACAAAAATGGCGTTGCGAATAACGCCCGCCATGGCAACGCTGTTTTGAATTTCATCGGCAAGGTAGCGCAAGCCGATGCCAATGGTGGCGAGAAAAATCACCGTAACGACAGCAAGCGACAGCAAAACGCTGCGGACACGCCGTTTCGCGTCTGCGCGGGCGAAGGCAGGCAATTGGGAATAGAGATCGTCAGTGGCCGCCATTGATAAGACAAAGCCCAGCAGAGAAAATCCGAACCGATATCTTATAACCGCGGGTATGTGCTTCCTAGCCGATTCAGCGCCATGCAACACTAAAGATAACAAAACAGCTTTAGTATCTCTGCGCGAGCTGGGCCTCTTTGAAGTATCGGTCGAGCCCCCTTACCACGGCGCTCATTAATTTGCCGCGATAGCCCTCTTTTAACAGCGAGCTTTGATCCACGCGGTTCGACAAATACCCCATTTCGATCAGGACCGAGGGGATATCAGGCGACTTCAGCACCGCGAACCCAGCAAAGCGATGCGCATTGCGCAACAGAGTTACTTCACGTTTGAGCTCATCGATCAGGCTTGTAGCCAAGCGCGCTGCCAAGTTCATACTTTCGCGTTGCGCGAGGTCGATCAGAATATTGCGAACCTCTTGAGATTCTTTGGTGAGATCCATGCCGATGATCAGATCGGCTTTGTTTTCGCGCTCGGCCAACGCCTCGGCCTCAGCGTCAGACGCCTTTTCTGACAGCGTGTAAACAGACAAGCCCCGAATGTCGCGGTCACGGATTGAGTCCGCATGCAGAGAAATAAAAATGTCAGCAGGCGCATGACGCGCGATCTCGATGCGCTGACGCAAAACCAATGACGTGTCACGCGTGCGGGTGAGCACGGCCCGATAGCGCCCGGTCGCTTCTAATTTCTGCTTCAGCTGCTGCGCAGCCATGAGGGTGATGGTCTTCTCGTACCCACCACCAGCACCAATCGCGCCAGGGTCTATGCCGCCATGACCCGGATCAATGGCCACGACGATTTTGCGCGGGCCGGACTTCGACGACGTTGGCCTGGCCGCAGTCGTCGTTTTCTCAACGGCCTCCGCTAGCTTGGCAACAGCCGTTGCAGTACCGCCCTGGGGCATAATGCGCGTGATTTGCTTGAGGGTGGCCGCCGCCTGGAAGGCATCATCGGTGGTGGGCGTGAGATCAAGTATCAACCGCCAGGGGGTCGCCCCCGTCGGCGGCAAAACATAGGCCTGCGATAATTGTGTGGCTTGGATCAGATCAATCACCAATCGAGAACGACCTGGCTCAAAGAGGCCGGCACGCACCGCGCTGACCAGCGCCGTCTTCGAGACACTCACATCGGCTGACCAGGCAAGTTCGGGCAGATCAACCACAAGACGGCGAGGCTCAGGCAGGACGAAGGCCGAGGCTTCAATACTTTCAGACAGTTCAACCACCAGCCGCGTAAAAGTGCCGTGGTCGTGAATACGCATAGCACTAGCTTGGGGCATGGCGCTGGCGATGCTGGGCAGAAGCAGCATCGCCGATGCCCCCAGCACCGAGCGTCGACCCATCGGGACCTGCACTAAATTGGTGCTCTTCCTGTTTTTATTGTTTTTGGAGGACAACATTCCCCGGTAAAACCCCTATGGCCGCATGCGCAATAAAATTACGCGCAATTGCCGCGTTGCGGGTACTATAGTGAAATTCCCGAGTCGTTTCAAGAATCTCAATGGGTTAGCGCATTCTTCCACAGGCTGTTCGGGACGGTCAACAAGATCAGGAGCCTGGAAAAGGGCCTTTAGCCTCGCCTGTAATAATTAATTGTACCTTAGGCTACATCCGACTATTTTAAAGGTGTCCGGCTTTTCGGGACCAAAAAAGCAACCCGGTCTTGCAGTGCGAGATCGTTGAAATAAAAGACGAATTTTCGCCTTCCCGAGAATATAGCCGGTCGCAATACTTTTTGCCCACGCTTGCGGTTTGAAAAACAGCAGCCGGGCAGCAAGAACCCATCGGGGGATAGGCGCTGTGCAACCTTGCGTCCAACATATGACAGTTCACGGCGGCGCATTTGCACCGGCGACGAATGTGCTGTCCGACGCATCTGCACTTTGCGCCCGCGGATCTTTCGCGGACGTCGCCATATCTCCTTCGTCTTTTCAACACACTAACAATGCGGACCCGGGCGCACGCGCGCCATCACTCGTAGCTACGCAGCGGGGCCGCCGGAGAATTATGCGCTATGGTCAAACGGATGCTAATCGATGCCACGCACCCAGAGGAAACTCGGGTGGTGGTGCTGGACGGAATACGGCTTGAGGAATTCGACGTCGAGTCGTCTACGAAGAAGCAAAATAAAAGTAATATCTATCTCGCGAAAGTTGTCAGGGTCGAGCCATCGCTGCAAGCAGCGTTCGTCGATTATGGTGGTGGCCGTCATGGCTTCTTAGCATTCAGCGAAATTCACCCGGACTACTATCAAATCCCCGTTGCCGACCGCGAACGTCTGCTGGCCGAAGTGCAGCGGCACGAACGCCACGACGAGGACGATCGCCATGGCAGTGATCATGGTGGCGAGCCGTCACCATCAGATCAAGATGAGGGCGGCCAATATCGAGCCGAACAGCCGGGCGAGGACCTGCAGCCCAGTTCATTCGATGTCCCCGACGAACCGTCAGAGGACACGCCCCACCACGACGAGGGCCACCACGACGAGGGCCACCACGACGAAGCGCCGCGCGACCAAGCCGCGCAAGAAGCATCCGTCGACGCTCTTCCGTTGAGTTTCGCGCCACCGACGGTCTCCTCCGAGCCGATCCCTGAAGAAACATCTGAGCCAGAAAAAGGCGCCTCGGCGCCGGTCACTGACAATGATCCGCACGGCGACATTGAACTGGCCGCATCGAATGAAGCCGATGCCGCAAGCCTTGAAGCTGACGTACAAACTGCCGCAACTGGCAGTGACACCCCAGCGACTCAGTCTGCCAACGCTGATATCTCGGGCGAGGATTTTGGCGAACGGTCCTCGCAAATCGTCGAAGCGCCTGTGGAAGAACGCCCGGTCGACGTGGTCGGCGGTGCCGAAGCCAACGATGACGCCGATGGCGATGATGAAGCCGATGACGAAGACTCACGCCGTCGCCGCCGTTTCTTGGCCTCGCGTCATTACAAAATTCAAGAAGTCATCAAGCGCCGCCAAATCATGCTGGTGCAGGTGGTGAAGGAAGAGCGCGGCAATAAGGGCGCGGCGCTGACCACGTACTTGTCGCTGGCTGGTCGCTATTGCGTCTTGATGCCCAACTCCTCACGGGGCGGTGGCGTGTCGCGCAAGATTACAAACGCGGGTGATCGTCGCCGCCTGAAGTCGATCATGGCCGAGTTGCAGCCGCCCAAAACCGCTGCGGTGATATTACGCACGGCCGGGGCCGAGCGCAGCAAGCCCGAAATTAAACGTGACTATGAATATTTGATGCGGACCTGGGATCAGATCCGCGAGAACACGCTGCAATCACGCGCCCCGGCCCTAATTCATGAAGAGGGCAATTTGATTAAGCGGGCGATCCGCGACGTCTACTCCAAAGACATCGAAGACGTCTATGTCGAAGGCGAGGAAGGCTACAAAACCGCCAAAGACTTCATGCGGATGCTTACGCCCAGCCACTCGAAAAAAGTGCAGCGTTACGCCGAGACCAACATTTCGCTGTTCCAGCGCTATCAGGTTGAGACTCAGCTCGAAGCCATTAACACGCCATCGGTTCAGTTGCGCTCGGGCGGCTCCATCGTGTTCGGACAAACCGAAGCTTTGGTGGCTATCGATGTGAACTCGGGCCGCGCCACGCGGGAACGCCACATTGAAGAAACTGCACTGAAGACGAACCTGGAAGCCGCCGACGAAATCGCGCGGCAATTACGCTTGCGCGATCTGGCAGGCCTTGTGGTCATCGACTTCATCGACATGGAGGAAAACCGCAACAACAATGCGGTTGAACGCCGATTAAAGGAAGCGCTGAAACTCGACCGCGCCCGCATTCAAGTGGGCCGCATCAGCCATTTTGGCTTACTGGAACTATCCAGACAAAGACTTCGCCCGAGCTTGATCGAAACCAACTTCCGACCCTGCGGCCATTGCGCTGGCACGGGTCTGATCCGTTCGATTGAATCATCATCGATCTATGCACTGCGTATGATCGAGGAAGAAGGCATCCGGCGTCGGTCCAGCGAATTAACCGTCACTGTGCACCCCGATGTAGCGTTGTATTTGCTGAACTACAAGCGCGAAGGCTTGGCGATTTTGGAAGCGCGCTATGGCGTGCGCATCTTTGTGCTGGGCGATGCCAACTTGATTCAACCCAATTTGCGCATTGACCGCGTGAAGTCCACCCGCCCCATCGCAGAAGACGTAACCGCGCAAGCTCCCCGGGCCCTGCCCGCACCTGAGCCTGAGCCCGAAGACGAAATCGCGGTTGAGGCCGAAGAGGAAGAAACACCCAGCAGCAACGTGTCCTCGGTCGAATCTTCGCCATCAGGTCGCGATAATTCTGAAGGCGGTCGAGATCGCGGTGGTCGCGGTCGTGGGCGTCACCGCAAACGGCGGGGCAAACGCGATGAACAGCGCGATCCCGTCTCAGGCAACGAGCCGTCGTTCGACCAGGCCTCGACATCCAGCACTGGCGTTGTCGATCCGAGCAACGAACTCAATGGCGAAGCCGTCGAGGCCCATGAACGACCCGTTGGCGAGCAACCCCCACAGGGCGAAGGCAGCGAGCAAGATCGCGGTGCGCGTCGGCGTCGCAGAGGCCGTCGGGGCGGACGTCACCGCCGCCGTAATGGCAGTGAGCCCGGTCAGGCTGGCGAAGGCAACCAAGCCAATCAAGACCAAGGCTCCAATGGATCAGAGTCGTTTGCAGGCGGCGATGCGCTGTCTGACAGCTCACCCACGCCAGCACCCAGCGATGAAAACCAAACACCTGGGCGCAAGCGTGGCTTCTTCAGCGCCATTAAAGAAACGGCGTTGTCGTGGACCCGCAGTGAAAATGCTGGTGACGCTGAACCGCGCCCTGAACCCATCAGCGATGCACGGCCAGAGCCGAAGCCCGGGCTACGCCCTGTGATGGCGCAGCCCGCACCAGTCATCGTTCAACCACAATCTCCCCCGCCTGCGCCAGTCGTGGCACAACCTGCCCCGCCACCGCCTCCCCCGCCACCAGCTCCGGCGGCAGAGGAATCACCAACAGGGCCACCCAAAAAAGGCTGGTGGGCTCAGCCCAAAGCGTAATTACCAAATCATCGCTGCTTGGAAAACCTCCGCGCGGCGATGATCGTTATGGCGCTGTAAATTTTTTCATCCACGCCCCAATGCGATCACACGCATGGGCCATTTCAGCTTCAGAAACGGCGGTTGAGATGCGCATCCATTCGCGGCCATGGAATGGGTCGAAGTCGAGCCCCGGCGTCACGGCCACGCCGGCCTCGTTTAAAATGCGACGGCAGACTTCGGGTGAGTCCATGCCTAAGTGCGCGACATTAATGTAAAAGTAAAACGCGCCGTCGGGCGGTGAAAATGTCGGCAAACCAATCTCGGGCAAACGCCGCAGCAACGTGGCGCGATTGCGCGCATAGACAGCCACATTGGCTTCAAGCTCATCTTTGCAATCGAACGCCGCTAAGGCCCCATGCTGGGCCAATGTCGGCGGTGAAATAAATAAGTTCTGCGCCAGGCACTCGATCGAGCGATAGAGATCGTCAGGTACAATCATCCAGCCGATGCGCCAGCCCGTCATACTGAAGTACTTTGAGAAGCTGTTGATGACGATGGCCGAGAGCGATAATTCCCGCGCCGTGACCGCATCCATACCAAACGTAATGCCGTGATAAATTTCATCTGAGATCAGCCGAATCTGATTGTCATGGCAATAATTGACTAACTCGCGGAAGACGCCCGGTTCAATCATCGAGCCCGTGGGATTGGCCGGGCTGGCCACAATCACGCCTGCGGGCTTCTGGGCCATGCTTTTGAGATGATCGACGGAGATGTTGAACCGCGTCGCGGCATCGACCGACACCAGTTCCACCTTGATGCCAAAAGCGCTGAGGATATGGCGGTATGATGGATAGCCGGGAGATGCGACGACAACCCTATCGCCCGCATCAAAAGCTGAGAGAAATGACAACGTAAACGCAGCCGACGACCCCGTGGTAATAAAGATCCGCCCAGGGTCCACATCCACTGCGTACGTTTCGTGATAATGGCGCGCGATGCGCTCGCGCAAGGCTACGATGCCGTCTGCGACCGTGTAGCCGAGTTTATCGTGGCCGATCATCGCAGCAATTTTGTGCGCAGCCGCTTTGGACATACCAGTGGATGGCTGCCCCACTTCGACATGAATGATGGACCGGCCTTGCGCCTCTAAGGCCGCCGCATCGCGCATCACATCCATCACAATGAAAGGCGGCACAGCGCCGCGTGATGAAGATTTCAGTGTCATTGACTATCCCCAGGTGCAAAAGTGAGCCCTAAGCCAAAACCACGCACGTCACTTAAGCTGCGGCAATCTTTGCCACTCACGCCAAGGCCCGTCTGGCAAAGGGCCGCCGTGAGAGCCCCATCAAGCCCCTTTGCCAAGGCTTGCTGCACCTGGGAGCGCATATCGTCGTAGCTTTTGGCCTCGCTCAACCAATCGTCAAACGTGACCCGTGTGAGCGCCGCTGCCGAAGCCCCCGACGCTACGGCCATCAACACCACCTGATCAAAATGCGCGTCTTTCACAATCAGCGGCGTAAGATCGGCCCCGATTGAAGGCGCTGGTATAAAGTACCCGGCTTCAGGCGCCATGCGGCCATTGCCGAACATCGAACCCATCGTCAGCACACAAGCCACGGCTAAGCCATTTTTGTCACCGACAACAAAACCCGTGGCAGCAGATGAATTGCCCGCTTGTGCTTCGCCCGCAACCGTCCGCCCCATGAGAACGTAGCCTGCCTCATTGGTCGCCCTGACGACGCGCCACTGCGGTGCCGCAGATAAAAGCGCCAGCGAGCCTTTGGTGCGTAGCTGCGACAAGGTCTCGGCCAATCGCGGAAATTGGATCTCGGACCCCGCGACGACAATCTGACGGCGACGATCCATGAATGAAGCCAGCGCCGTTTGATCTGCCATCAAAACGTCACCGTGTATGGCCAGATCATACGCAAGTGTCTTCGTGACACTAAACCCAAACCGCGCCAAAGCTTCGGCGGGTGCCACCAGCCTCGACCAGGGCCGTGTGCCATACCGGGCTTGCAACGCCGCAAGTCCGCGCGCCAGCATTGGCGTTGGATCTGACCCAGGATCAATGAATTCTAAAACCTCACTCCGCACGCTGGAAGTATCGTGAACAATGCAAACACCGCCGCCACCTAATCCCGCGCGCGAGGGGAGCGTGACCGCCAGGGATAAACCCATCGCCGCCGCCGCATCAGCGGCATTGCCGCCCGAGAGGATCACATCGCGGCCCACAAATGTGACGTGTGGTTCTTGCGAAACCACAACGCCCGCAAAGCCGCGATTTCCGGCGGGAACGCTATCGGGCGCAACGGCCGTACCGCAGGCTGAAAGCATCAGCCCCAGCATGACAAGACTTACATGTATGGCACGGTCAGGAAAACGCCATATTTGACCTATATCGGCACACAGGCGGGATGCGATACCTTTGGGGGCGATGGCTTTGGAGCGAAACGAAAAAGACATGAACCGGAGCACCGGAAATCGAATGTTCAAGAAGCTGCGCAAGCTGTTCCTGCCGCGCGCGATCTTTGCCTGCGCCGCCGTCGCTTTTACCTTTGGTAGCCCCACGCTGTTAGTCGCGCAAGGCTTGAACATTATTCGCGATGCCGAGATCGAGGCCATTTTGGCCGATTGGGCGCGGCCTGGGTTAGTGGCGGGTGGAATCGTGCCGGAATCTGTCACTATACGCCTCATCAATGATGACAGCATCAACGCTTTCGTGACGCGCGGAAACGCGATGTTCATGCACACGGGATTGATCCTGGCGGCAAAGAATTCGAACGAGGTCATCGGCGTCATGGCGCATGAAACCGGCCATATTGTCGGTGGCCATGCGGTGACGTTTGGCGATAGCATTGCTGCGGCAAGTACCACGGCCTTACTCGCCACGCTGCTGGGCGTTGCCGCTGGCGCGGTCTCGGGCAACCCAGATTTGGGGATGGCGGTGATGCTCGGCGGCCAAGGCAGCGCACAGCGGATGTTGTTTACGTTTAGCCGCGGCCAGGAATCCTCTGCTGACCAATATGCAATCCGTGCCCTGCAAGACACTCAGCAATCGCCAAAAGGCCTCTATAGTTTTTTTAATCGTCTGTCGGGCCAGGAACTGCTGATCAGTGATCGTCAAGATCCTTATGTTCGCACTCACCCGCTGACCCGCGAGCGCATGAGCGCGGTCAATTTTGCGGTCGAGAATTCGCCCTTTAAAGATAAACCTGATGATCCAGTTGCCGAGGCGCAATTTCGGCGTATGACGGCCAAGTTGTTTTCGTTTTTGAAGCCGCAGATGACCACGTTTCAAAAATATCCCGAGGCCAACAAAAGCCCCGAGGCGCGTTATGCCCAATCCATCGCGTTTTACCGTCGGGGACAAATGAAAGATGCCCTGCCGGTGGTCGACGATTTGCTGAAGGAGTTTCCCAAAGACCCCTATTTTTGGGAGCTCAAGGGCCAAATGCTGTTCGAAAACGGCAAACTGGATGAGGCCGTGACGGCCTACCGCGAGGCGAACGCCCTTTTGCCCAATTCCCCGCTCATCCTGGTGGCTATGAGCCACGCTATGGTCGAAACCGCCGACCCCGCCTATGCCAAAGAAGCCCAAGCAGCCCTGCAAAAGGCGCTGGCGAACGACCCAGAGGACCCTTTTGCCTGGGACCTGGCGGCAAAGTCCTACCTGCAAAGCGACCAGCCGGGCCTATCAGCTTATGCCGCCGCAGAGCGAGCGCTACTGGTGGGCGAGTTCGGGGATGTTGTCCGCTATAGCCGGGAATCCGAAAGATTACTGGAAAAAGGCACGCCGACTTGGTATCGCCTGCAGGACATTAAGGTGTCTGCTCAAAACTCACTTCAAGAACTGATGGAAAGACGGCGGCGATAGCCCTTTTGCGTATTGGGGCACTCGGCCTGGAATGCTCAATGAAAAGAACATGGACAGCTCTCACGATGTTTGGCCTTGCCGCTGTGCTGGCGAGCCCGACCGCCGCGCAGGATAAGAGCGCCTTTACGCCCGCACAGCGCGAGCAGTTGAAAACATTGGTGCGCGATTACCTGCTGGAAAACCCTGAAGTCATCGCCGAAGCAATTGGCAAACTACAGGAAAAAGAAGAGGCGAAGAAAGATCAGGAACGCGCCGTGACCATTGCGATGTACCGGCAAGATCTGGTCAACCCGAAAGAACAGACTGTCATCGGGAATTTGCAGGGCGATGCCACCATCGTCGAATTCTTCGACTACAACTGCGGCTACTGCAAGTCGATGTACAGCGATTTGCTTCAAGTGATGAAGGCTGACGGCAAAATCAAAATCGTCACCAAAGAGTTCCCGATTTTAGGCCCTGGCTCGGTCACCGCAACAAAAGCTGCCCTGGCCTCGCGCAATCAACGCAAGTACAGCGAGTTTCACCAGGCGCTAATGAACTACAAGGGCGCGTTAAACGAAGCCGCCATCATGACGGTCGCCAAGGGCGTCGGCCTGAATGTCGAGAAGCTTCAAGAAGATATGAAAGACCCTGAGTTCGATAAGTTGATCGATAAAAACCGTAATCTGGCCAAAGAGCTTGGCATCACCGGCACACCTGCGCTGATCATCGGCGATGCCTTCGTCGGTGGCGCCGTTGGCAAAGATCGCGTGCTCGAGCTTGTCGCGGCAGCCCGGAAAAAGGGCTAATTATTATCTCATGTCCGAGTTTACCGATAAACACCGTCAGCGCTTCCGGCGCCTGTTAGAAGTTGCGCACTCCACGACGTTCGATGGCGAGCGTGAAGCTGCCTTGGGCGCAGCCACGCGCTTAGCTGATACCTATAGCATGACCCTGCGCGAAGCCGCGGGAATGGCTGAAGCGGCCGAGCCCAAACCAAAGCCTGCCGCACCGCGCCGCCCGGCCAAGCCCAAAGCCAATGAATGGACCGGCGCTGTTCACGCGCAGAAATTTCAAGAAGCACTTCATCCCAGGCACAAAAACGATGGGCCAACGCCCCCTAAGTTTGAGTCCGAGATG
>Ga0049084_10000343_pt1 | contig 18040 bp, 14 predicted proteins | sample GreLakmeON33MSRF_FD_66720 | JGI IMG/M metagenome (GOLD analysis project Ga0049084, IMG submission 66720) | Freshwater lentic microbial communities from great Laurentian Lakes, MI, USA - Great Lakes metaG ON33MSRF | ecosystem: Environmental > Aquatic > Freshwater > Lake | place: Great Lakes... | reverse complement strand
TGGTATAGGCCAACCATTCATTAACAGCGACATAGAATGCCAGCGATTGTCGCGCCAGCAAGCGTATCGGAATGTCACCGGCCTGATCTTCCCAGATTTGATAGGGCCCTGCGTGCAGTGAGAATACATAGGTGGAGAACGGCGCAGACTGCGGAAAATGCCAGACCGTGCTGGCGCCATCTACTACGACGCTGTCTTCGCGCATCGCCGACACTACCTGCCAGTCATTGGCAGCGCGCACCGTCAGTTCATAGGTGGCTTTCAGATTCGGCTGATCGAAATTTGGAAACAGGCGATTGGAATAATAGGGCCACAGGTAGGTATACAAATACGTGTTGCCATCTTCCGGGTCGACGAAGCGATGCAGGCCGGTGCCGTCCTGATCGAAGGGATGCTGATAATTGATTGTTACGCTGTTGTTGCCTGCGCGTAAGGCAGTTGCCGGCAAGGTAATGAAGAAACCGTTGTAATTGATGTCGATGCCCTGCCCGTTCGCAATTACCTCCGACATACTGCCGCCGCTAAAATCCAGATCGAGTGCGGCAGCGTTATCGGTTAATTCAAACTGCACACTCACTGTACCCTGATAGGCATCGGGGTTTGTCACCAGATCAATATCCAGCACATAGGCTATCTGTGAGACTCGCGCCTTGCGCGCCATTGCTTCGGCCTGGCTTAGTTGATCCAGTGACGGGCGCGCATTGGTGACAACTGCGGGAGTACTGGTTTGCTCACTTGTTTGATCACTACCCCGATCACTACCCCGATCACTACAGGAAGCAATGAATGTGAGTAACAGGAGTACAACGGGAAGCAGATACAGCCGCATGAGCAGAATTTCCTGGCGTGGGTGAATATAAGGCGCTGGTGGCAGGTACATTACCTGCCATTGAATTGTGTGCCAATCCCATAATGATGTCCACGCACCCCCACGCAGGTACTGGCGCCGCTACTGAAATGCCTGTGCTAGACTGTGCCGCAGCTATCCCCGGCATTCAGGTTGCAGCACAGGCACTCATGGCTCCCACAAAATTTCGCTATCTGACCGTTACCGCCGTCGTCATCGCCAATATGATTGGCACCGGGGTATTCACCAGCCTCGGCTTTCAATTGCTCGATATTCGTTCTGGTTTCGTGCTGCTGATGTTATGGGCAGTGGGCGGCATAGCGGCCCTGTGCGGAGCATTGACCTACGCCGAACTCGGCGCCGCCTTACCGCGATCGGGCGGAGAATACAATTTCCTGACACGCATCTATCACCCGGCTGCCGGATTTGTCTCCGGCTGGGTCTCCGCTACCATTGGTTTCGCCGGACCGACCGCGCTGGCAGCAATGACCTTCGCGGCGTACGCACTAACAGTGCTGCCCGGTGATCAGGGCGCCGTGATGGAAAAATTACTGGCAGCAAGTCTGCTGATAATATTGACGCTCATTCACGCCACCAATCGTCGCAACAGCGGTAGCGTGCAGATGGTATTTACCGTGCTGAAGATTGGCATCATAGTCCTGTTCAGCAGTGCTGCCTTTATATGGGTGGACACGCCGCAACCGGTAAATTTCTTGCCTGTTGCCGGCGATGGCGCCCTGCTCACCAGCAGCGCGTTCGCGGTTTCACTCATCTATGTCAGCTTCGCCTATAGCGGCTGGAATTCCGCCACCTATCTGAGTGGTGAGCTGGAGAACCCGCAAGGCACTTTGCCCTGGATTCTGGTGACCGGCACCGTGACTGTGATGCTGCTGTACCTGATTCTTAATATCACTTTTCTCCACACTGCTTCTATGAATGCGATGGTGGGCCAGGTAGAAGTGGGCTATATCGCAGCGGAGGCCGCGTTCGGGGACATCGGCGGGCGCTTCACCGGCCTCGTGCTGGCCCTGCTGCTCATCTCTACCGTCAGCGCCATGACGATGGCTGGGCCGCGGGTAATACAGGTAATCGGCGAAGACTTTCCGTCATTGAAATTTCTCGGCAAACAGAATCAGCATGGGGTGCCGGCGATTGCGATCTATTCCCAGTCCGGTATCGCCATGTTGTTCATTCTGTCCTCCACCTTTGAATCCATACTCGTGTTCGCCGGATTCACGCTGGCGCTGAACAGCTTCGCCACCGTACTCGGCATATTTGTACTACGCTGGCGACAACCGGACCTGCCACGCCCCTACAAGACATTTTTGTATCCATTGCCACCGCTGATCTTCCTGACACTTACTGGATGGACGCTGTGGTTTGTGTTGCTCTCCAGACCGACAGAAGGTTTGTTCGGCATCGGCATTATCGCGACGGGATTGATTTTCTATTTCATCTCGGCGCGGCAGCGTAAGTAAAAAATAAAATAATCGAAGCAGAGGTGTAAACCATGAAGCGTAGAACTTTTTTGTCAGCCTTCCTCACTGCGGCTTGCCTGCCCGCAATCGGATATGCCCAATCCACGCTGCCTCCGTATCAGGCCCGCGACTGGTCAGGCACCAACCCGCTGCCCTATCCCGACCCAGACCTGATCGCGCTGGACCCGCGTTTTCAGCGCTATATCCTGTTCAACACACCACTGCAACGCCATTACACGGGCACCTTCTGGGCGGAGGGCCCGGCGTGGAATGGTTCGGGGCGCTACCTGGTATGGAGTGATATACCGAACAATCGACAAATGCGCTGGCTGGAAGAGGATGGACACGTCACCGAGTTTCGCAACCCGTCCGGTCACAGCAACGGCAACACCTTTGATAATGAGGGCCGGCAGCTAGCCTGCGAACATGGCGGCCGCCGCGTCGCGCGGTATGAACATTCAGGCGCAGTGACGGTTATTGCCGATTCGTTTCAGGGCAAGCGACTGAATTCACCGAACGATGTGGTCGTGCATCCGGATGGCAGCATCTGGTTCACCGATCCGCCTTACGGCATCCGCGGCAACTATGAAGGCAATCGCGCCGACTCTGAATTACCGAATGCAGTCTATCGGGTCGATGGTAGCAGTGGTGATATACAGATGGTAACTGATATGCCCGGCGCACCGAATGGACTTTGCTTCTCGCCCGACTACAGTCGTCTGTATATTGCCGACACCGGTGGCGAGCGTGACATCTGGGTATTCGATGTAGCTGGTACCGAGCTGCGCAATGGTCGCAGCCTTTGTAAGCTCACGATGCCCGGCGACACGCAGGTACGTTCTGCTGCAGACGGCATTCGCTGCGATGTAGATGGCAACGTCTGGGCCGGCGCCTTGCCTGGTGTGCAAATCGTAGCGCCGGATGGCGTCACCATCGGTGTCATTCGCCTGCCCGAGCGCTGCGCGAATGTCTGCTTCGGTGGCACGCGCCGCAACCGCTTGTTTATGACGGCGAGTCAGTCCTTGTTTTCAGTGTATGTTGGCGTCGCTGGCGCGGGCATTGCCTGAGCGCAGGCATTGTGGCACTGGGCAATTGCTGCACTGCGCAATTGTTGCACTGCGCAAATACCGCGCTGCGCAATTACCGCTGCGGACAAATCAAATATTTCTCACCAGTATGCTTCGCGTAATACTGGCGCACGGTGTCCGCCTGCAACGCTTCTGTCAGAGAAATTTCGTTTGTATAGTGACTAGCAAAGTTGGTCTTCAGTTCTTTGGCGACGCGAGTGCGCAGGCGTGCGGCCACTTCCATGCCGGCTTTGGCCAGAAAGTTGGGCAATACCCAGCCGCCAACTCCCCACGCCATGCCATAGCCGCGGTTAAGCGTGGTCACCGAAGTATCCAGCCCGCCATAGAGATACACTTGCTTGTGTTTAACTGATCCGTAAATGCTGTACGCGCCAGGTGTGCGCGCCGCAGCAGCTTCCATACAAGAGAGAATGTTAGAAGCCAGCATGCCACCACCGGTAGCATCGAAGGCAAGCGTGGCACCGGTAGCATGAATCGCATCGGTCAGGTCAGTCATGAAACTATCCTTGCTGCTATTCACCGCATATTTGGCGCCCATGTCGCGCAGTAATTTAGCCTGCTGTTCGGAGCGCACGATGTTTACCAGCGCAACACCATCAGCCTGGCAAATTCGAACCAGCATCTGGCCAAGATTTGACGCGGCGGCGGTATGCACCAGTGCCGAATGACCTTCCAGCTTCATGGTCTCAATCATGCACAGCGCCGTTAATGGATTGACGAAACAAGACGCGCCATCTTTGGCTGTGTGACCTGCCAACAGTGGCAGACAGGCAGCCGCCTCGACACAGCGATACTGCCCATACATGCTGCCTCCCATTACTGCGACAATCTTTCCGGCCAGACTCTGCGCCAATTCACTGGTACCGGTCGCCACTACCGTGCCCGCGCCTTCGTTGCCGACAGCAAGGGTCTGACCCACTCGCGCTTTCATCACACGCAAGCCTTGTTCGGAAACAGGAGCCGTAAATACCGCATTTTTACCTGCACCAGAGGACTTGCCCGCGCCAATATCTGACATGCCAAACATGACGCCCTGATCAGACGGATTTATCGGAGTCGCTTCAATTCTTACCAGCACCTGACTCGCCTCGGGTTTGGGTATGGCTTTCTCGACCAGCTCGAGGCGCAGCTCTCCGGCTGCAGAAACAGTGGAGAACATTTGCAGATAGGTGGTATTCGATGACATGTAGTTTCTCTTTATATGAGCAAGTTTAAATATGAGTAAGATTAAATATGAGTAAGATTAAAAATGAGTAAGTTCAGGGCCGCACGCGCACGTATTTCTCAAACCGCTGCCGGCCTACTTGCCCAGCGTAGATATTGCCCGCGTCATCCGATGCCAGAAACTCGATGCCGCTGCCATTCACAATTTCATAGTCGGGAATGAACTCGGTGACATAACCGGTCTTCGCATCCCCGATGCGAATGCCGCGCTCCCAACCCCGATTCCACTGTTCGCCCGACATGCCGTCAGCCACAAAGATCTTGTCGTTGGCGTCGATCCAGATGCCGCTGGGCCGACCGTACTGTGTCCAGATGTCCAGCAATTCACCGTTCTGATTAAAAATCTGGATGCGGTTATTGCCCCGGTCAGCGACGAACAAGCGGCCCTGTGAATCCATCTTCATGTCATGGGGATCGTTGAAGCGGCTGCTCTCGAGACTGGTGTCTTCGATGCCGCCACCGAGTTGCAAAAGCAATTCGCCGTTGGCTGAGAATTTCATGATGCGATTGTTGCCGCCGCGATGACCGTCTGCCACCCAGATTTCGCCATTGGGTGCGATCAGTACCGCCGCCGGACCATTGAAGTGATCCGCATCCACACCTGCCACGCCGGCTTCACCGAGGCGCATCAACACTTCGCCACTCTGATTGATCTTGATTACCTGATGGCCCATGCCGCGTTCAAAGCCAGGCTCGCCACGCGGATCACCTGCCGGCGCGCCTTCGGTGATCCAGATATTGCCCTCTGCATCCAGATCAAAACCGTGGGGCCATGCGAACAGGCCAGCACCGATGCTCTGCACCGTATTGCCTTCCATATCCAGCTTGTGCAGCGGATGCAGGTCGGAGCCGGCACACTGGTTTTCACTGCACCGCTCCAGCACCCAGATGTGTTTGCCATCCGGATCAGGATGTACGCCAGTGACGACGCCCATGGGTCGGCCATCGGGTAACACACCCCAGTGATAGATCACCTGATAGGGATTCTCCTGAGCAACGGCAGCCGCTGTGGCAGTCAACATAATCGCGGTCAACATAATCGCGAAGGACATAATCTTTTTCATATGGTTATCTCCCTTGATCAACTAGTCTGGCGACGCCGCCAGATCAGCGCGCAAATTGGTCGAAGCCAGAAGGAAATGGCACGATGACCAGAATAGTACAGTTGGAATCAGCGCCACCATGGCATAACGCAGCGACTCGGCACCCAGAGTTGGTTGCAGATAGTCGCTGAGCATGCCGATTGACCAGGGGCCAAGACCGAGACCAATAATATTCAATATCAGAAATAAAATTGCCGATGCAGTAGCGCGCATGCGTTGTCCCACCAGTGCGTGGGACGTGGCAATGGTGGTTCCCAGATATACGTTAAACAGCAATCCAGGCACAAACGCGAGAATCAGCGCGGTGTACTGGCTTGAGGTCAAATACACCACCAGCATGCAAGGTAAACTGATAAACCCGGCAATAGCCGGCAACCACACATACCAGCGCTTGTCTCGTGGGGCCAGCTTGTCGGCTATTACACCACCGGCGAATACGCCGATGGCGCCGAATAATCCGGTCGACATTGCCAACCAGGTACCCAACTCACCAGTGGTCATGCCATGACTGCGAATGAAGAAGGACGCCAACCAGTTCAGTGTGCCATAAGCGGCGAAGGCATTGAGACCGGCAGCGAGCGCCATGTGCCGGAACGAGCGTCTGCTCCAGAGCAGTGCCACTACATCGGCAAAAGGGACCAGCGTGGCGGGCACTTGTTTATTTTCATTCAGGCCACGGATTGGCTCTGGCAGCGTTTTGCGAATCAGGAATGCGATCAGTATTCCCGGCAGGCCAACCACTACAAAAGCTACGCGCCAGCCGAAGAATTGATTGAGCCAGCCACCAAACAGGAAACCAAACAAAATGCCGATGTTGACGCCAGTTGAATAAATCGAAAGTGCAGTGGCGCGTCTCGCCGGCGGAAAAATATCAGACACGATGGAGTGTGAGGGCGGACTGCCACCTCCCTCTCCGATACCAACACCGATACGCGCGAGTAACAGCTGCGTGTAATTTTGTACGAAGCCGCTGATCGCCGTCATAAAACTCCAGACACCGATGGCGAGCGCAACAATATTGCGTCGATTGCCCCGATCCGCCCAGCGCGCAATGGGTATGCCGGCAGTGACATAAAACATGGCGAAGGCAAAGCCGGTCAGCAGACCTAACTGGCTGTCAGACAGGGACAACTCCAGCTTGATCGACTCCTGCAGGATAGATAACAACTGCCGGTCTATGAAATTGAAACTGTAGACAACAGTGAGAATGCCGAGCGCGTAGTTTCTGGCTTTTGCGGTTGCGTAAGGATTGCTAACCGCTGGTGGTGTTTGCTCTTGCGCAGAATTTGATGTGTCTGGTTCGTTCATGCTCTACCTCTCATTCGCCCAATACATTATTCAGAACCAGTGCCTGCAATTTTCTACCGTCTGGATCGAGCCCGGTTTTAAGTTGACAGAAATTTTCTGCCCAAGCGGACGTGCGTACTCTTATGGGTGGTTGCGGATTGTTGGCACAATCAACAATAACCTGCGCCACTTGTGCCGCTGTTTGAAATACTCTGGCATCGCCTTGCGCAGCGCGGCGCGCCTGTGCCGCACCTATATATTGCTGCAAAATCGGTTTGTATTCGTCTTCCAGCATACCGCCGGTGCTGTGCAGTTGGCTGAATACACTGTTGGCAAATTCAGTGGTGATGCCGCCGGGTTCGACACAGGTGAAGTTGATGCCAAACTTCGGTTGCACATAGCTGGCCAGGGATTCGGTATAACCTTCCACAGCAAATTTGGCACCGCAGTAGAATTCGTTGAAAGGTTGCCCCACCAGAACGCCCACCGACGTTACATTGATAATATGGCCGCTGCGCTTTTCCCGCATGTGGGCAATTACGGCCTTGGTGCAACGCATCACGCCCATGAAGTTCACATCCAGCACCCACTGGATTTCTGCCTCTGTCGCCTGCTCGGTGGTGCGCACGAAACCGGCTCCGGCATTGTTCACCAGTAAATCGATGCCACCCGCCTCGGCGAGTATTTCATTTACACAGTTCTGCACACTGGCGGAGTCCTGCACGTCCAGCGCTTTCACTTTTATCTTGACGCCGGCTTCCTTCGCCAGCTTCAGCAGCGCATCTTGCTTCGATAGATTGCGCATCGTGGCATAGGTGGTATAGCCCTGCTGCGCAAGCATGACTGATAAATGTAAACCGACACCAGTTGATGTGCCTGTGACTAATGCTACTTTACCCATACCTCTCCTTTGTCGGTCTGTTTGACCGTATTTTTGTTTATGCGGACGCCTGCAACAACTCCCACATCCTGCCCGTCGTCATCGGCATGTCCACATGGCGCACGTTGTGGTCGCGCAGGGCATTCACAATCGCATTGATGATGGCTGGCGGCGCGCCAATGGCACCGGCTTCGCCTGCCCCTTTGATACCAAGCGGGTTGGTCTTGCACGGCACTTCGTTACGTTGAAACCGGATCGGGGGAAAATGCACCGCGCGTGGCATGGTGTAATCCATGAACGTCGCCGACAGCAATTGCCCCGACTCGGGATCATAACAGCAATGTTCCAGCAACGCCTGTCCGAGACCTTGCCCGATACCGCCATGCACCTGTCCTTCCAGCAACAAGGGATTGATCACCTTGCCAAAATCATCCACCACCGAGTAGTCCACCACGACAATCGCGCCAGTGGCCTTGTCGATTTCCAATTCGCAGATGTGCGTACCGTTGGGAAACGTCGAAGAACCCGGCGCAAAAGTATCTGCCTCATCGAAGCTGGCACCGCCATTGGAGGGTGCTGCGGCTTGCGCCACGCTCTTGAAACTCTGGCTGCGATCAGTACCGACGATGCGAAACATGCCGTCGCTGAATTCCACATCCCCGACTCCTGCCTCCAGCATTTCCGCCGCCTTTTGTTTGGCAGCTTCTATCAGTTTCACGGCGGCCATGCCAATCGCGGCGCCGCCTACCGGCACCGAGCGTGAACCCATGGTGCCACCACCTGTAGCAACCCGGTCGGAGTCTCCTTGAACGATTGTTATGTCAGAGAATTCTACGCCAAGCCTTTCGCAAATAATTTGCCGAAACGCCGTCTCATGTCCCTGCCCGTTGATTTGAGTGCCGATGTACAAGGTGATATGGCCATCACCAGCTACTTGCAGTCGGGCCTGCTCCGGCGCGCCACCGGCGCAGCGTTCGATGTAACAGGCCAAACCGATACCGCGCAATTTGCCGCGCGGTAGCGCTGCCGCGCGCCGTGTCTCGAAGTCATTCCAATGCGCCAGTAACAGGGCATCCGCGAGATTCTTGCCGAACTCACCCGAATCATAGGTTGCACCTAGACAGGTGTCATATGGCATCGCTTCGGGCGGAATAAAATTGCGCCGCCTGATTTCATCTGGGGTAATGCCGAGATCACGGGCCGCGACATCCATCAATCTTTCTATGGCATAGATTGCCTCGGGTCGACCGGCGCCGCGATAGGCATCTACCGGCGCGGTGTTGGTAAATACACCCTGCACCGTCACGTGTGCGCAGGGAACCCGATAGCAACCAACCAGCATCGCAGCTCCGGCCGCAGTGGCTACGAATGGAGCGAAGTTGGAGAGGTAGGCGCCGAGGTTCGAAATCGTATTCACCTGCAGCCCGAGTATGTTGGCGTCCCTGTCCAGCGCCAGTTGCATGCGGGTGACATTGTCACGTCCATGACTGTCGCTGACGAAGGCCTCACTACGATCGGATATCCATTTCACCGGCCGCCCCAGTGTACGCGCCGCAAACAGGGTCACGACGTATTCCGGAAACAGGAAGATCTTCATGCCGAAGCCGCCGCCGACGTCATCGCATAACACATGAATGTCGGCTTCTGGCACTTTGAAAATATCATTGGCCAATATCCGCCGCATGAGGTGCACACCCTGGCAGGACACATGCAATACGAGTCGGCCAGTCTTCGCTTCGATCGAGGCGATAGCGCCGCGCGGTTCTATCGAGGTGGGAATTACCCGGTTGTTAATAAGCTCTAACTCCACCACATGAGCCGCGCCTTGCATGGCTTGCGCGACTGCATCCGCATCACCGGTGGCCCAATCGAATGCGCAATTGTTGGCCGCCTGCTCCCATACCTGCGGTGCAGCAGATGCCAATGCGCCCTTGGTATCCGCCACCGCCGCTATGCTTTCGTAATCTACCCAAACCGCTTCGGCTGCATCCCGCGCTTGCAGCGGCGTCTCGGCCACTACCATGGCAACCGCATCTCCAACATGGCGCACACGTCCTGCCGCCAATGCCGGTCGGGGAGGCGCCACAAAGGCGGAACCATCTGTATTTGCCACAGCGGCCAGACAGGGCACATTACCGATGTTCGCTGCCTTCAGGTCAGCTACCGTATAAATTCCCAGCACACCGGGCATGCCCAGGGCAGCTTCGGTATCAATGGATTTAATGAGGGCGTGGGCGTGGGGCGAGCGCACAAATACCGCACAAGTCTCATTGGCGAGTGTTATGTCATCAATGAAGCGACCCTGGCCAGTGGTGAGACGCTTGTCTTCGATGCGGGTGACTGCCTGGCCGATGCCGAACTTCTGCATACTTTTTCTCTTCTGGATTCAATGAAAGACTGGTGCCCCTCAAAGTAAAAGAAAAACCGCCAGAGAGCCAGCAGGGAACTACAACAAAATGCTAAATAGACAGACTATTGGATGATACGGGTCAGACTGGCCCACCAAAGATAGAGACACCCAAAGATAGGCCAAAGATAGAGACACCCACAATTTAACGAGCAATTAGGAGAATCGGGGACTTGCGGTTAAATTGTACTTTTATAGATGTCCCCCAAGGCTAGCAGGATTACAAAACATGGAAATGAGCCTCGAACATCGCATCGCGGCCAGTCGTGAACAGGTATGGGCTGCGCTCAATGACGTCAACACACTGAAGGCAGCGATTCCCGGTTGCGATGAGCTGGAAGCGACCAGCCCTACCAGCTTCAAGGCCGCGATCACTACGAAAGTTGGCCCGGTCAAAGCCCGCTTCAAATTCGATGTCACCCTGACCGAAATAGACGCCCCGAACAGCTACACCATCATCGCCGAGGGCCAGGGTGGCGCCGCCGGATTTGCCAATGGCAGTGCCGCCGTCACCCTGCGCGCTGATGGCAATGACACCATTCTCGCCTATCACGCCAAGGCCAATGTCGGCGGCAAGCTGGCGCAGTTGGGTGGTCGCCTGATCGATGGCACCGCGAAGAAACTGGCGGATGAATTCTTCGGCAAGTTTAGTGAGCTGGCGGCGAATCCGGCGTTGCTGGAGGGCGTTGCCGATCCGTCAGATGCGCAAACAGCGGCCGCCAAAACCGGCTCCGACGCCAAATTACCCACCTGGCTATGGGCTCTTTCAGGCGGCTGTGCCGCCGTCCTCGTCTACCTGCTACTTACCTGAAGACATGCCATCTCCGAGTCGCGCGGCGCTTGACCCGGCTTCACCAATCTCTGACACTGTCGGGCCGTCAAACGGAAAAGTGCCCAACAAGAACAAGCGCCAACCTGCCCAACCGCTAACCGGTGCTGCAGCAGGCCCGCACCAGAAGGAGGTCCCAGATGCCGACCGTAAAAATGAAGGTCAACGGCAAGCCCGTTACCGCCGAAGTTGAAGCCCGCACGTTACTCGTCCAATTCCTGCGTGAAAATCTCCGCCTCACCGGCACCCATGTTGGCTGTGATACCAGCCAGTGCGGCGCCTGTGTGGTGCATGTAAACGGCAAGTCGGTGAAAGCCTGCAGCATGCTGGCGGTGATGGCCGAGGGCTGCGAAGTCACCACCATCGAAGGCCTCGCCACTGGCAACACCCTGCACCCGATGCAACAGGCATTCATGGACAACCACGGCCTGCAATGCGGTTTCTGCACACCGGGCATGGTGATGACGGCACTGGACATCGTCAATCGCAACGGCAATGAACTCGATGAAGCCACCGTGCGCAAGGAACTGGAAGGCAACATCTGCCGCTGCACCGGCTACCACAACATCGTCAAGTCAGTACGCGCCGGCGCCAAGGCCATGGGGAGCAAGTCATGAGCGCCACTCAATCTGGATCAGCCGCTGGCACCGGCATCGGTGCCAGCGTACTCCGTAAGGAAGACCGCCGCTTTCTGATCGGCAAGGGCCGCTACACCGATGACATCAACGTCGCCGGCCAAACCCACGCCGTATTCGTGCGTTCACCCCACGCCCACGCCACTATCAATAGTATAAAGACCGATACTGCCCGCGCCGCCCCCGGCGTCGTAGCCGTGCTAACCGGCACCGATCTCGCCGCCGATGGCATCGGCCCGCTGATCTGTGGCGTTACCGTAACCAGCGACGACGGCCAACCCCATCGCGCCGCGGTGCACCCTGCCCTGGCGCAAGGCAAAGTCAATTACGTCGGTGACCATGTTGCGATTGTTATTGCCGAGACCTATGCGCAGGCGCGCGATGCTGCCGAACTGGTGGAAGTGGACTACGGTATTTTGAAAGCAGTGACCAGCACAGCTCACGCCACCGACAAGGGCCAACAACAGATTCACGACGTCGCCCCCAATAATATGTGCTTCAACTGGCCGTTCGGTGACAAGGCCGCTGTCGAAGCTGCCTTCGCCAAGGCACATAAAGTGTCGTCTCTCGATCTGGTGAACAACCGCATGGTGACAAACCCGATGGAGCCGCGCGCGGCACTCGGCGAATACAACACCGGTACCGAAGAAATCACACTTCATGTCACCACCCAGAATCCCCATGTACATCGCCTCGTACTGAGCGCCTTTAACCAGCTCGCACCGGAACACAAGTTGCGCGTGGTCGGGCCTGATGTCGGCGGCGGCTTCGGCGCGAAGATTTTTATCTACGCCGAAGAACTGGTCGTCGGCTGGGCCTGCCGCAAAGTCGAGCGTCCGGTGAAATGGACTGCCGATCGCACCGAGGCCTTTCTGTCCGATGCCCACGGCCGCGATCATGTGTCAAAAGCCGAGATGGCCATGGACAAGGATGGCAACTTCCTCGCGCTGCGAGTAATGACGAATGCGAACCTTGGCGCCTATCTGTCCACCTTCGCCACCATGGTACCGAGTTATCTCTACGCCTTTCTGTTGGCAGGCCAATACCGCACGCCACTGATCTATTCCGAAGTGAAAGCCGTGTACACGAACACCTCACCAGTAGATGCGAGTCGCGGTGCCGGTCGTCCGGAAGCGACTTATTTATTGGAAAGACTGGTAGACGTCTGCGCCGCCGACATGAACATGGACCCGGCGGAAATCCGTCGCAAGAATTTTATTCCCAAGGACGCCTTCCCCTACCAGACACCCGTTGTGCAGTGTTATGACAGCGGCGACTACGAAGAAGCGCTCGACAAAGCCTTGATACTGGCCGACTACAAGGGCTTCCCCGCCCGCGCGCAGGCAGCGAAAGCGCGGGGCAAACGTCGCGGCATTGGTCTCTCTTCCTATGTAGAAGCCTGCGGCATCGCGCCATCGGCGGCAGTGGGCCAACTCGGCGGCGGCGTCGGCTTATGGGAGAGCGCGCAGGTGCGCTTCAATCCCACCGGCAATGTGCAGGTGTTCACCGGCACCCATTCCCACGGTCAGGGTCATGAGACCACGTTCGCGCAACTGATAAATGAGTTGCTCGGTGTGCCCATCGAAAACGTCGAAGTGATTCACGGCGACACGGCAAAGACGCAGTTCGGCATGGGCACTTACGGCTCGCGCTCACTCGCGGTCGGCGGCGTCGCCATTGCCAAAGCCTGCGAGAAATTAATTGCCAAGGGCAAGAAGATCGCGGCCCATGCCCTGGAAGCGGCCGAAGGCGATATCGAATTCGCCAATGGCAACTTCAGCGTAGCCGGCACCGACAAGGCGATGAACATCGCCGCGGTCGCGTTCAATGCCTACGTGCCTCACAGTTATCCTGCGGGACTCGAACCGGGCTTCGATGAGAACGCGTTCTTCGATCCACTGAACTTCTCCTTCCCCGCCGGCACCCACGTGTGTGAGGTGGAAGTAGACCCGGACACTGGCGAGGTAGAGATCGTGAAATACTCCGCCGTGGATGACTTCGGCAGACTGGTCAACCCGATGATCGTGGAAGGCCAGGTACACGGCGGCATTGTGCACGGCATCGGCCAGGCATTATTGGAAGGCTGCCGCTACGACAGCGAAGGCCAATTGTTGACCGCGTCCTTCATGGACTACGCCATGCCCCGCGCCGACAACGTGCCGAGCTTCGATGTGGACTATGCACCCACAGTACCGATACATAATCCCCTCGGAGTGAAAGGCTGCGGTGAAGCCGGCGCCATCGGCGCACCACCGGCGGTAATCAACGCCATAGCAAATGCTCTTGGGATAAAACACATCGACATGCCGGCAACTCCAGAGAGTGTATGGCGAGCTGCGAACAAGGCAGCATAGATAAAAATATAAAGAACAAGGATTCGAGGACTGAACCATGAACGACTTTAATTATCACAAACCCGGCAGCGTCGACGACGCCATCAAGGCGCTGCGCAAAGCCAGCGATGGCAAGTTCGTCGCCGGCGGCATGACCATGCTGCCAACCATGAAGCATCGCCTCGCCAGCCCGTCCGATGTGGTTGATCTCGGCGGCATCAAGGAACTCACAGGCATCACGGTGAAAGGCGACACGATTACCATCGGCGCCATGACCACTCACGCCGCAGTCGCGGCTTCGAAGGATGTGCAGCGACTGCTGCCCGCGCTGGCGAAACTCGCCGGCAACATCGGTGATCCGGCCGTGCGCAATCGCGGCACCATCGGTGGCTCCATCGCCAACAACGACCCCGCCGCAGATTACCCGGCCGCGGTGATCGCACTCGGCGCCACTATTAATACCAGCAAAGGCGAGATCGACGGCGATGAATTCTTCACCGGCATGTTCGAGACCGCGCTGGCGGAGGACGAACTGATCATCTCCGTCAGTTTTACCAAACCAAAAGCCGCAGCTTATATGAAGTTTGAAAACCCGGCCTCGCGCTATGCCATCGTCGGCGTGTTCCTGGCAAAGACGAATGACGGCGTGCGCATCGGCATAACCGGTGCCACACCCTGCGCCCATCGCGGCATGCGTCTGGAGGAAGCCTTGAACAAAGAATTCTCCACCGCTGCAGTGGACAAGGTAAAAATGCCTGTGGATAAAATGAACGCCGACATTCACGCCAGCGCCGAGTACCGCGCCCATCTGGTGAAAGTGATGACGCAGCGCGCTGTTGAAGCGTGTAAATAGCGCAGGACTTTCAAGCTACGTCATGAGTTCTGCCTTACCCGCCACCATCGAAGACACCCTCGCCCTGTTAAACCAGGGCGACTACATCGCCGACCGCAGTCTCGCCACCACCTTGTTCCTCGCCTTGAAAATGGGCCGTCCCCTGTTTCTGGAAGGCGAAGCCGGAGTCGGCAAAACCGAGATTGCGAAAGTATTATCGAAAGCCCTCGGCCGCCGCCTCGTGCGTTTGCAATGCTATGAAGGTCTGGACGTATCCTCAGCGGTATACGAATGGAACTATTCAAGACAGATGATCGAGATTCGTCTCGCAGAAGCGGCAGGCAAGGTAGACCGCAACAAGCTGGCGATGGATGTAATGTCGAAAGACTTCCTCATCGAGCGGCCTTTACTACAGGCGCTGCGCAGCGACGAAAATGGACCACCAGTATTATTGATCGACGAATTGGACCGCACCGACGAACCGTTCGAGGCCTACCTGCTGGAGATCCTGTCGGACTACCAAATCACCATTCCCGAAATCGGCACCATCAAGGCGGAACACCCGCCCATCGTCATCATCACCTCCAACCGCACGCGGGAGATTCACGACGCGCTGAAGCGGCGCTGCCTGTATCACTGGGTGGACTACCCCACTGCCGCCAGAGAATTGCAGATCGTCACCACCAAACTGCCCGGCATCAATCGGCAGTTAAGCCAGCAACTGGTCGCCTTCGTGCAGAAACTGCGCGAACAGGATTTGTTCAAGTTGCCCGGCGTGGCCGAGACACTGGATTGGGCCGATGCGCTGACGCAACTGGACAAAGTGGCGCTGGATGGCGACGCCATCGACAACACGTTAGGCGCGTTGCTGAAATACCAGGACGATATCGCGAAGATTCGCGGCAGCGAGGCGGCGCAGTTGCTGGAGCAGGTGAAGAAGGAAATGGCGAGTCTGGACTCCGTTAGAGGTTAAATCATGGGTGTCGATTTGATCCAAGCAAACTCGACCTCCGACAACTTCGATCCCGCCGCCAGCCGCATGGCCGAAAACATCCTCTACTTCGCGCGCCTGCTGCGCTCCGCCGGAATGCCGGTCGGCCCCGACCGGGTGCTGGATGCGGTCACTGCGGTAAAGACGATTGGTATCGGTATACGGGAAGACTTCTACTGGTGCATGTTCGCCCTGTTCGTCAACCGCGCTGACCAGCGCACATTGTTCGATCAAGCCTTCCATATTTTCTGGCGCAACCCGCGCATCATGGATCGACTGATGTCTGCGATGTTGCCCACCGTGCGCGTCGAGAATGAGCAGGATCTGGAAGAGATGAGCCGCCGCCTCGCCGACGCGATGAAGAGCGGCGTTACCGAACAACTCAAGGAGCAAGAGTCCGACGAGATTGAACTAGACGCCGCATTCACTTACTCCAAAAGAGAAGTGTTACAAAAAATCGACTTCGAACAGATGACCGCCGCCGAACTGGCCGAGGCGAAGAAAGCAATCAAGCATTTGCGACTGCCCATTATGGACGTACCCACACGGCGCTTTATCAGAGATAACCGCGGCGCGCAAATCGACATGCGCGCCACCCTGCGCGCCTCCTTGCGCGCGGGCAACGCCATCCCTCTGAAATTCAAGCGACCAAGACGCCGCCATCCAACACTTGTTATCCTGTGCGACATCTCCGGTTCCATGAATCGATACTCACGCATGTTCCTGCACTTCATGCATGCAGTCACCAATGACCGCGACCGCGTCCACACCTTCGTGTTCGCCACCCGCCTCACCAACATCAGCCGCCACCTGCGGCACCGGGATGTGGATGTGGCGCTGGATAATGTGGCGGATGCGGTGAATGACTGGGCTGGGGGGACAAGGATCGGGGCTTGTTTGAAGGAGTTTAATGCCAGATGGTCCCGCCGCGTGCTGGGCCAAGCGGCTATAACACTCATCATATCAGATGGCTTGGACCGGGATGAGGCTGCCGGATTGGAGGGACAGATGGAGCGGTTGTCAAAATCTACCAAGCGCTTGATCTGGTTGAATCCACTACTCCGCTATGAAGGATTTGAGGCGCGGGCCAAGGGCATTAAGGCGATGCTGCCGTGGGTGGATGATTTTCGCAGCAGTCATAACCTGGCGAGCTTGGTGGAGTTGGGTCGAGTGTTGAGTCGGGATTGAGCGGCGGGTTACATTCAGCTTGCATCGTTTGGTGTCGGTGGAAATGCCAGCCGGTCCAGCGGACTGGCAGCGCCAGCGAAATGCTTGCCCAGCAGGGTTTTGCGATCCTTGCGCCCCTTGCCATCGTGAATCGTCAAAGACAGATGTTCAAGATCCAAATCCTGTATGCGCAATCGAAGACATTCATTAACGCGCAGTCCGCTACCATACATTATTCGAATGATCAGACGGTTGCGACCAGACAGGCAGGAAAGGATGCTTCCCACTTCATCCCGGGAAAGCACTATGGGAAGATGGCGCTGCCTTTTCGCGAGAGCAAATCCCAACTCACCCAGCTCCCGTTTGAGGAATTTCTGATACAGATACGCCAGCGAATTCAGCGCCACTTTCTGAGTATTCACCGCGACATGGCGATCCACCGCCAGCCAACTCAGAAACGACTTGATCTCATCTGACCCCATCTCCTGCGGATGCCTGTTGCGATGAAACCTGATGTACGCCTTGATCCAGGTTAGATAGGTCTTTTCCGTCTTGAGCGCATAACCACGCAAGCGCATGTCGTCCCGGATCGACTGAATAAATGGACTGGCCACTGGAATCTCCTTTTCCAATACATCTACTACAGAAATAGATCAGGAATACCCACCGGTCAAGAATGCACGCTAATTCACCAAGCAACCGCATGCTATCCGGGGATTGAGTTGTCTAAATTGAGAAATATCAAACGCATAGTCCTGACGAGTCCCAATTACGAGGACACAGAGTTCACCAGTTAGGGGGACGCAGGAATAATCCTCATGGCAAGCCCCCGATTTCCTAGACACCTGACAGCTTCATAAAGTACTGCTCTTCAAACTTCGCTGGGGGCACGCTATTGTTGTTTCCGTGTCTGCGAACCGGGTTGTAAAACAACTCGAT
>Ga0049084_10000340_pt1 | contig 18111 bp, 13 predicted proteins | sample GreLakmeON33MSRF_FD_66720 | JGI IMG/M metagenome (GOLD analysis project Ga0049084, IMG submission 66720) | Freshwater lentic microbial communities from great Laurentian Lakes, MI, USA - Great Lakes metaG ON33MSRF | ecosystem: Environmental > Aquatic > Freshwater > Lake | place: Great Lakes... | reverse complement strand
AAATTATTGGATGACCATTCACCCCCCTACCCTTTTTCTTGGCTTTGCTTCAACCTTGGTTCCTTTTGCCTATGCAATTGCAGGACTTTGGCAAAAAAAATATACAGAATGGTTAAAGCCTGCTTTGCCTTGGACATTTTTTGGCGTAATGATACTCGGAACAGGTATTTTAATGGGTGGCGCCTGGGCTTACGAAGCACTTAGCTTTGGAGGATTTTGGGCTTGGGATCCGGTAGAAAATGCATCATTGGTTCCTTGGCTTACTTTTGTTGGAGGCGCGCACGTAATGGTAATTTACAAAAACAAAGGTCAATCTTTGGTAACTACTTTTTTTCTCATATTCCTCACTTTTATTTTCATTCTCTACTCTACATTTCTAACTCGCAGCGGCATATTAGGAAACACTTCCGTTCATGCATTTACCGACTTAGGTATGAGCGGACAATTGTTAGTGTATTTATTATTTTTTGTTTTTGTATCCGGATTTTTGCTTGTTAAACATTACAAACATTTGCCAAAAGAAAAAGATGAGGATAATATCACTTCACGCGAATTTTGGATGTTTATTGGCGCATTAGTATTACTTATATCTGCCTTTCAAATTATTTTTACCACTTCCATTCCTGTAATAAACAAAGTATTTGGAACAAACCTCGCACCTCCTTTAAATCCAATACAACATTATAATTCTTGGCAAGTACCTTTTGCTATAATTATTTCTTGTTTGATTGCAATTGGTCAGTATTTCAATTATAAAAAAACGGAAAAAAACACCTTTGTCAACCGTTTGTTAATCCCATTTTTAGCAAGCATCGTGATTTCAATTATAGTTATACTAAGCTTTAGTACCTTCAATGGGCATTTTATTGCTTTATGTTTTACCTCTATTTTTGCAATTCTTGCCAACCTCAATTATTTATTCAGGATACTAAAAGGCAATATTAAAAAAGCAGGACCATCCATTGCACACATAGGTTTTGGAATGATTTTGTTGGGATCACTTATTTCAACCTCACAAAGTGAAACTATTTCGATAAATACTTCTTCAGTTGATGTTTCAAAACTGGGTAAGGATTTTAACAATAACGACAACTTATTGCTATCGCTGAACGATACCCTTAAAATGGGTAAGTATTTTGTAACCTATAAGGGCAAAAAGAAAGAAGGTATAAATGTGTATTATACCATCGACTATCTGGAGAAAGACATTAGCGGAAAACACAAACTTAGTTTTACACTTAACCCCTTGGTTCAAACAAATCCACGTATGGGGAATATTGCCGAACCGGATACTCGGCACTTTTTACAGAAAGACATTTATACACACGTAACATATGCTGAACTAGAAGAAGAAAATGAAACGAGCAACGAGTTTGTAGAAAAAAGAACACAGTCATTGCAAGTGGGCGATTCCCTTTTTACAACAAACAGTATAGTAGTATTAGAAAGTTTGCTTAAAGATGTTGATAGAGTAAAATACAATTTAAAAGATTCCGACATTGTAGTTGCTGCTCATTTAAGAATTACCGATATCAATAATAAAACCTATTTTGCAGACCCTTTGTACGTGATAGAGGATAATTACGTTAGTCCACTCGATGCAAAAGTAGAAGCATTGGGATTAAAATTTTCTTTCACAAAAATAGACACGCAAACAGGAAAGATTGAAATTAAATTGTTTGAAAAGAAATCGAATAAAAAAGAATTCATTGTGATGAAAGCAATCATTTTTCCGGGTATAAACATATTGTGGATGGGTTGCTTTTTAATGATAATAGGAAGTATAATTGCTATCGTTAACCGCCTTCGAGCGCGTAATTAATTTTTTCCAAAATGAGCCAAAAAGTAGTACTTATAGGTGCAGGCAATGTAGCTACTCAATTGGGTTTAACATTAAGCAATGCAGGACATTCCATTGGAATGGTGATTAGTAAAACAAGTAAATCGGCTACTATACTTGCTAAAAAATTAAACTGTCACCACTCCACTAACTTAAACAATATCCCTTCCGATACAAACATTATTATTATTGCAGTGAACGATGACGCCATAGAAAAAGTGGCAAAAAAAATAAAACACAAGAATGCGCTTGTAGTCCATACATCCGGAACAATTGAAATAGGTGTATTGAAAAAATATCTAAAAAATTGTGGGGTACTATACCCGCTGCAAACCTTTAGCAAAGATGCAGCTATTGATGTAACATTCACTCCATTTTTAATTGAAGGAAACAGTAAAAAGAACACTACAACACTCACAAATTTCACAAAAAGCATTTCAAAATATATTGTTTTAGCAGATTCAAAGAAAAGAAAGCAAATACACCTTGCAGCTGTATTTGCTTGTAACTTCTCCAACTATATGTATAGCATTGCAAATACAATTCTTAAAAAAGAAAAACTGGATATAAGCATACTTTCGGCACTTATTGAAGAGACTACAAAAAAGGCAATAAAAGGCAATCCCGAATTACAACAAACAGGCCCTGCAAGAAGAAACGATAAAATCACGCTAAAAACCCACATCAATTTATTGAAAAAGAACAAAGATTATCAACATATTTACAAAACACTTTCACTGTCAATTGAAAAAAAATATAAAAAATGAAAAAACAACTATCACTCTTACTAATTATTGTAACATTTTTTGCAAGCGCTGTTGTTTTTGCACAGCACAAAACAAAAAGCTATTTGTATGATGAAGGAGCAATGCCACGCGAACACAATGTGGACTTTGAACGTATGCGCTTAGAAGTTGCTTTTGAACCCGAAAAAGGATTTGTAAAGGGGAAAATCACTCACTTTTTTACTCCTTTACGCGCTAATGTAGATACCATCTTTTTAGATGGACCTGGCATTGTTATAAAAGAGGCGAAGCTGAATGGTAAAAACATAAAGTTTAAAACATATGAAACAGGAACCACATTTTTTACCGACAAATCACTCATTTGGGGAGATAAAGACAGCTTAGCAATTACTTACGAAGCCTATCCACGGAGAGGAATTTATTTTATCGGTTGGAACGATCCCAATAATTTAAGCCGCAAACAAATTTGGACACAAGGTCAAGGTATCGACAACAGACATTGGTTTCCATGTTACGACTCATCCAACGATAAATTAATTACAGAAGTGATAGTGACCTTTAACAGCGAATACAAAGTACTGTCAAACGGCACCAAAATTGCTAAAAAAATTAATAAGAACAAAACCACCACTTGGCATTACAAAATGTCACATCCACACGCTTCTTACTTAGTGATGTTAGGTATCGGAAAATATGAAATTAAAGAAAGCAAATCGAAATCAGGTATTCCTTTAAGTATGTGGTATTACCCTGAATGGAAGAACCGCTTTGATTTAACCTACAAACACAGCGATAAAATATTTGATTACCTGGAAAGTGAAATTGGCGTACCTTATGCTTGGGAATCGTATTCACAAATTCCGGTACAAGATTTTATGTTTGGCGCAATGGAAAATACAACAGCTACCTTGTTTGGCGATTTTTTTGAAGTGGACAGCAGAAGTTTTAACGACCGTAATTATGTAGCGGTTAATGCACACGAACTAGCCCACCAATGGTTTGGTGACCTTGTGAGTGCAAGAGCGGGCAACGGACACTGGTTGCAAGAAAGCTTTGCAACACATTACAACCTTATTGCCGAAAGAGAATGTTTTGGAATAGATCATTTTGATTGGGGGCGCAGACAAGCTTGCAATGCAGCCATTAATACAGCCGATAAAAAACCGGTTGCGCATTCGGAAACACCTACTTCCATCGTGTACCAAAAAGGTTCACAAGTGTTGGAAATGCTAAAGTATGTGGTAGGAAGAGAAGCTTATAACAAATCCATTAAACGTTATTTGTTAGAACATAAATATGCGAATGTAGATTCGGAAGATTTACTTACTGCTTTTAACGAAGAGTTGGGAATGCAGTTGGATTGGTTTTGGGAAGAATGGGTATATCGTGGCGGAGAGCCTATTTACAAAGTGAGTGCAGAGGATAATACCCAAGAAGGAAACAAACGTTTCACCCAATTTACTGTTACGCAAACACAACCAATGAATGAAGTAATGGGACTTTTCAAAATGCCTATTTTATTTGAAGTGTATTATACTGATGGCACACACGAAAGTAAAACAGAATGGGTAGAAAATGAAACGCAAATAATTAAAGTACCCAATATAGGCAATAAAAAAATCGACTTTGTTTTATTCGACCCAAACAGCCGTGTGATGAAGACGGTTAATTTTGAAAAAAGTTTTGAAATGCTAAAGGATCAGGCCTTACGTGCACCCAATATGATTGACCGATACGATGCCATTGTAGCAATGAAATTATTACCACAAAATTTAAAAAGATCGGTGTTGGAAGAAGTGTACACTAAGAATACTCATTTTGGAATTAAAGTTGAGGCAGTTAGTCAGCTATTGGACGACAAAAACGATGCGAGTATTGCATTGGTTAAGAAAGCCATTCACGATGCCGATGTGCAGGTTAGAAAAGGTATTCTTACAAACACAGAAATTATACACCCTTCGTTGGAAAAAGATTACGAAACACTTTTGCTCGACTCATCCTACCAAACAATTACAATGGCATTGGAAAAAATGTGTTTTAATTTCCCTGCTCACACATCTCACTTTTTAGAAGTAAGCAAAGGCATTGAAGGTACGAATGGACGCAATGTAATTACCAAATGGTTAGAGATTGCAGCAAACACAACAAGTGATAAAAAGTATATCGACCAATTGGTATCTTACACTTCTATTTCGTATGAATTTTTAACCCGTGCAAATGCTATGACAGCCTTGCGTAAAACAAATTACTTTGATACAAATGTGTTGAATAATTGTTTAAATGCTTGTGTGAGTAGTAATGGTCGTTTAGCAGGACCGGCAACTGAAACCATCAAATATTTTTATGGGCAGAATAAATACAAAAGAATGATTGCCGATAACATAAATGGAAAAACCTGGAAAAATTGGGAAAAAGAGATTGTTAGCAAATTGATGCAATAATATTTCTACTTTTTTGCTTATCCTTGCAGGATGAATTATGTTGATATTGTAATTGCTATTCCCTTACTTTGGGGATTATACAGAGGAATCGTAAAAGGAGCTATACTGATGGCAGCTTCAATTTTTTCGCTCTTTTTAGGGGTTTATTGTGCTATACGTTTCAGCAATTTTATTGGCGATTATATTAACGGAATACTTTCATCTCCTAAAGAGTACATTCCCCTTGTTGCTTTCTGCATTACATTTTTAGCTACCGTTTTAGGTGTTTATTTGCTGGAGAAATTTATAGAAAAGGCATTGACTTTTGCTATGTTGGGATGGCTTAATAAATTATTAGGTGGTTTACTCGGAATACTAAAATGGGCCATTTTGATGAGCATTAGTTTGTTTGTATTAAATAGTATGGGGAGCAAAAACGATTTATTTACTACTCAAACTACCGAAAAATCACTTTTATACGAACCGATTAAAAAAATATTTCCGCTAATACTACCTGAAATAAAACAGAGTAAATTGCAAGAGAAAATACATCAGTTTAAGTAATTAAGCAATTTTGTCTGTATTTTTGAATCTTGAATAAACTACAAAACATTCCTTTCTTTAAAAAAACTTAGGTAGATAATTCTTATCCTTCCCTTTATTGTTTATTGGTTTTCACTTCCTACTCAGTTATTTAAATCGCCACTTTCAACTGTACTCGATTCTTTCAACAGGCAATTACTCTACCTTGCAATCACCATTTTCTTAGTACAAGAATAAGTATCATTGCTAATATTCACAAAGTAAACACCTTTAGCAAGGTTGCTAATATTAATAGTTGCGGTATAACGTTCGCTAAAACTTTTTTCAAGCACCTGTTCACCTACCACATTTACAATGAATAAACAGCTGTGGCTTAAATCAAAATGTTTGTCTACTTCAATGGTAACATTATCGTATGCAGGATTTGGGTATAAATTAAATACATCGTTCACCACATTCTCATTTATAGAACCACCAATGTCTCCTAAGTAAAAACCAAGTCCTCCTGAGTAATTCCCCACCACCATATCGTAATATCCATCTTGGTTTAAGTCGGTAACATCCAATGCAGAGCGTACACCTTCCCATATACCGTAATAGGCAGAATCAACCAAAGTAAAATTGCCATTTAAGTTACCATCAATGTTATTGTAGTAATAAATATTTCCGTTCTCGGAACCGCAAATTAATTTGAAGGAACCATTCACGTCAATAAATTTTGGTGCGCTATAGCCCACAATGTAATTCGGTAAATTGGTTTTTACGCCACCCAAATTTGCTTTCATCAAAGTAAATGCAGCATTGTTTGCAGTGCCTGTATTGCGGTAATAGTTCACATTACCGCTTTGCTCACCAATGGCAAGGTCCAACAAACCATCTCTGTCCAAGTCAATCAATTGTGGCATTGCAAAACTGCCAATATCAATTCCACCCAAAAGTGGGATTGATAAAACAAAATTGGCAGCAGTACCTATAGCTGCCATATTCTCATAATAATGCAAATGCCCTTGGTCGTCACCCACCACCATATCTTTATCGGTATCACCATCCAAATCGCCAAAAGTGGGATAAATATCTTTAAAGTTATTTAACGATAAGTTAGCATAGTCACGGCTTACAATTTCAAATGCGGGTTTTGCAATAGTTCCAATATTCTTCATCAAGGTTAATGTCGATTTCATTGCCCCCGCGTTATAGTAACCCGCGTTACCAATTACAATATCCAACAAACCATCACTATTATAATCAAAGAAAACAGGAAAAGCTCCCTGCCCTACTTCTATCATTTCATCCTGCAAAAAGTTATTTTTTTGATGCACAAAAACAGGCATTGAGTCGTTGCCCATATTTTTATACCACCACATACTGTTAAAGTTTTCGGATAAATTTTGGGCATTAGGACTTGCTATCAAATCGCGCTTTCCATCGTTATTCACATCCACATAATAGCTGGAAGGAAATCCAACAATATCTAATTTAACAGAATTGGAAGGGAAATTGCCGTCTTGTGCAACCAAACTCGCTGTATTGATGTCGCCACCGTTGGTTAACATAATTCCAGCATTGCTTGAAATGTCATGTAACAATAAATCGCAGTCGCCATCCCCATCGGCATCAAAACTACACAATGCCGAACCTGAATGGTTTACTTGTTGCGGATCAATATTTCCACCAGGCCCCTTACAACTAATACCCAAATTAATAGTACTGTTGATACCGCTTTCACTAAAATTACCCCAGCATCCATTATCAAGCTGATATATTTTTTTTAAACTATCACACACGCCATAAATTTCCATCGACATATTTTTGTGGTACTCCAAAAAGCCTCCCAAAATATTGAAGGTAAGTATGTCAATATCACCATCCTTATCAATATCGTAAATAGCTGGAATATCAACAAGAGTAATGTATAGATTTAACATATTGGGATGATAGTTTGAAAAGAGTAAACTTTCTGCAAGCACAAAGCTCAGGCCATTCGCATCAGAAATATTCCTATACACATCTACTCCACCATTGTTGTAGGTATAGATATCCATTTTGCCATCACAATTATAATCGCGCAATAATACCCAGTCGTGCAGCTTAGGAAATTTTTTAATATAGGTCCAGTCGTATTTATAATCAATAGAATCTGCTGTTCCCTTGTTAATATAGGTTGATATTTTATTTCCGGTTCTATCAAACACAAAAAGGTCCATAATACTATCCTGGTCCAAATCAATGTCCGATACTTGAACAAAATTGGCCCCCCCTGCCCAAGCATTCTCTAAATTGGTATTGCCAATTTTAACGTTGAGGGTATCTATCTTTTTAAAATAAAATTGTGCATTAACAGAAAAACTGAAAGAGAATACGTATAAAATAAGGAGAAGTATCTTTTTCATAATTCTATAATATACTCTCAAAGTTACAGCAAATAATTTATAGATGAAAGGACGGGAAGATTTTATTTTGAAGAACTATCTATTTTAAAAATGCTTATAACAAGCGATAGTAGGATGTATAAAACGATAATAATGGGAATGGAAATAAATTGAGATGTAACAATCAATGTAGCTGACATAGCCAAAAACACATAACGCAACTTGTTGTTTTGCCAATCGAAGCTTTTAAACTTCAACGCAAACAAGGGTAATTCAGCCACCATTAAATAAGACATAATAAGGATTAGCGTTACTAAAAACCATTGATTACCTATTATTTCAATAAAATTGTACAAGGAAAAGGATCCATCTGGATTTATGGTATAACCATTTTGATGAATTAAAATAACAGGAATGGAAGAAATTAACATACAGTTAGCGGGAGTTGGCACACCAATAAATGAATCGGACTGTCGCGTATCGATGTTAAATTTAGCCAATCGTACTGCAGAAAAAACAGGTATCAACAGCGCTAAGTATTTTATGTATTCATATCGTTCAAAATTCAGTGTATGTCCATCCACTACAAAGTGGTAGCCCGGCTCTAACATAGTATATAAAATCATTCCCGGGGCAACACCAAAGGTTACCATATCGGCAAGTGAATCGAGCTGCTTACCGATTTCAGAATGCACACTCAACATACGCGCGGCAAAACCATCAAAAAAATCCAATACAGCAGCTATAGCTATAAGTATAGCACTTTCATCCAATCGATTGTGAAAGACTGCAACAATTGCCATACAACCGCAAACTAAATTAAGAGATGTAATAAAATTAGGGATGTGATTTTTCATATAAACGCCACTAATTTACAAATAAAATATACTTTAGGCAGGATATAATTTATTTTTGAGAACAGCCATTGATTGCTATATAAAAATTCAACATGAATGAAAAAAGCGAAAAATTGAGAGCAATAGCTTAGGTGAATTTAGTTTAAATTACCTCCAACAAGGAGCGGAAAGCAATAAATTTCCCGTTAAACTTATCCATTACTTCTTTCTGCAAACGAGACGCTTCATACGTTTTATATCCTTCATAATCTTCCATTGCGTTACAGGTATATTGTATAGAATAGGTTGTTCCCTCGTCCTCCACGTTTAACACTTTGCATATTTTATGCTCCAAAAAATATCCAGTTTTAAGCACATCCGGGATATGTGATTCGCGCATCCATTTCAGCCATTCATCGTGCACATCGTTCTCTATATTTATTGTAACGTTATATAGTATCATAAAAATTAATTTAATTAATAATATCTCCCCTTAGTCTTCTAAATCGTTTTCGGGCCTCAACAGTGTACAAACTTCCTGGATATTTGATAAGCATATCTTCGTACAATTGTTTTGCTTTATCCTTATTTTTTAAATACAATTCATTGACTTCAGCAAGCTTAAACAAGGCATCATCTGCAAGTAAATCTGTAGAATAACTGTCTAATATATCTTGCAAAATTTTTGCAGCATTTTCAAATTGAAATTTTTTCATTGCTATTTTATACTTTTTAAAAAGTATATCGTCTGATAACGAATGTACTGGGAACTCCTTACTAATAGAATCAAGTATGAGCAAGGAAAGGCTGTCTAAGTTTCTGTAGGAGAATAAATCGGCACGCGCATACAATTGCATTGGAATAAGGTTAGTATCAATGGTAGTATTATCCGCAATTAACAATGCTAAATCTATAGCATCGTTCGATATAAGCTTTGATGTTGATGCTTTGAGTACATTTAATTGTGCTTGAGCCCAATAAAAATCGCCTCTATAAAATGACAAGCGTGCATTTCGGAATTTAGCCTCTTGTCCAATTGGTTCCTGCTTAAACATTTTTTCTACTTGCGAAAACAGCAAAGATGATTCCCACATCTCACCTGTAAAAACCAACACATCTCCCAGCTCGAGCTTACATTCGGCAGCACCTTTTTGATTTTTACACATATTGATCGCTTCCTCCAATAAGTAGATTGCTTCCGCTGATTTGTTTAAGTAAAAAGCTTTTAAGTGGGCCAATCCTCTTATAACATTAAATGTTGCAGAAGATTTCCCCAGCTCATTGATTGTAGATATGTATGTATTTTCAAGCGAAACAATATCGGCTTTGCTGTAGTTAGACATTGTTGTAATTTTGGTAAAAAGCACATTTACCATTTCCATTCTTGCATCGGTATAATAATAGTTTTCCTTTCCTTTACTGATTACATATTCATAACACTTTATTGCTACATCATACTGAAGATTCGCTATACAAATATTAGACAAAGCCATTAATTTAGAACCATCCAGCTTTAATCTTTTGTCGAGTGCTTTTGTTTGTACAAATGCCGATTCAAAATCTTTTTGTTGTGTAAAAAGCCAAATCAACATATCGGAATATGCTGTTCTCTCGGAATTAATCTGTATACGTTTAAGTAATTGTGCTTTTAAAATTTCCGTTTTCTTGCCGCCATTGTCTTCGTTTATATCTGTTTGCAAAGTATTTTGTACATTTTGCAAATACGATTCACTTTGCTCTAACAAGTCGAGGTATTCATTAATCATTGACTCTGTATCGCCTTTGCTATTATATGCTTCAGCCAACTCATAATTAAAAGTATAATAAGCTCTCATTATTTTCCTACCTCTTAAATAGGTCTTTATTGCATAATCAATCTCCTTTTTTGATATAAAACAAGCTGCCAAATCCAATATTTGAACTTGATTTTGCGATAGCTTATCGATTGCTTTTTCATACTCCTTTTGAGATTTCACTTCGTCACCTTGCTTTTTAAATACTGTTCCTAAATCGACAATGAGCGTTAAGTTATCGGAATTTCTATTTATTTGCTTTTTTATAAATTTTTCGGCTGTTTTAAAATCTTTTAACTCAAGCAAACATCTTATGTACCCATCATAATATTCGGAGTTAGGATTGCTATTAAACAATTTTTGGTATGAATCGGAAGCTTTGTCAAACTCTCCTTTTTCAAAATATTGCTTGGCAAGTTGCTCGTCTTCATTTTGCGAAAAAGTATAGCTATAGTTGAAAATAACTACACAACAAATAAGAATAATTTTAACTAAACCTTTTTGCTTCATTCTTTTATTTCAGCATTTTTAAGCAACTGTTCAATTTTTGGAATCATTGATTCGTAATCAACAAGCGTTAATCCAATAGAGCGTTGAGTAAGTTGAACTTGTGTACAAACTTGCATTAAGGCTTCCTTTTCACGTTCAACATACTCTTCGATTTTTTCTTCTTTTACAATATGCTTTTCAATGTCGTGTCTCAAATCAGTAATTTGTTTCTCACTTTCTTTAATCTCTTCCTCTAACTTGTTTGATTGGTTGTTGAATTGAGTCAACACATTTCCTATGCCTTTATAATTTTCAATTATCAATGCTGTTTCTTTACTAATTGTATCACCGCTATATGTTTGGTCAATTAACTTCAATTTACTGTTTATAGTGATAACGGTTTCATTTAGTTTCTGAAAATCGATAGTAGCAAAAATAGAATCGGCTTTTTTAATAAATAGGTTAAACGTATCTAAAGTCGCTAAATCCTTAACTTCGGAATGTGTACAAGAGGATAACAAGCAGGAGCTAAGGAGTGCACCTAGTATAATTCTGAATAAATATTTCATAAGTATTAATTAATAATTTCAAATTTAGTGTAGGGTACCAATACTTTCGGTATTACAATACCTTCAGGGGTTTGATTATTTTCTAAAAGTGTTGCAACAATTCGTGGCAAGGCAAGTGCGCTTCCATTCAAGGTATGTGCCAGTTGTGTTTTACCATCCTTTCCTTTAAAACGCAATTTTAATCTATTGCTTTGAAAGGTTTCAAAATTAGAAACGGAACTTACCTCCAACCATTTTTCCTGTGCGGCTGAATACGTTTCCATATCGTAGGTAAGTGCTGAACCAAAACTCATATCGCCACCACACAACTTAAGAATACGAAAAGGCAACTCTAATTCACGCAGAATACCCGCAACAAATTCACGCATATTTTCTAATGTTTCATAACTTTTATCGGGATGTTGTATTTGTACTATCTCCACTTTGTCAAATTGGTGTAGTCTGTTCAATCCACGCACGTCTTTACCATAACTTCCCGCTTCTCTTCTAAAGCAAGGAGTATAGCCACAGTTCTTTATCGGAAAATCTGCTTCCTTCACAATTACATCACGGTACATATTGGTAATAGGCACTTCGGCAGTCGGAATGAGGTATAAATTATCGATCCCAACATAATACATTTGTCCTTCTTTGTCTGGCAATTGACCTGTTCCATAGCCCGATGCTTCATTTACTAAAATAGGAGGCTGAACTTCAATGTATCCTGCAGCAGAAGCTTTATCTAGAAAATAGTTTATTAATGCACGCTGAAGTTTCGCTCCTTTATTTTTATACACAGGAAACCCTGCACCGGTAAGCTTTACCCCCATCTCAAAATCAATAATATCGTACTTGGAAGTCAACTCCCAATGAGGTATTGCTCCTTCGTATAATTTTTTAATTTCTCCTTCTTCATGAACAGTTTCGTTGTCGGCAGGTGTTTTTCCTTTAGGAACCAATACACTTGGAGTATTTGGTAATTGAACCAATAAAGTATGTTGATCATTTTCAAGCAAACATAATTCTTCTTCCAACTTTTTACTGTGCTCTTTTAAGAGAACAGTTTTAGCTTTCAACTCGTTTGCTTCGGCTTGTTTCCCCGCTTTAAAAAGCTCACCCACTTGTTTCGCTATCACATTCGATTCATTTAATAATGCATCCAGCTCATTTTGTGTTTTTCTTCTCTTGCTGTCAATTTCCAGAATTTCATCAATTGTTTTTTTTCCATCAAAATTCTTAACGGCTAATCTCTCTATGATAAATTCTTTATTTTCTCTTATTTTGCTAATTTGTAACATATCTTTTTACTATTTTAGAATATTCTCTTTACCCTGGTTTTCGGAATGAAAAAACCGAATCGAGTCTTCAGAAGAATAGGTATTGTTTATGCTCGACTCTAACTTATCATAATCGGTATATCCATTTTTGGGTAATTTGATGATGTATTGCTTATGGCTTGCATTTGTTAAAGTACCTTTACGTAACCAAGGATTAAATAGCTTCAACATTTTATAGTTAACATTGTTTGCAATGGCAAAATCTGTAAAATTACTTACCGATGAATCAATTTTTACTTCATAGGTAGGAATAAATGGGTATAAATCTTTTATACGAATAATATAACCGTATTTTTGGGGATGCGAAATTATTTCTTTCACGGCCAATAGTCGGAATACATAGCGCGCTGTTTCTTGGTTTAGCAATAAGTCGTAGTAATTATTTACTTTTTGGTTGTTCAACTGACGTGATATTCCTCCTATACCCAAATTATATGAACTTGCAACCAAGGTCCAATTATTCAGTTGTTTATATGCATCCTTAAAATACTTACAAGCAGCCACGGTAGATTTTTCTACGTTATAGCGCTCATCTACTTCATCGTTTATTTCAAGTCCGTAATTTTTACCGGTAGATTCTATAAACTGCCAAAATCCTGTTGCACCTGAAGGAGAAACCGCATTTGTTAAATTACTTTCAATTAATGCAATGTATTTAAAATCGGCAGGAACTCCGTTTTGTTTTAGAATAGGCTCAATAATAGGGAACCATCTATTTACTCTTTTATGCAACATAATTGTTTGTGATTGAAAATAGGTATTCAGCAACAATTCTCTATCCAAGCTTTCACGTACATCAAAATTATTAATAGGTACTAAATCGCCAGAAAAATTAATGTCCTTAGGAATATTCAAGGAAAACACTTTGTAGTTAGCATTGAATTCGTTCTGAAATGATTTGTCATCGTTTTGTTTTGATGAGAAGCTAAACAAGCTATATGCTATCAACATGGCTGCAAATCCAAAACATACAAAAATAATTTTCCTCATTTTCTACTAACTTTCGTAATGATAAAAAGTGAAAGAAAAACAATTATTGAAAATACTGCCGAAAATGCTAATGCTAAATTAGAATGACCCCCACTTGCAATTGCGTAACAAAACAAAAGAGATATGGAAGACAAGAATATAAAAACAAATGCAACTTTGGTTTCCGATAATCCCAAGTAAGACAAATGATGTGTGGCATTATCGTGACAACCGATAAAGTGTGATGGTTTCTTACCTAGACAGTCAATTATCGCAATTATTGTATCCGTTATTGGCAATATAAAAACTACTGTGGTTAATATAATTTGTTTAACCAATGATTTACTCACGGCATCAAATGGAGTATTCCAAAAACACATAATACCAACAACAGCTAATAATAAACCCAAAAACTGACTGCCGGTATCGCCCATATATATTTTTGAGGGATGCCAATTAAAAAACAAAAAAACCAATAAAGAAGCAATAGAACCCAATAGTATTAAAAAGTACACACTATCTAAAGTATCCAGTACAACAAACACTACTAATCCACTTAAAAAAATAAAAACAGAGACAATAGAAGCAATGGAATCAATATTATTGAGCATATTAATAGAAGTCATTATTCCTATAACCCAAATAATTGTAACGGCATAATTGATAATTTGAATTGAACAAAACTGAATATATGTTCCGGTAGCAACTAAAATAAGCCCACAAAGAAATTGAGTAAGTAATTTCAATAAAGGCTTTATGTTATATACATCATCGGCAAGTCCAACTAAAAAAGCGATACTGGCTGAGGCGATGACTCCAATAAATCCTAAATTTTGAAATAAAATTTCAAATCCTGAAAGGATAGAGTAAGCCGAAACTGAAAGTAAAAAAACAATATAAAAAGATATACCGCCAAATGCAGGTTTCGTTTGATCCTCCATTGGACTAATATCTTCTTTTATATTGCGCATACCTATACTCTTCGAAAAACGAAAACACAAGCCATTTATCAATAAGGAAAACACCATTGATCCGGCAAAAAAAAGTGAATAAAAGTATATATCCTTGTATCCCATACAGCCAATAAATAAGGAATTAAAGGTACGAAAAATAGCAATTAAAACAAACTTAAAAAGCCATGAAATGGTTTCCCTTCCATGTCTTTCTCAGATATAATGGGATTTTGAATTTTCCAGTCAATATTCAAAGTACTGTCACTCCACAAAAGAGTATCTTCAGATGCCTTGTTATAATAATTGGTACACTTATAAAAGAATATAGTATTATCTTCCAATGTTAAAAATCCATGAGCAAAACCAGGAGGAATAAACAACATTGATTTATTTTTTTCATTTAATTCAAATACAAAATGGCGTCCATACGTTTCCGAATCCTTTCTAATATCAACGGTAACATCCAAAACTGCTCCTTTAATTACTCTAACTAATTTACCTTGTGCAAAAGGAGGATTCTGAAAATGCAATCCTCTCAAGACCCCTTTCTGAGATAAGGATTGATTATCCTGAACAAATTGGTGCGAAACGCCAATTGAATTAAACTTTTCGATATTGTACGATTCGAAAAAATATCCACGTTTATCTTCAAAAATAGCCGGTTCAATTATTAGTAAATCTTTTAATGGTGATTTTGTAATCTTCATAATTATACTATTAAACTTATCCGAATAAATTTTTCCTCCTTCACAATGTTATTTATGTTTTAGAAAAAAAACGTTTGGAGCAATTTGCTCTAAAAATAAAAATTGGATAATCAGCCTTTTTAATGTTTGGGATTCCATCTCAGGAATTATTTAAATAAAGTAATGTAGGTATAGATAAACACTACGCTTGTAATTAAACTTATGTAAGGTGCAACTTGATTCGCCAAACCTGTAGCAATGTCTGCAGATGGCTCAACATAAATAATATCGTTTGCTTGCATTACCAAGTCGGCTTGTTTAATTCCATCAATGGTCGATAAATCTATCAAAAAAACTTCTGGATTCTTTAAATTACCTCTTAAGAGTTTAACTTTTTGTGCTTTACCACGTTGAGTGATACCACCAGCAATTGCTAAAGCCTCAATAAGGGTTGTATTGTCATTGATTAATGTAATTACCTTTGCCGATCCACCGAAACCAGGAAAAATAATAACGCGCCTGTTTGAAATACTAAGCAACACAAAGGGTTTTATATATTCTTTGGAATAGGTATCCTCCAAAAGCAATTCCGCTTCGCGAATGGTCATCCCCTCCAGCTTTATTCTATTTACAATTGGAAGCTTAACAGTTCCATCAAATTCCACCTTATAACTATAAACAGCACCCGAGCTAATTTGCCCTTCTGAATTTAATGAAGTAATGTCAATTAGTTTAAAACCGTCATTCGTATACAATTTAAACTCCAGTAAATCATTTGCTGCTATCTTATACTCTTTAAGTACTTCTTTTGGCTGCTCTGAATATTTAAAATCCTTACCCGTTTTAAACATCACACTTGGGTTAATTGAATGGCAAGATGACAAAATAACTGCTACAACCAATAACTTTAAACTACTTTTAAATGACTTCTTCATAGTTCTATTTAAATAATAAACCAAAGTTATTAAAAATACTTTAATTATTGTTTGCTTTTGTAATAGTAGTTTATTGTAGAGTACTTTCATATTATTCAATAATGCGGTATAATGGATGAACCCCTTCACGTTTTTACACCCACCTGAACTTAATTTATTTCTTAGAGCATCATCACTAACAAGTGTTAAAAGATTGGCGCAAAAACTCTGCGGCTTGCAAAAGAGCCAAATCTCCTCCGCTCTTCTATCATTCAATTATTAATTAATACATTTGATTATACATTTAAATATCTACTTAACTCCATTGACAAAAAAGAGATCGAAAACAAAAAAAACTATGAATAAAATAAAAATTCAAATCATTCTTTTAATAAGCGGGATGTTCCTTTTTTCATGCTCTCAAAAGCAAGAGCGGGAACGACCAAACACCTTTGCACCAAAAGTGATTGAAACAAAAGGTTATGTTGTACCGAAAGACAGTGTAACAGAGCCAAAGGTTATACCTTGTGGCAAACCAACAATTGTAAAAGCAGGAAATCCAAAAGTAGTTCCAACAAACACAAATATTCACATTGCAATAAACACAAACATACATTTAGCGGGAACACCAAGAGTAATTACTCCCGGACAAGACACTTTTCTTCTTCCCAAAACAATTCCCGCCATCGACAGCCCTTTTGTAGCAGGAATCCCCGAAGTTTTAATTGCAAAAGACGCTTACGTAAAAGACCAAAACCCCGAAAGCTTTTCTTCTTTTAGTAAATTACAAGGTTTAAAACATGATGCAACACGTTGCATGCTTCAAGACAAAAGCGGAAACCTTTGGTTCGGCACGGTTGGTGGAGTAAGTAAATATGACGGGAAATCCTTTACGCATTTTACAGAAAAAGAAGGGCTCAGCAATAATGCTGTTTGGAGTATGTTGGAAGACAAAAGCGGAAACCTTTGGTTCGGCACGGATGACGGAGTCAGTAAATATGACGGGAAATCCTTTACGCATTTTACAGAAAAAGAAGGGCTCAGCAATAATGCTGTTTGGAGTATGTTGGAAGACAAAAGCGGAAACCTTTGGTTCGGCATGGATGACGGAGGTATATCAAAATATGACGGTAACCGAGTTGAGGCAATAGAAGCCGCAGAGAAAAGAGGAGAGGTTATTCCTCAACGAACACAACAAGACCTAAAAAGAGAAAATGGAAAACTTGTTAAATCCTTTACGCATTTTACAGAAAAAGAAGGGCTCATCAATAATAGGGTTTGGAGTATGTTGGAAGACAAAAGCGGAAACCTTTGGTTCGGTACGGATGGCGGAGGTGTATCAAAATATGACGGTAACCGAGTTGAGGCAATAGAAGCCGCAGAGGAAAGAGGAGAGATTATTCCTCAACGAACTCAACAAGGCCTTAAAAGAGAAAATGGAAAACTAGTTAAATCCTTTACGCATTATTTTACAGAAAAAGAAGACCGATTTTATAATATTGTAAGGAGTATATTGGAAGACAAAAGCGGAAACCTTTGGTTCGGCACGTATGGCGGAGTGAGTAAATATGATGGGAAATCCTTTACGCATTTTACAGAAAAAGAAGGGCTCAGCAATAATACTGTTTGGAGTATATTGGAAGACAAAAGCGGAAACCTTTGGTTCGG
>Ga0049084_10000339_pt1 | contig 18127 bp, 12 predicted proteins | sample GreLakmeON33MSRF_FD_66720 | JGI IMG/M metagenome (GOLD analysis project Ga0049084, IMG submission 66720) | Freshwater lentic microbial communities from great Laurentian Lakes, MI, USA - Great Lakes metaG ON33MSRF | ecosystem: Environmental > Aquatic > Freshwater > Lake | place: Great Lakes... | reverse complement strand
TTTCGTACACAATGAGTTCCGATGGTCGCGCGATAACGTACTTCGCGCCGACAATCCGGCCGAGTGGTGCGATCAGGGGATCCACGATCAGAATTCTAGCGGAGTGGAAGGGGCGCGACGGGACCGCGCGCGACGGCTGGCACGCGCGGCGTGCCACGATGCACGAAGGGCCGAACTCGCGTTCGGCCCTTCGCTTCAACTCATGGCACCGCATTCCGGGGCGGCGACACCAGTTGGGTGGTGTCCTTGGAGATCAGGTGATTGCCCAGAAACCGGCGAGCGACCGCCCGTCGGGCGATTCGCGGAGCTTCTCGAACGCGCGCTCGCGAATCTGGCGAATGCGTTCGCGAGTCACGCCCATCAATGCGCCAATTTTTTCGAGGGTCATCGCCTCGGCGCCTTCGTCGAGGCCGTAATACAGGTTCAGGATCTTCCGTTCGCGCGGCGTGAGGTGGTGCTTAAACACGCGGTCGATCGTTTCGCGCATGAGCTGGACGTCGGTCGATTCCTCGATCTGGATGCCATCGGCTCCAGAGAACCGCTCGCCGAGCGTGGAGGCTTCGCGATCGCTCCGGTCCACCGGGGCGTCGAGCGAAAGCTCGGTGGCGGACATCTGCTTGCTCGCGCGCACCTGTTCCGGCGTTTCCTCGAGCAGGCGGCCAATCTCATGATCCGTCGGGTCCCGTTTGAGGACCTGGCCGAGAATCGTCTCGGCGCGCGACAGGCGAATCAGCTGTGAGTTCTGGTTGAGCGGGATGCGGACCGAACGTGTCTGTTCGGCGAGCGCCTTGAGCACGGCCTGGCGCACCCACCAGACGGCGTACGAGATGAACTTGACGCCCTGGTCCGGGTCGAACTTGCGGACTGCTTTCAGGAGCCCTTCATTGCCGATGGCAACGAGCTCGGAGAGGTCGAGTCCGTGGCCCTGATACTTCTTGACGTAGGAAATCACGAACCGGAGGTTCGCCGTCACGAGCCGCTCGGCGGCTCTTTCGTCACCCTTCTGGGCAAGCCTCGCCAGGCGCTTCTCTTCGGCGGGATCGCTAATCAGCGGGAGTTTTTGGATGTCTTGCAGGTACTGGTCGAACGCGGTCGAGGGTGAGGAACGAAAAAAAGACTTGCTCCTCGGCTCCGTCGCTGGCTGCATACACACCCCGGTAGGTCGTTGGGTTGCAGAGCACACATAGGCATTCGCGGCACAAGCTGCGGAGGCGTACCGTCCAGCCGCAGGGACGATCAGGTTACGTGCGTGTCGGGATTCGGTCAACACCCCGGGGCCGTGCCGATAGTTAAAAGCGCTGGCCAGCAGCTATCTAACTCGTTGTAGTAGATGGATTTACTGATGTATCACAAATATGATGCGACGCGATTGTCCGCCCGTGTCGCGGGAAGATGCCGCGACGGACTCGCGCAGCCTTAGGCGCTGAACGCGCGGACGACAGCCGCTCGGACCACGTCATCGCTGACGCGAGTTCCGTAACCCGCGTCGGCCGCAGCCATGGTGCCAACGCCGGCGGCGAGCGCGTATTCGACTGCGCCGCCGCGTGCCTTCTTGTCGGTGCGCGTGGCGGCCAACACGGCATCGGCGGTCATCGGAAGCGAGGGCTGCACCAGTAGCTCAAGCGCGGAGGCCGCGACGGTGACCTGCTCGGCGAGCGTCGGCGCGGCGAGCCCGAGCGCCTCGGCAATCATCGCTTCAACCCGCATCCCGATGGCGATGCTTTCGCCGTGGAGCATCGCATAGTCCGACGCAGCTTCAATGGCGTGTCCGATGGTGTGGCCGAAGTTCAGTGACTTGCGTACGCCGGACTCTTTCTCGTCGCGTGCGACGACGGCTGCCTTGATGCGGACGTTGCGTTCAATGAGGGCGCCGGCGACGGTCTGATCGGGGCCTTCGGCGTGGAGCATCGCCTTCGCGTTGGCGAGCAGCCAGTCGAGCTCGGCCTGGGAGGTGATGATTGCGTGTTTGAGGGCTTCGGCGAGTCCGCTGCGCAATTCGCGCGGTGGGAGCGTTTTGAGGACCGCCGGATCGGCGACGACGAGCGTCGGATGATGGAACGCGCCCACGAGGTTCTTGCCCGCGGGCGTGTCGACGCCGGTCTTGCCGCCGATCGCAGCGTCGATCATCGCGAGCAGAGAGGTCGGAACCTGGATGACGGGAATGCCGCGCATGTAGGTCGCGGCGGCGAACCCGGCGAGGTCGCCAACGACGCCGCCGCCTACCGCGACGACCACCGAGTCTCGGCCGAATCCCGCGTTGAGCATGCCGTTGGTCAGCCGGGTCCACTCGATCCGATTCTTGTTCACTTCGCCAGCGGGGATTTGGAATCGGTCCGATTCCGGCACGCCGAGTCGGCCCGCGAGTGGTGTGGCGTGCAGCGGGCCCACGTTGGTGTCGCTGACGATCGCGATGCGCGCGCCCTTCGCGGCTGACCGAATCGCATCCATCCCCGCCATGTCGAGCGATGCGCCGATGAGAATGCGCGCGCCGTGGAGCGACAGTTCTGCCGACGGAGGTGTGGCCTGTTCGCTCATGGTGCCGTTACCACGCTACCAAGTGACTTCGCCGGCACCTGCCCGGCGATTGGCCACGCGGGCCAGGACGAAGAGCAGGTCGGAGAGCCGATTCAGGTAGACGATGATGATCGTCGGTACGTCGGTGGTGTGTTGGAGGCGCACGACCGACCGCTCGGCGCGCCGGCACACGGTGCGGGCGACGTGGAGCGCAGCGGCCTTCGGCGTCCCGCCCGGCATGATGAACGCCTTGAGCGGCGGGAGTTCGGACTCTCCGTCGTCGATCGCCTGCTCGATTTGCGCGATGCGCTCGTCGGTGAGTCGCGCCTTCTCGAGCTGCTGTTTGTGTTCTTCTGGGTGCGGCGTGGCGAGTAGGGCGCCAATCGCGAAGAGGTCCTTCTGGATCGGGGCGAGCACTTCGTCGATGCGGGGCAGCATCTCGGCCGCTCGTACGGCGCCAAGGACGGCGTTGAGCTCGTCCACGTCGCCATAGGCTTCGACGCGGATATCGTCCTTGGCGACGCGTCCGCCGCCGAAGAGCGCGGTACGGCCGTCGTCGCCGGTCTTGGTATAGATCTTGAGGGTCATGAGAGAAAGGTAAGGAGTTGGCGGTCGCCTGAGCCGGCGGATCGAGTCCTTGGATCTCGTGCGCCTGACGCGGACTCGGAGGCGGTGGCCATCCCGTGCTGGGTGATGCCCCAGCCCGGTTGGCATCGCACCACATATTCGATGATTCTGGCGCTGTCGGTCACCGGGCCCGAGATCGGGATTGCCTTTAAAGGTTGCCGTGCACCATCACGATGGTGAATTTTGGCACATGGTGCACGAGATGCGCGACATCACGATTATCGGCGGTGGGCCGACCGGCCTCTTCGGCCTCTTTTATGCGGGGATGCGTGGCGCCAGCGCCCAAATTGTTGACGCCCTGCCGGATCCGGGCGGTCAGCTCACGGCATTGTATCCCGAAAAACTGATCTTCGATGTCGGCGGCTTTCCCCGGGTGCTCGCCAAGGACCTCGTCAAGTCGCTCGCCGAGCAGGCGGCCCAGTTCCAGGGACCGTTCCACGGCAACCAGCGCGTGATCGGGCTCGAAGAAGCGCATGGGCACTTTGAGCTCATCACCGATACGGACCGGTTTCCCACGCGCGCGATTGTGATTGCTGGCGGCATTGGCGCGTTCGCCCCGCGCAAGTTGCCGCAGCCCTGCGCGGCGCCGTGGGAGGGGAAGGGGATCGCATACCAGGTGGGCGATCCGGCGGTCTATACCGGCAAGCACGTTGTGATCATCGGCGGTGGTGACTCCGCGTTCGACTGGGCCGACCAACTCTCGGCCCGAGCGGCCAGCATCACGCTGGTGCATCGGAGCGATCGCTTCCGCGCGCATGCGGCGACCGTCTCGGCCGTGCAGGCCGCGGCGGCATCGGGCAAGACGGCGATCCACACCTTTCACGAACTCGCCGACGTGATCGCGACCGATGGCGTGATGACCGGCGTGGAGCTGAAGGAGATCAAGGCCAAGACCACGCGGCAGGTGAAGGCCGACCACGTGCTGGCGATGCTCGGCTTCGTGAGCGACATCGGCGTGCTCGGCGGGTGGGGATTGTCGATTGCCAATGACGAGATTGCGGTGAACTCGGAGATGCATACTGGGCGCGCAGGCATCTGGGCGGCCGGCGACATCACGGCGTACTCAGGAAAACTCAAGCTCATCGCGACCGGTTTCGCCGAGGCCTGCACGGCGGTAAATCAGGCCGTGCACTGGATCTACCCGGCGAAGAAGGTGAATCCCGGGCATTCATCGAACCTGGCCATCTTCGGGCAGAAGGACGATTGACGAAACGCGGGATATTGGTGCGGATGGTCTGGTGCACGCTCGTTGCGGTGGCGCCCGCGTTGCTGTTCGCGCAGGATCTCACCTGCGACCGCGGAGACGTCGAGGTGACATCGCTCAGGTTCGCTGGCAACCTGGCGTTCAGCAGCGCCTCACTTGGCGAGGGGATCGTGACCACGCCGTCGTCATGGGCCCGGCGAAACCTCAAGGGCTTCGGTACACGGCGCTGTCTCGACCGCCCGCAGTTCGCGCTTGACGCACTGCGGCTGGTCCGGTTTTACCGGAACCACGGCTACGTCGCCGCGACGGTGGACACGTCGGTCGTGCCGACCGGTGATGGCCGTGTCGCCATCGAGTTCCGTGTGCACGAGGGCGCGCCGGTCCTCATCTCCGAACTCCTGATTGAGGGGCTCGACGCGCTCGAGCATCGCGAGCAGTTGCTCGAGGGGCTCGCGACGGCACGCGGTGCCCCGTTCGACAAGTACGCGATGGAGGAGTCGCGCGATTCGCTGTCACGCCGTCTCCGCAACACCGGATACCCCGATGCCGAAGTCTTTGTCGGCTACGACACCCACGTGGCGGCGCACACAGCGACCGTGCGATTCACCGTGCAGGCCGGTCGGCAGGCCAGGCTCGGCCCGGTGCGCATTGTGGTCACACCGCACGAAGGGCGTCCGCGCGGGCTCAATGACGCGGCGGTGGGCCGCGTGGCCGGATTCGGAGACGGTGATCTGTATAGCGAAGAACGCCTCGAGCGGGCGAAGCGCGCGCTCTACCAGACGGAGGCATACGACCAGGTCAGCGTACGCACCGACACGCTGAGCGCGCGCGCCGACTCGAGCCGGATCGGGGTGACGGTCGACCTCGCCGAAGGGTTCATGCGGACCGCGCGTGGCGGCGTTGGCTACGGCACGCTCGACTGTTTCCGCGCCACCGGCGACGTCACGCAATACAACTTCCTCGGGGGCGCGGCGCGGCTCGATCTGCGCGCGCGGCTGTCGAAGATTGGCATCAGCGCGCCGCTTGACGGTGCGGCCTCGCTCTGCCCGCAGGCACGGGCCGATCCCTACAGCCACGATCTCAACTACTACGTCGGTGCATCGGCGTCGCGGAGCGCGGTATTCCGCGAGTTCGCCCCCTCGGTCACGCTGTACAGCGAACGACGGTCGGAATACAACGCCTTTTTGCGAACCACGCCGATCGGCAGCACCGTGGCGTTCGCCCGTGCGCTGGGCCGCGTCACGCAGGCGTTCGGTTACTCGGTGGAGTTTGGTCGCACCGAAGCCCAGCCGGCGCTGCTGTGCGCGGTCTTTAATGCTTGCGAGGAAGCCGACCGACAGGCGTTCGGTCGCGAACAGCGGCTCGCCGTCGCGAACGTGGCGTTTGCGCGCGAGACGGGAGACAGTCCCGTGAATCCTACGCGCGGCAGTGCGCTTCGCGTCGAACTCCGCACGGCCGGTACACACACGGCCAGCGACAAGTCGCTCCAGTTCAACAAACTGCTGTTTGACGGCGCGATCTATCGTCCGGTCCAGCCCGGCGTCGTGCTGGCTGCACGGATTCGCATCGGCGCGGTTGTGGGGCCGAGTTTTTCGTTTACCCACGCGGCCTTATATGTGCCGCCCCAGGAGCGGTTGTTCGCTGGTGGCCCGACGACGGTGCGCGGCTTTCCTCAGAACGAGTTGGGGCCGGCGGTGTACATCGCCTCGGCCTATGACACCGTGCGCGCAAACGGGACCCCGGGCGGCAACCCGTTGAACCCGAACGACACCGTCTTCTTCCGTGCCCGCGCCGACGCGCCCGGTGAACGAACCGTTCCGACCGGCGGCAACGCGATGATCGTCGCCAACATCGAGGCGCGGTTCCGGTCGCCGGTGCTGCCTGACCTGCTGCAGTGGACCGCGTTCACTGATGTCGGCGATGTGTGGAACCGTGGGACGGCGGGCGCGAATCTGGGATTCAGCGCGATGCGCTGGACACCTGGCGTTGGTGTTCGCATCCGCACGATCATCGGATTCATCCGGGTCGATGTCGCATACAACTCGTACGCACGGCCGGCCGGCGCGGCCTACTTCGACACGCCCGTCTCTGTGGGCGGGGCGCTCCTCTGCGTGAGCCCGGGCAACTCGCTGCGCGTCAGGAGCGGCGCCAGCGGACAGCCCTCGCAGGCAGCGGGATCGTGTCCTGGTTCGTTTGTCCCGCCGCGCTCGTCGGCGTTCGTGCGACGACTGACGCCTTCCATTTCGATCGGGCAGGCGTTCTAACGCATGGGAGCCCTCGGCCGTCGTCAGCTGGTTGTCATTGTGAGCGCGCTGCTCATGGTGACGCTTGGCGTGGGCATCGTGGGTGCGCTTGTGGCGGCGACACAGAGTGAGCGCGGACGCGATTGGATTCGCGGACGCGCCGAGAGCCTGATCGCCCGCAGCATGCAGGGCAAGCTCTCCCTCGGTCGTCTTTCCGGGAGTTTTCTCACCGACCTGACGATCGATTCGCTCGAGATTCGCGACGCCGCCGATTCGGTCTACCTCGCGGCGGGTCCACTCTCGGTGCGCTACGATCCCCGCGATCTCGTGGACGGACGGTTCGTCTTCCGCTCCGTGGCCGTGCGGAATCCGCTGATGGCGGTGCGTCAGGACCTCGACGGCAATTGGAACTTTCGAAGCGTATTTCCCGTCGAGGAATTCAAGGGGCCGGTGAACCGCCGCCCACGCGGTGCGTTCGGCGCGCTGGTGCTCTTCTACGACATCAGCGTGCAGGGTGGCGAGATCCGACTCACGCAGCCATGGCATCCCCACGACTCGCTGACCGGGCGCCGCCGCGACAGCGCGATCGCAGTCGGTCTCGCGGACCGGTCTAATGACATCCGTCCGGTCGTGCTGCGCGGACGCCGCGGATTCCAAAAGACTTGGCGCTGGTCCGACATGAATGGCGAGATCACGCGCCTACGGCTCCGGCATCCGGACAGTACGGGCCGCCAACTCGACATTGCCAGGCTCGACGTCAACGAGACGGTCCCTCCGTTCGACATCAAGAAGGCGCAGGGCACGGCAACCTGGCGCGGCGACACGATCTTCTTCGACCTGAAGCGATTCATGCTGCCGCGATCGGTCGGCTCGGCGGTTGGGAAGGTCGAATGGTCGCAGGGGCCGATGTTCTGGGATGTGCGGGTGCGCAGCGATTCGGTCGCGCTCTCGGACATTCATTGGATTTACGCGGGGCTGCCCACGTCAGGCGGCGGCTCGATGAAGCTGCACGTGAAATCGCGGCGGAATCCCGAGATGATCGATTACGTCATCACCGATATGGACGTCCGGAGCCGCGGCTCGCACCTGCGCGGCGACATGACGTACGGCGTCGGTGGCGAGGTGCTCGAACTGCGCGATGTGAAGCTCTCTCTGCAGCCGGCCGATTTTACGCTCTTCGAAACGCTCAACCAGCAGAAGTTCCCGCATCCGTGGAATGGTACGGTCACTGGGACGGTGCACGCGTCTGGTGGCCCCGTGAACCACTTCCAGGTCGAGCGTGCGGCGTTCGTGTTTGCCGACCGCAACGTTCCCGGCGCCACGGCCAAAGGCACGGTATCTGGTGAAATCGACATCCTGAATCCGGGGCTGGCCACCTTCCACGGGACGCGGGTGGAGCTAGAGCACTTCGACCTCCGCACGGGGCAGTTCCTCAATGCGTCGTTTCCGAGACTCAACGGATTCGTTGGCGGAACGGCCACGCTCGATTCGATCTGGACCGATGTGCGGTTGCGCGATGCCGACATCACGCACACCGACGGCGACGAGGTGCCCGCCTCGCGGTTTCGTGGCTCGGCGCGCGTGACGCTTGGCGATGAGTTTGTTGGGTTTGACGTCACGGTCGCGGCGCTGCCGCTGGCGGCGAGCACCATCGCGAAGTCGTACCCGGCCGTGCTCTTGCGCGGCGAATACCGCGGTCCGCTTCGCGTGGTCGGCACGTCGGCGGACCTGACGCTCACTACCGATCTTGTCGGCGAGGCCGGACGCGTGCAGGTGGATGGGCGTTTCGATCTGTACGAGCCCGGTTATCGTGGCGTGGCGCGCGGTGCGCTGACCGGATTCGATCTTCGGCGCGGGCTGGGCCGCCCGTCGCTGCCAGAGACCGCACTCGACGGTCGGTACTCGCTCGACATTGCCGGTGATTCGCTCGCGAATCTGTCCGGTACAGCGCAGCTCACGCTCGACCGATCGCTGATCGACCGTGTGCGCGTGTTTGGCGGGCGTGCCGCGTTGCAGTTCGGCGGTGGGCGAGTGCAGGTCGATTCGGCACGCGTCGAAAGCGTCGCCGGGGAGCTCACGGCCCGCGGGGCACTTGGCCTCGGACCGACGGTCAGTGACACGCTGCGGTTCCAGTTCACGGGCGACTCGCTCGGCGGACTTCGGCGGTGGCTCGCCCGTGCCACCGAGGCCAGCGAGGCGACCGGCAGCGCCGATGCGGTGGTGGATTCGCTCGCCGGTACGTTGCGCGCGACCGGTGTGCTCACGGGCCGGACGGCGCGGTTCGCGCTCGACGCGAGCGTCGACGGCGCCGGCATCCGCTTCCGTACGACGACGGCGCAGGCCATCCGCGGAACGATCGCGTTGTCGGCCCTCCCCGATTCGGCGACGGGAAGCGTCACGCTGCGGCTCGATGGGCTCCGGTCCGGCACGCGCGTGTTCAACGAAGCCGACATTCGTGCCGACCTACTTGGTGGATGGCAGGCGAGAATGTCCACGCAGTTCACGGCGCCATCGGGCGTGCAGGCGAGGGCGCTTGCGGATGTGCGCCGCCGCGCCGACACGACGCTCGTTCGGATCGACAGTTTGTGGGCGCGCACGTCCGCGAACGTCTGGTCCATGTCGCGGCCGACCAACGTCGTGTGGGGCGCTCGCGGATTCCGCTTCGACACCCTGGCGCTGGCCGGTGTGCAGGGCGGCCGCCTCGATGCGCGCGGGCAGACGACTGCGCTCGATACGATCGGCGTCACGCTGCGCGTCGACGCCGTCCCGCTCGCCGATGTGGGCGAACTGATCCAGACGCGGGAGCCGATGGCCGGTCGCCTGTCGATTCGCGCAGATCTCCGCGGCACGAGATCGCGGCCGGATCTCTTCTTCACCGGTTCGCTGGCGTCAGCGCGGGTGGGCGGATTCCAGCTGGACGACGTCGAGGCGGATGGCCGCTACGCCGACCGCCGGCTCACGACGGCCCTTGCGATGCGCAAAGGCGGCGTGCCCATGATGCATGCCGACGCGGCCCTGCCGATCGACCTGGCGTTCGAACCGGCGGGATCGCGGCTCGTCGAGGAGCCTCTGGTCGCCCACATGAGGACCGACAGTGCGGGGCTCGCGTTGGTGGAGACCTTTTTCCCGTCCGTGTACGGCGCCAAGGGGTCGCTGCGGGTCGAGCTCGACATTGCGGGAACGTGGAAGCGACCGCGCGCGACCGGATCGCTGGCGGTGTCTGGCGGATCGCTGGCGTTGCGTCAGATGGGCCTCGCGCGGATGGAAGGCGTCGAAGCAGACATTGGGTTCCTCGGAGACAGCATTGCGGTCCGGAGACTCGCCGCACGCAGCGGCGCCACCGGCGCGGCCAATGGGTCGAGCGCGTCGGTCACGGGCAACATCAGCATCCGCGACCTCAGCGACGCGTCGTTCGGCCTGCGTCTCGATATGCAGCGGTTCAACGTGTTGAATGATCCGCGCGTTGCCGACTTCGATCTCACCGGCAACCTGCAGCTGTCTGGGAGGCGGAGCGGTGCGTTACTCGAAGGTGGATTCACCGTCGACCGCGGAGAGATCCGTCTTCCCGAACTCTACCAGAAACGCGTGATCTCGCTCGACGACCCCAACCTGTTCCGGGTCGTGGATACGACGGCGCTCGTCGACCGTGCCTTGAGTGGTGTTGCCGACACGACGTTCATGAACAACCTCAACGTCCGCAATGTCTCGGTACGCATGGGTTCCGACGTCTGGCTGCGGTCCGAGGAGGCCAATATCAACCTCGGTGGATTCGTCAACGTCACGCGCGGACGAGTGCAGCGCGGGCCGAACATTGGTCGCGCGCAGTTCGTGCTTGAGGGCCCGCTCCAGACCGTGCGTGGGACCTACCGCCTGAACCTAGGACCCGTGCAACGGACGTTCACCGTCGAAAGCGGCGACGTGCGGTTCTACGGCGACCCCGACTTCAACGCAACGCTCAATATCAACGCGGGCTACGTGGTGCGGCAGGTTGCGCAGCAAGGTGCGCGCCCCGATGTACGGGTGCAGGTGCACATCGGCGGAACACGCCTCTCGCCGACCGCGGAGCTCTCAAGTCCAGATTCGGCGCGCGTGACCACCGCTGACCTCGTGAGCTACCTGACCACGGGTGGCCCCAGCAACGAAATCAGCGGGCGTGGAAACGACTACACATCGACAGCGTTTCGATCGCTCCTCACCAGCGCGGGCAGCTTGCTAGGCAGCAAGGTGCCGAGTGGCTTGTGTGACGACACGCAGTTCTCGACCACCGGGCTTGATGCCTACCAGGGACGCCTGCGTGATGTGAGCGGCAAGATCTTGCAGGGGACGCGCTTCAACTGTGCCAAGCAAATCAGTGACCGTATGTTCGTGCGGGTCGACGCTGGCCTCTGTCAGGTTGGCAAGTTCGTGGACACGGGCAGCTCCGGGGCGAACTCGACGGCCATCGCCGATGCGTTTGGCGCGAAGCTCGACTATCGCGTCTCGACCGACCTTCTGCTTTCGCTTGGCGTCGAGCCGCCAACGAGCGCGGTGTTCTGTCGCGATGATGCGAGCGCACGCGGATTCGCGCCTACACCAAGGCAACTTGGTATCGATCTCTTTCGTCTCTGGCGGTTCTGAAGTGCCGATGCGCGATGCGAAGACGCTGGTTCAGGCCGTGACCCCGCACGACCCCGTGATCGCCAAGTCGGGGTTCGGAATCTCGGTCGGTCACTCGACCGACGCAGCCGGTGCGACCGGCTGCACCGTGATCATGGGAACATCGGGCCCGCTGCGTGCGAGTGCCTTCGCGTTCGGGCGCGCCACTGGAACTCGGGAATACGCGTTGCTTGAGCCTTGGGCGTCGAACGACCGCATCGACGCCATCCTCCTGACCGGCGGAAGCGCATACGGCCTCGATGCCGCAGCAGGCGTGATGCGATGGATGGAAGAGCGGGGGCGCGGCTATGCGATTGCCGGCGGTGTCGTGCCGATCGTGCCCGCCGCCGTCGTGTTCGACCTTGCTCCGCTCGGTTCTTTCGCCGCGCGCCCTACGGCGGCGATGGCCTACGATGCGTGCGACAAGGCGACGCCATCTGGCTGGGCAGAAGGCAGCGTCGGCGTCGGTACCGGATGCACGGTTGGCAAGCTCCGCGGCCCTGCGCACTCGATGAAGGGTGGCTTCGGAGTTGGACTCTCCGCCGGCGCGCCGCTCGCCTGCGCCCTCGTGGCCGTCAACGCGGTGGGGCACGTCCGCGACCACAGCGGTGAGATTATCGCGAGCGCGCGCGGCGATGACGGAGCACTCATCAACTGTGAGCTGCACGTGCTGACCTCGCCACCGGGCGTGCGACCTGGTGCGCAGCCTGGTGCAGAGCCGGGTGCGAACACCACGATTTCTGTCGTCGCGCTGAATCGGGGGTTCTCCAAGATCGAACTGCACCGGATCGCGCGGGCCGCGAGCGGCGCGCTCGCGCGGCGGATCGGACCGTTCGGGACGGCGTTTGACGGCGACATGGTATTCGTTGTCTGCCCCGTTGATGCGCCGGCTGGCGATGCGCTCTCAGCCGAGGTCGCCGCGACCGGTGCCCTGGAAGATGCCATCGTTCGCGCGGTGCGGGCCGCCAAAGGGCGCGACGGCATCCGGGGCCTCGCGGACTGAAGTGGCTCGGCCGCGGCCAACGCCGCGTGCCGAGCCGTCAACCGTTAGCTGACCAGCCCGTGCACCGGCGGGGCCGGCGTGCCAAGGCGCACGTGCAGGTAGATCTCCGACCGCAACTCGCCATCCAGTTCGATCCGCATCGTGTGCGTGCCCGCCTGCTGCATCGGCAGGTCAATAGCTGCGATGACCGGGATGTCGACCTCGAACGCGCCCGGTGGCGGATGGCCGACTTCCACTTCGCCTGACGATGACCAGATCTCGTCGCCGTTGGGGCCAATCCAACCAAAGGAGAGTGCGTGCACACCCACATCCTCGCGGTCGGCCTTGAGCCGCACGACGAGCGTCGCCCGTGGGTGGACGGCCGGCAGCGCGCCGACCTGCAGTGCGTCGAACACGCCGAGCACGTTGAGCTTGCCTTCCTGCGAGAGGTTGGCCGAATCGGCAAACAGGGCGAACGAGATGTGCATAACGAAAGATATTCGGCTCGCCGCGCGTCGGCGAGCAGGTGCTGGCCCTGCCGTGTCGGTTTGGTCTGCGGCGTCCCAAACGGTAATTTCAGCAGATGACAGCTCCCGGCGGCAATAGCCACGCGCATCGAAGGACCGTGCTCACGACCGAGCTCGGTCTGGTGCTGATGGCGCTCATCTGGGGGTTCAATTTTGCGGTGCTCAAGTACGGCACGACCGTGCTCGAGCCGATTGCATACAACGCGATCCGCATGTCGGTCGGCACCATCGCACTGCTCGCGCTCGGGTATTTCATGGCCCCGATGCCGTCGTGGCGTGACATCGGCCGGCTCATGCTGCTGGGCGTGCTGGGCCACGGCGTGTACCAGGGACTCTTCATCAACGGTCTCGCGCTGACGCGCGCAGGCACGGCCGCGCTGGTTGTCGCCTCGAGCCCGGCCGTGATCGCCATCGTCGGACGCGCGTATGGCGTGGAGGGAATCGAACGGCGCGCGGTGCTTGGCATCGGCCTGTCGTTCGTCGGCATCGCCATCGTGGTGCTGGGATCGTCGCAGGGTGAGACCGCCGGTGGCGCACAGGTGCTCGGTGACCTGCTGATTCTCGCGTCGGTCGTCGCTTGGGCTTTTTACACGACGTTCATGCGCGACTACACCAGACGGATCGAGGGAGTGCAGATCGCGGGATGGACGCTGCTCGGAGGCACGCTCCCGATCGTGATTGTTGCCGGGCCCGCGCTTGGTCGCACGGACTGGCCCGCGATTACTTCGCTGACGTGGGGTGCGGTGGTCTACTCCGGCGTCGGTGCGATCGGGCTCGCCTACCTGTTCTGGTATCGCGGCGTGCGCGTGCTGGGATCGACGCGCACCGCGATGTTCGCGCAGTTGCAGCCGATGATCGCGCTGTTGGCGGCGTGGCCGCTCCTCGGCGAGCGTCCAACGGTCTGGCAGATTGCTGGGTCGGTGGCCGTGATGGCTGGGCTGCTGCTGACCCGTATGCCGACCGCGGCCGAACCGGCGCACGGCGAATGAAAATCGCCCTCTTTGATATTGACGGGACCCTACTGCTCGCCCACGGCGCGGGCAGACGGGCGATGGAGCGTGCCTTGCTCGCGACGGTGGATTCGGCAGGCCCTGGTGGCCAGCATTACGCCGGCAAGACCGATCCGCAGATCGCGCGGGAGGCCATGCGGCACGCAGGATTGACCGATGCGGAAATCAACGAGCGACTGCCGGCCCTCTTCGCGCGCTATCTCGTGAATCTCGAGGAGGAGCTCGCGTCTTCCGCGCACGAACCGATCGTGACGCTCCCCGGAGTACATGAGATCCTCGATGCCTGTGAGGCCCACGAGCGAGTGGTGCTGGGCCTGCTCACCGGAAATCTCACGATCGGTGCCGAACGGAAGTTGCGGGCCGTCGGCGTCGATCCGGGTCGGTTCGAGATTGGTGCGTTCGGCAGCGATCATGAAGATCGTGCGACGCTCGCTGGCATCGCGCGCGGTCGGGCAGCTCAATATCTCGAGCACCCCGTGGCTGGCGATGCCTGCGTTGTGATCGGCGACACGCCGGCGGACGTAGCGTGCGGACTCGCCATCGGCGCACGCACTATCGCCGTGATGACCGGCAACTTCCGCGAAGCGGAGCTACGCGCGGCCGGCGCGCATCTGGTGTTGCCGGATCTGGGTGACACCGCACGCGTCATGGAAGCCATCCTCAATGGATGAACGCTTGGCTGGCGATGCGGGCGACGGCCTCAGGCTGCCTGAGTTCACGCGCTCGCTGCGCGGCTTCGCGACGGCTTCCGCGATTGGCACCCATGAGCACGATCTCCTGTTCGGTCCGCTGATTGCCGCGCGCCGATCGGCAGCGCGGGTGGTCGCCGCGGAAGCCAAGGCTGCGGCATTCGATGCCGACCGGCTTCGCCGTGCCCTCGACGAGGCGGTCGCGACGATCGCGAAGGACCGCGCCGGCACAGACCCAGCCGGCCGTCGCGCGCTCGAAGCGTGTCTCGAGGCGGCGGCCGCGCCGTTGATTGGCGCCCTTGCCGTGCTTGCGACCGCCAGTGCGACGCTGCGTGCCGCGCAGAATTCTGCACGCGCAGGCGCTTGGGCCGTGTGGTGCGGCGCGGTGCAGGCCGTGTTCGATGCCACGGACGCATTCTGGCTGGTGCTCGATGATGTCGCGCCGCGCAGCGGCGGCTTCCGGCTTCCCAGTGCGGTCGTGCTGTTGGCCATCTCGCTCGCGCTTGCCGCCTCGGGCGCAGCGGCGCAGCACGTCACGTTGAGGGTTCCCGGTGTCCGCGCCGATTCGCTCATCGCAGCGGGGTTCGACGTCGTGGGCACCGAGCCCGGCGCAGTGCTTATCGTGGCGAGTCCACGCGATCGTGCCCGTCTTGTCACACAGGGTGTCACCGAGGTGAGGTCGTCGCGAGGACAGTTGGTGGTGCCGGGACTCGCCAACGCCCAAGCCGTGACGGCGGTGTACCGCAGCTTTGACGATCCGGTGCGAGGTGTCCGCGCATGGACCGACTCAATCGTCGCCGCGAATCCGCGCGTGACCGTGGACACGATCGGCCGTTCGTTCGAAGGGCGTCCGCTGCTGATGTTCAAGATCGGTCCAAAGGGCGACAGCCCGCAGCGCCCCAACGCCGTGTTCGTCGCGACCTACCATGCACGCGAGTGGGCCGCGACCGAGACGGCACTCCGGCTTGTGAAATACCTCGCGGCGCCCCCTGGCACCGATGCCCGCCGCGATTCGCTCGTGCAGTCTCGTGATATCTGGATCATGCCGGTCGCCAATCCCGATGGGTACCAGTACACGTTCAGCACGAATCGGCTCTGGCGAAAAACCCGCTCGCCGCAGGCCGGCGGCGCCATCGGCGTCGACATGAACCGGAACCACTCGGCGAATTGGGGCCTCGACAACCAAGGTTCATCGCCTGATCCACAATCGGAAATTTACCGCGGTCCGGCCGCGATGTCCGAAAGTGAGACGCGCAGCATCGAAACGTGGCATCTGAGCCACCCGCCGGTCGTCGCGCTCAGCTACCACACCTATTCTGGACTCGTGATCTATCCGCCCGGCGCCGTGTACGGTGGCTTGGCAGCCGACCTTCCAGTCTACAAGACACTGGCGGGAACGAATCTTCGCAGCGCGGTCACCGACCGCCTGTCCGGGTCGCCGCGGAGCTCGTACATGCCCGGCCCCGGTTGGATGCTCTACACCACGAATGGCGAGTACACCGATTTTGCCTCCTCCAAGTCCGGTGCGTTGGCGTTCACGACCGAGCTCACGAGCGGATACGCCGGGTCAGGGTACTATGGTTTTGAGTTTCCGGACGACCCTGCGCTGCTCGAGCAGCTGTTCCAGGACAACCTGCCGTTCGCGCTCGACCTGCTCGATGCCGCGCGCGATCCCGCCGCGTTCGTGAGCGCCACGACCGCGAGACGCACGTCACCGCTCACGGTCGAGAGCGCCTCGCCGGAGATTCGCGTGATTGTGCCAACGCTGGCCGCCACGACGACGTCGATTGCCGCGAATGGTCCGCTGACCTTTCGCCTCGACAGCACTGCCGGTGGCAAGTACACGCGACGGATCATCTCGGCACCGGTCGCGAGACCGGCCGCGTTCAGCGTGACCGGCATTGGCGGCGCCGCGACCTTTCGCCTGCTGGCGGTGGCCGGCGCCGAAACTGCCGATGCGGGATGGACGTTGTCCGGATTCGCGCCCGACTCGGTGTTCTCAAAAAGTGGCCGTTACGCGTGGTTCGGCACATCGGGTACGCTGCAGTCACCGAACGTGACCGTCCCAGCTGACATCGACACGGTTTCGCTTGCTTTCTGGACGATGCATTCCGGGAGCGGCTTCACAGCGGAGCCGTCCGGGCGCGTCGATCTGAGCAAGGACGGTGGGGCGACGTGGACCACTGTGGGCATTCAGCGCGGCTTCGCGCCGGTCTGGTACACGGACGGTGTGACGATCGGTGGCGTACGGGGCAAGTCGATCGCGTTCCGCTTCACGGCGAACGGCCTGCCGTGGCGCCTCGATGAAATCGCGTTCATCGGGCACGCCGGAGTGGTCTCGACCGCAGTCACGTCGTCGGGGGTGCTCAAGCCGAGCGAGAATCCGGTGCGGTCGCCCACGGTGAGGTTCATCTGGCCGTTCGGGAGTTCGGCCGGCGATCTCACGGTCTTCGACTTCTCCGGACGCGAAGTGTGGCGCCGCCAGATGAGTCCGGGCGATCCGCTGGCCTGGGACGTTGAGTCATTGCATATCGCAAATGGCGTCTACATCGCCGTCGCGAAGAGCGGATCACGCAGCTCGCGGCTCAAGCTATTTGTCGCCCGGCGGTCCCAATGATCGTTGGCGTAGGCATCGATCTCGTCGACATCGCTCGCGTGCAGCGGTTGATCGACGGCAAGGGCCAACGGGCACTCGATCGGCTGTTCACAGCCGATGAAGTCGCGTATGCCAGCAGCCGTGCCCGCCCGGCCATGCACCTGGCGGCGCGCATCGCCGCGAAGGAAGCGGCATTCAAGGCGCTCTCTGGGTCGGACGAGGCTCGGCGGATCGGTTGGCGCGAGGTTGAAGTGATCGCACAGTCTGGCGGTGCGCCGAGGTTGGAACTCCACGGTCGGGCCCAGCTCCGGGCCCGTGAACTTGGGGTAGGGCGCGCGCATCTCAGCCTGTCACATACAGATACGACCGCTGGCGCGGTCGTTGTGCTCGACCGCGGCGGAGACTAGCGCGGTAAGATCATACCCGAGTATTATACTCGGGATATGAACTTGTTCAGACAACTCGCTACTGTAGCAGCACTTTTAGCTGTATTCGGCGCACGAGATATCGGTGCGCAGGAGCCGGTTGGCAAGCGACTGTCCGCGATCGTCGGGGTTGCCGTCGAGGAATACGCGAAGGGTGTTGATTCGTCTGGCCGACTGGTCTCATCGGTCGAACTCGACGAAGCGACTGGGTTCCTCAAGGAAGCGCGCGACGTAGCGGTTCGGCTAAAGACCCCGAACGCGGCTGCCGTGCGCGTGGTCATAGACTCGCTCGCGGTGGCGGCATCGCGCCGAGTTTCGCCAGCGGTGCTTAGCGGGTTCCACCGGACTTTTTCGGACCTGCTCGGTGTCGAGGGGGCGCTCGATCTGCCGACCCGCCCGATCGATCTCGTGCAGGGCCGTTCGCTCTACGAGCGGATGTGCGCGTCGTGCCACGGCACATCGGGTAGCGGGAGTGCCGCGCCCGTCGGCGCACCGGCGGGTACGCCGCCTCCACCGGCGATCGGCCAGCGCGCGATCATGCATGAGGTCACGCCGGCGCTGACCTATCGAATCGTGTCGGTGGGTATCCAGGGAACGGCGATGGTTGGCTGGTCGGCGCAGCTCACGCCTGACGAGCGTTGGGATGTTGTTTCGTATGTGAACAGTCTGCGCGCC
>Ga0049084_10000338_pt1 | contig 18150 bp, 11 predicted proteins | sample GreLakmeON33MSRF_FD_66720 | JGI IMG/M metagenome (GOLD analysis project Ga0049084, IMG submission 66720) | Freshwater lentic microbial communities from great Laurentian Lakes, MI, USA - Great Lakes metaG ON33MSRF | ecosystem: Environmental > Aquatic > Freshwater > Lake | place: Great Lakes... | reverse complement strand
TTGGATCACTACAATATGGAAACGGGCGCTTGTGAAACACTTCACAAGCGCCCGTTTGCTCCGAAGTCCTACGGCTTGATCGCGCTGCCGCCAGGCCGGTTGTTGGCGGTCGCGTCGGCCAGGTCCTTGATCATCTCAGGCGTCTGGGTGATCACCGTGTCGATGATTCCGTACACCTTGGCCTCTTCGGCCGACATGAAGAAGTCGCGCTCCATGTCACGCTCGATCTGCTCGAGCGGCCGGCCGGTGTGCTTGGCATACAGGCCGTTCATCTGGGCGCGGAGATAGAGGATTTCCTTCGCCTGAATCTCGATGTCGGCCGCCGTGCCCGACGCGCCCCCCGACGGCTGGTGAATCATGATCCGCGAGTGGGGCAGGGCAGAGCGCTTGCCTGCACGGCCGGCGGAGAGCAGGAACGATCCCATCGACGCCGCCATGCCCATGCAAATAGTCGCCACCGGCGAACGCAGGAACTGCATGGTGTCGTAAATCGCCATGCCGCTCGAGACGTTGCCGCCCGGAGAGTTGATGTAGAGGTAGATGTCGCGCCCGGGGTTATCGGCATCCAGGAAAAGGAGTTGCGCGATAATCATGTTCGCCACGTCGTCGTTGATCGGCGTGCCGAGAAAGATGATTCGGTCCATCAGGAGCCGGGAATACACGTCGTAGCTGCGTTCGCCGCGGCTCGACCGTTCGATCACGTAGGGATTCGGGATCACTGGCATGCGTTCGGGTTCCTCTCGTGAGACGTTCGGGGTCAACTCTGCTCGACGCTGTTGCGCGCGAGTAGCCAGGCGAACACACGGTCCTCGGTGATCGATCGCTCGATCTCGCGTAACCGCCCGGCCTTCTGCAGCGACGCGTAAAGCTCGCTGGTCTTCAGGCCGCGCTTCTCGGCCAGTTCGCCGATCTTGTCATCCACGTCCTTCTCGCTGGCGATCAGCGATTCGTTCTTGGCGATCTGGTCGATCACGGCGTCGCGGCGAACCTGCCGCTCGGCCATGGGACGGAACTCGGCCGTGAACTTCTCCGCTTCCGCTTCCGGTACGCGATAGGCCTCGGCGTAGGCCTGCACCACTTGCCGCACCCATGACGGTGGAACGTCGAACGGGTTCGCGGTCAGGATCTGGTCGAGCAGGCTGCTGCGCACCGACGCATCGGCCTCGCGTTCGGCCTGTGCCGCGAGATCGGTGCGAACGGCCGCGCGCAGCGCCTCCAGCGTCTCGAAGTCTCCGAGTTCCCGAGCCAGCGCATCGTCGAGCGCGGGTAGCGACTTCCGCTTCACTTCGGTCAGCGCCACGCGGACGGCCTTCGTCTGGCCGCGCTGTGCTTCGTCGGGGAAATCGTCCGGCCACTTCACCGGTCGCTCGGCCGAACCGCCAGGCGCCAGCTCCATGATCAGCTCCTCAATCGCGCCAATCACCTGGCCCGCGCCGAGCATGAGCCGGTATTCCTTTCCGTCGGTCGACGGGGCCTCGCCACTCGTGACGGCCAGTTGCACGGTGACGAGGTCGCCTTCCTTGGGCTTCTCTTCCGTCGGCGTCCAGGCGGCCTTCTGGTCGCGCATCTGTTCGATTTGCGCAGCAAGGGCATCGTCCGTGACCTGGGCAGCCGGCCGCGTGAGCTTGAAGCCATCGAGCTGTGGGAGCTCAACCACCGGCCGCACTTCGCAGTGCAACTCGAAGGTGAGCGGCTGGTCGTCCTCGAAGCTGACGTCGTGCGCGTGCGGTTGCGTGACGGGGTCGAGCTGCTCGGTCTCGATCACGCGCTGATACGCCTCGCGCATCAGCCCGTCGAGCGCGTCCTGCTTGATGGCGTCGGCGTACTGCTTGCGGACGATGTTGGCAGGCGCCTTGCCCGGGCGGAACCCGGGAACGCGTACCTGCTTGGCTACACGCGTCGCTGCCCGTTCACGGGCCTCGCTGACGGTGCTGGCGCTGATGCTGATGCGCAGGTGCCGTTCGGCGCCATGCGTTTTGCGGTCGGTGACTTCGAATTCCATATGCTGCAAAATAACCCAATTGCGCCGGGTTTTGTCCCCTCACTGCCTATGAACATGCGAAAGCCGGGGGTCGAACCCGGACGCCTTGCGGCACAGGATCCTAAGTCCTGCGCGTCTGCCAATTCCGCCACTCTCGCAACTGAAAAGGGAGTCCGTCGTCCGGACTCCCCTTTCAGACCATCAGGAGTCTGCTTCAGTCACCGATTTTTAGGTTCACGACCCGCGAAGTCGCCACCCCGGTCGCCGGGTTGGTGTTGTAGACCACCACGCCCACGTACTGGCCCGACTTCAACTTGGCGAGTTCGCGCTGCAGGTCGGCCACCGTAGTCACCGGTGCCTGCGACGGAAACCGCACCGCAGTGATCACGTCGTTCTCGAACAATTTGCCCTCTGCGGTCGAGCCGGGTGTAACGGTCGTGACCACGACGCCCTTGAGTTTGTCCGAAATGCGGCGTGTTTCGACGATGCGCGGCGTCAGCGCATCCACGCTAATGCCAAGCTTGGAGAGCGCCGCCGCCGTGGAGGCAGGCTCGTCGGCTGGTTTGCGGACCGCCGCCACCGCGCGCGGCTCATCGCTCGGGGCCTCGGCGAGTTTCACCTTGACCGTCTTCTTCTCGCCATACCGGACGATGTCGAGCGTGACGACGTCGCCGGGCTGGTGCGTGCGGAGGATGCGTTGCAGCGTGCTGACCCGGTCGATCTTCTTGCCTTCGGCCTGGACGACCACGTCACCGCGCTCAATACCCGCCTGTTCCGCCGGGCTGTTCTCCGTCGCAAAGTCGCCGATCTTGGCGCCGGCGATTTCCTTGAGGTTGTTCACCGCGGCGTCTTCGCCGGTCACTTCGTTCATCTGCGCGCCCATGATCGCGCGGCGGACCCGGCCGTGCGCGATGATGTCGTCCATCACCGTCTTGGCGAGCGTAATCGGAATCGCGAAGCCGTACCCGGTGTACGTGCCCGTCGGGCTCGAAATCGCGGCGTTGATGCCGATCACTTCGCCGCGGGTGTTCACCAGCGGCCCACCCGAGTTGCCCGGGTTGATGGCGGCGTCGGTCTGGATGAAGTCCTGGATCGCGTACGTGCTCTGACGGAGCCGTGCGAGTTCACTCGACCGACCCTTGGCACTCACGATGCCGGCCGTGACCGTGAAGTCGAGGCCAAGCGGGTTGCCGACCGCGACCACCCACTCACCGACACGGGTGCGGGCATCGTCGCCGAGCGTGAGGGCAGGGAAGTTCGCCCCGTCGATCTTGATCACCGCCACATCGGTCTGTGGATCGCGGCCAATCAACTTCGCCTTGAACTCGCGTCGGTCGGAGAGGTGCACAACCAGTCGGTCCATCCCTTCAACGACGTGATTGTTGGTGAGGATGTAGCCGTCCTTGCTCACAATGAAGCCGGTGCCCGACGCGTTCTGTGGGGCGCTGTCCTCATCCGGCTGTGGGCCAAAAAACTGCTCGAAGCCTGGCGGGAGGTTGCGGCGCTGCTGGCCACTGCCCGGTGGGGTGTTGCCCGGCGGGGTGTTGCCCGGTGGTCGGTTGGCCGCGGGCCGGGCGTCACGCTCCGCCTGGATCGATACCACGGCAGGCGTGACTTTCTCGGCGACTCCGGCAAATCCGCCCTGAATGTCGGCGGCACCTTGCGCCGCCATGCTCACGACCGGAGCCCCGCCGCGAGATTGCGCGACGAGGAGCTTCGTCCAGTCCATGGACGAGGCGAAGATGACGCCGCCAACGAAGGCGATGGCGGCAATGGCGATGGCGCGTGGTCGGTTCAAACTGGTCATCATGCGGTTTAGTCCTGACCGTGAAGAGGTGGTTCGGTACACCTACTGGTCTGCATTAGACACCGGGCGGACAGTGGAAGGTTCCACCATCCGCCCGGTGTAAATCTAGGCGTTACGCCTTCTTGTCGTTCTTGGCCTCTTTGTCGTCCACGATCTCATAGTCGGCTTCCGCGACCTCTTCCTTCTTTGCCTCGCCCGCGGCGCCATCGGCTGGCGCGCCCTCACCGGCCGGTGGCGCAGAGGCCTGCGCCGCGTACACCGACTGTCCGGCGGCTTGGAATGCCGCCGAGAGTTCTTCGAGCGCGCCGTTGATCTCGTGCATATCGTCACCGCGGTGTGCCTTGCGGGCGCGTTCCACAGCGGCAGTGAGCCTGGTGCGGAGTTCCTCCGGCACCTTGTCGGACCATTCCTTCGACTCCTTCTCGACCTGATACGCCAGGGTGTCGAGCCGGTTCTTGGTGTCGATCTCTTCGCGCTTCTGCTTGTCGTGCGCGGCGTTCTGCTCGGCGTCCTTCACCATCCGATCCACTTCGCCGTCCGAGAGCCCGCTCGACGCTTCAATGCGGATCTTCTGCTCCTTGGCCGTCGCCTTGTCTTTCGCGGCCACGTGCAGGATGCCGTTGGCGTCGATGTCGAACGTCACCTCGACCTGCGGCATCCCACGGGAGGCGGGCGGAATGCCCGTGAGCTGAAACTTGCCGATCGTCTTGTTGTAGACGGCGAGTTCGCGCTCACCCTGCAGCACGTGGATCTCGACCGTGGTCTGGTTGTCGTCGGCCGTTGAGAAGGTCTCTGACTTCTTGGTCGGGATCGTCGTGTTCCGTGCGATGAGCACGGTGGTCACGCCGCCCAGCGTCTCGATGCCGAGCGAGAGCGGCGTGACGTCGAGGAGCAGCACGTCCTTCTGCTCGCCGGTGAGCACCGCACCCTGGATCGCCGCGCCGACCGCCACGACTTCATCCGGGTTCACGCCCTTGTTCGGCTCCTTGCCGAAGAACGCCTTCACGACTTCCTGCACCTTGGGCATACGCGTCGAGCCGCCGACGAGCAGCACTTCGTCAATCTCCGACGGCTGCAGCTTGGCGTCGGCGAGCGCCTTCTTCATTGGTTCGAGTGTGCGCGTGACGAGGTCGTCCACCAGCTGTTCGAGCTTGGCGCGTGTGAGCTGATAGTTGAGGTGCTTCGGGCCCGCTTGGTCGGCCGTGATGAATGGCAGGTTGATGTCGGTGGTCATCGTGCCCGAGAGCTCGATCTTGGCCTTCTCGGCGGCTTCCTTGAGGCGCTGGAGTGCCATCGGATCCTTGGCGAGGTCGATCGCCTGGTCCTTCTTGAACTCGGCCACCAGCCAGTCAATCACGCGCTGGTCGAAATCATCGCCGCCCAGGTGCGTATCGCCGTTGGTGGACTTCACCTCGAACTGCTTCGTACCGTCCACTTCGTAGAGCTCGAGGACGGAGATGTCGTATGTGCCGCCACCAAGGTCGAACACGGCGACTTTCTCGTCCTTCTTGCCCTTGCGATCGAGGCCGTAGGCGAGCGCCGCGGCCGTCGGCTCGTTGATGATGCGTAGGACGTCGAGGCCGGCGATCTTGCCCGCGTCCTTCGTCGCCTGGCGCTGCGAATCGTTGAAGTAGGCCGGCACCGTCACGACCGCTTTGGTGACTGGGTGGCCGAGGTAGTCCTCGGCGGTCTGCTTCATCTTCTGCAGGATCATCGCGGAGACTTCGGGCGGCGTGTAGCGCTTGCCCTGCACCTCAACGGATGCGACGTCGTTCGTGCCGCTCTTCACGGCGTACGGGACCCGCTTCGTCTCCTCAGTCACCTCGGACATTTTGCGGCCCATGAAGCGCTTGATCGAGAAGACCGTGTTTTGCGGGTTCGTCACGGCCTGGCGCTTCGCGATCTGACCAACCAGGCGCTCGCCGTCCTTGCTGAATCCCACGACGGACGGCGTCGTGCGCCCGCCTTCCGCGTTCGGAATGACCACCGGATCGCCGCCTTCCATCACGGCGACGACCGAGTTCGTGGTGCCTAGGTCGATGCCGATCACTTTATCTGCCATGTGGATCCTCTCAGGAGTGTCGTGACGCTGTACTGCCGTGCCGGCCGCTACGACTTCCGCGGTAGTCCTGCTCGCCGTCGGCCTAATTGGTAAATGGATAGGGCAAGGTTGATACCAGAGAAATGTGCCATTCTGGCTGCTATCTGCTTGAATTGTAAGGGGTTGTAATCTGCCAGAATAGCAGTCAGTCGGTCAATACTGGTTGACGCCCGTGATCTCCCTGTTTCAAGGCGTAACGGTTACGCCACAACGTGCGCTGCGGCGCGCACTCCGACTCCAGGAAGGGTATCTTTGCTTCCGCATGTAACCTCTCGTTCGCGCTCGCAATTCGGAGACTTTAACGGTGCGCCTGATCCCGAAGGACGAAGGATTCTTCGAACTGTTCGATGCCCTTGCCGAACGGGTGACCCTATCGGCCGCGCTGCTGCACGAATTGTTCACGGATCCAACGCGGCTCGACCACTTCGCGGGCCAGATCAAGGAACTCGAGCACCAGGCCGACGAAGTCACGCACGAAGTCGTGGTGCGCCTCGACCGTAGCTTTGTAACACCGCTCGACCGCGAAGACATCTACGCGTTGGCGACCACGCTCGACAACGTCGTGGACCTCGTGGACGGCACGGCGCGGCGGGCGCAGATGTTTCACATCGGCGACTGCCGCGAGCCGGCAATACAACTGACGGCCGTGCTGGTGCGCGCCTCCGAGTTGATCCGGCGGGCGGTGCACAATGTGCGCGATCCGCAGCAGGTGGCGAGGATCAGTCGCGAGATCAAGAAGCTCGAGCAAGAGGGCGATGTCCTGTACTTCAGCGCGGTCGGCGCGCTGTTCGCCGGCACGCCACAGGATGCACTCGAGGTGGTGAAGTGGAAAGAACTCTACGACAACATTGAGTACGCCATCGATGAGAGTGAGGACGTGCTGAACGTCCTCGAGAGTATTTCGATCAAGAACAGCTGACGCACCCAGCGGTAACCAGGCCATAACCGTGATTACCTACGTCCTGCTGGTCATCGTCATCGCGTTCGTGTTCGACTTCATCAATGGGTTCCACGACTCCGCGAATTCGATCGCAACGATCGTCGGCACGCGCGTGCTCTCACCGTTTGCCGCTGTAGCCTGGGCGGCGACGTTCAATTTTTCCGCCGCATTCTTCGGGTCCACCGCCGTCGCCAAGGCGGTCAGCAGCGGTTACGTGATGCAATCGATCGTCGACGCCAACGTGATGTGCGCCGCGCTGCTAGGCGCGATCGCGTGGAACCTCATCACCTGGTACTACGGCATCCCCTCGAGTTCATCGCATGCGCTGATCGGCGGGTTCGCCGGGGCTGCGATGGCCAAGGGCGGATTCGCCGCGCTGATGTGGGGGCCGAAGTGGATCGAGACGCTGCTCGCTATCGCGATCTCACCGTCACTCGGCCTCATCGTCGCCCTCGTCCTCATGGTGGTCATGCTGAATCTTTTCCAGCGCGTGAGGCCCGCACTCATCGACCGCTTTTTCCGGCCGGGACAGATGTTCAGTTCTGCGATGCTCTCGTTCGCACACGGCCAGAATGACGCGCAGAAAACGATGGGCATCATCGTCGCGTTGCTCGTTGCCGAGCAAGAGCACTTTAAGGCTGAGACCGGATTGCTGCATCACCTGTACCTCGCCGACGCGAGCTCGGTGCCGAAGTGGGTCGCGCTGATGGCATACAGCTGCATCTCGCTTGGCACACTGTTGGGTGGCTGGCGCATCGTGCACACGATGGGCTCGCGGATCACGCGGCTTCGGCCGGTCAGCGGATTCTGCGCTGAAACCGGCGGCGCCCTCGTGATCATGTTCGCCTCCAAACTCGGCGTGCCGGTGAGCACCACGCACACGATCACTGGTTCGATCGTTGGCGTCGGCGCCACTCACCGACTGTCCGGCGTGCGCTGGGGGGTCGCGAGTCGGATCGTCTGGGCCTGGATCGTGACGATTCCCGCGGCTGGTGCGATGGCGGCCATTAGCTATCTCATCCTGAACCGCTTCGTGGCGAGCTAGGCAGCCACGAATGCCAAACAAGCCCGCGCTGTTCATCAATCGCGAGCTGTCGTGGCTCGAGTTCAACGCGCGGGTCCTGGCCGAAGCGTTCGACGAACGGGTCCCGCTGCTTGAACGCCTGAAATTTATCTCAATCTTTGGGACGAATCTCGACGAGTTTTACATGGTGCGCGTCGCGGGCCTGAGGCGCCAGCTCGCCGGACGGGTTGCCAGCGTCACGGCCGAAGACGCGGTTACGCCTAAACAACAGATCGAACAGATCGAGGCGCGGGTACGCGAGATGCTCGGCCAACTCCGCAGCTGCTTGTACGGAGACCTTCTCCCGGCCATCGCTGCGCGGGGCGTGCGGTTGGTCGGCATGGCTGATCTGACGCCCGAGGAGCGCCGCGGTCTCAACGGGTTCTTCGAATCGCAGGTCTACCCGGTACTCACGCCGCTGGCTGTCGATCCTAAGCATCCATTCCCGTACATTTCGAATTTGTCGCTATCGCTCGCCGTCGAGCTTCGCGACCCCGAACGGGGCGTGGACCGCTTGGCACGTGTCAAGGTGCCGAAGTCACTGCCGCGCTGGGTGCCCGTGCCGGGTCGCCGCAACACTTTCGTGCCGCTCGAGGAAATCATCGGCGGGCAGCTAGGTGTCCTCTTTGCGGGCATGCAGGTAGTTGGGTGGCACACGTTCCGCATCACGCGCTATTCCGATCTCGAAATCTCTGATACCGAGGAATCCGAGGATTTCTTGGAAATCATCGAGGAGCGGGTCTTCCAGCGCCGCTTCGGCGAGGTCGTGCGCGTCGAGGTGCAACTCGGCATGCCGATGACCGTGCGCAAGCTACTGATCGAGGAACTCCGCGAAACCGACGACGGCGATTCGCTCACGCTTTCGCAGTCCGACATTCACGAGCCGGGGTCGCTGCTCGACCTCGGCGACCTGATGGCGCTGGCCTTGCTCGACGTCCCGGAGCTGCGCGATCCGCCGTTCACCCCCAGCGTCCCGGTTGAGCTACGCCAGGCCGATCGCACCATCTTCGATCTCATCCGCGAACGCGACTTGCTGGTGCACTATCCCTTTGATTCGTTCGCCGCATCGGTCGAGTGGTTCATCGAGTCTGCCAGCCGTGACGACCAGGTGATGGCGATCAAGATGACGTTGTACCGCACCTCTGGCGACGGCGCGATCATCCGCGCACTCACCGAAGCCGCGCGGCGGGGTATCCAGGTGGCCGTGCTGGTCGAGTTGCAGGCACGGTTTGAGGAAGCGAACAACATCACGTGGGCGCGGACGCTAGAGTCGTTTGGCGTGCATGTGGCCTACGGACTGCCGGGACTCAAGACGCACGCCAAGGTCGCCCTCGTGGTGCGGCGCGAGCCAGAGGGCATCCGCCGGTACGTGCATCTTGGCACGGGCAATTACAACAGCAAGACCGCGCGCATCTACACCGACATTGGCCTGTTCACCTGCGCCGAGGCGATAGGTGCTGACGCGAGCGACCTCTTCAATACCCTGACCGGATTTTCACATCAGCGCCCCTATCGCCGGTTGATCGTCGCGCCGGCCGGCATGCGCGAGCGCGTGGTGCAGCTGATCGAACGCGAGGCGCAGCATGCCCGCGCCGGCCGGCCGGCCCGCATTGTAGCCAAAATGAACTCGCTCGTGGACAGGGAAACGATTGACGCGCTGTGCGCGGCATCGCAGGCCGGCGTAACCATCGATCTCATCATCCGCGGCATCTGCTGTCTACGTCCCGGCGTTCTCGGTGCGTCGGACAACATTCGCGTCATCAGCATCATGGGACGCTTTCTCGAGCATTCGCGAATCTGGCATTTCGCGAACGATGGAACACCTGAGTACTACATCACGTCGGCCGATTGGATGCCGCGCAACTTCAACCACCGGGTCGAAGTGGCCGTGCCGATCGATGACCCGGTGCTCCACGCCCGTCTCGCGGCGCTCCTCGAGACCTGCCTTGCTGATGATCGGCAGGCCTGGGTCCTCTCGGAGGACGGCGGCTATGCGCGCCGGCATCCCAACGACGGAAACGAGTGCGCCACCCACACGCTGCTACAGCGTGACTCGTGGGGCCTGATGCAGGGCCCGCAGGTTTCGAAGGTCAAAACCAAACGGATGGCGGACGTGGTCGGCTGAGCGTGACTGCGGCGCAGATGCACGCGCCGCCTCACTCGCCGTCGGTGACTCCTTCGCTCTCGTCGTCGGGCAGGACGGGCTTTCCGCCGGGACCGACGACTTCCACGGGAATCTTCACCACCTGTTCGAGCAGTTGCGCCTTCCGCGCCGCGCCCCAGAGCTCGAGACGGAGTGTGCGTGCCTTGGACGTCGGGATCGGCGTGATCCGCAGTGCTCGGTCGAGCCACCGGACGCGAATCAGGTCGACGGCGCCGACATGTCCGCGGTCGAAACCGTCCGCCACGCGCAGGATGGCCGCAAGCCTCCGGATTCGTTTCTGCACGGCAACGTCGAGTTGCGCGAAGTCGCGATGCCGCCTTCGGCTGGGGGGGGACCCGCGGTGATATCGCGCCACGTGCGCCACGATCACCTGTTCCTCTGGCGAAAGCCCGAGGAACTCCGCGTGGAGGATGAGGTGGTAGGAGTGCTTGTGGTGTCCCTCGTAGTTGATGTGGTAGCCGACATCGTGCAGCAGCGCCGCGTCCGAAAGGATCGCCCGGTCCGTCGCGTCGAGCCAGAGTCGCGCGCCGATCGAGTCAAATAACTGCAGGGACAGCCGCTGCACCTGCTTCGCGTGCGGAGCATCGTAATGGCACCGCTCGGCGAACTCGCGGACCGATCGCTGGCGCGCCTCGCCCGGGTCAGCGACCAAGGGCTTGATGCGGGCCGTCTCGAGCAGGAGCCCTTCGTGGATGCCGAAGGCCGACGCCGCTACGTCCGGCGGCTCGACCCTCGCCAGCACTTCGGCGACCATTGCCAGCCCGGCAACGATGATGTCGATGCGTCCGGCGTTCAGCCCGGCGACGTTCAGGCGGTCTTGGACCGGCATGCCAGCGAGCATCGCGAGGATCGCGTCCACTTCTTCGCGCGGGATGCGCGTGCCGTGCACCGACCGCACCGTGCGCATGCCCTGCCGCGCGAGGTAGATGCCCGCGAGGTTCGTAAACGTGCCGCCCGATCCGATGACATCCGCGCCGCGCCAGTCCCGCAGCGGGAGCACGCGCTCGATGTCGGCCCGCACGTATTTTCGCAGTTTCATCAGCCCCTTGGGGCTGACGCCATCGCGGAGGAACTTCTCGGTGAGCCGGATAGCGCCGTAGGGCAGGGAAATGAGCCGCTCGACAAGCCCTTCTGCCGCGAGTGCGAGCTCGACGGAGCCACCGCCGATGTCCACCACGACGACCCGGCCCTTGCCCAGTTCGAAGTGCGCGAGCGCCGAACGCCAGGCGAGCCGGGCTTCTTCCTCGCCGGCGAGGATTCGCACCTTGAGGCCCGCCTCCTGCTTCACCCGAGCGATGAATGCCGGTCCGTTCGGTGCGTCGCGCACCGCGCTCGTCGCGACCGCCTCGATGCGCTTGGCGCCGAGTTGGCGGGCGAGTGTCGCCATTCGCGTGAGTGCCGCGACTGCTTGGTCGATGGCCGTTTCAGAAAGATTGCCCTTCCTGCCGACGCCGGCGCCGAGGCGTGGCGCGGCCTTCATTTGATCGACGATCCGGATCGAGCCGTTGTCGCTGACGTCCGCGACGACTTGCCGAATCGAGTTCGAGCCGATGTCGATCGCGGCGATGCGCTGGTCGCCCTGTTCGTGCGGTGCGCGCGCAGGCGAGGCAGCACTTCCGATGAGATGGGTCGGAGCCGGCATGCTACTGTCCTTGCGCGGAGGATCCGGGCGTGCACGGCGCGAACGTCAGGGCGGCCAACATTGAATCGTAGTGCGCAACGATGGCCGGCGGGAGAGGCACGTACTCGAGCCGCCGCGCCGACTCTGAGCCTTCGCGCAGTGCCCATTCCGCAAACGCAACGACCTTTCGCCCCTTCTGCTTGCCGAGCCGCGCGGGATCAAGCACGAGCCATGTGATCGCGCCGATGGGATAGGTTCCGCTCATGGGCAGGCCGACCAGCGCTGCGCCCTGCGCGTCAGCCCGGCCTTCGAGTCCCTTCATGACCGTCGTGTTGAGCGTCGCCTCGGACGGGCGTGCGTACTCGCCGGCTCCGTTCTTGAGCAGAGCGACTGGGAGTCCGCTCGGGGCCGCGTACGCGAGTTCGACGTATCCGATAGCTCCAACCGTCTGCTGGACCTGCGCGGCCACGCCTTCGTTACCCTTCGCCGCATACCCCACCTTCCAGGCCGGGTCGGTGGGCGCAAGCGCCGCCGGGCGAGCCGGCCCGCGGATATACGCGGCGAACGAAAGGCTCGTCGCGCTCCCGGCTTCGCGGTGCACGACCACGATTGGAGTGGCGGGCAGCCGCACCCCCGGGTTCTGCCGCGCGATGACGCCGGCGTTCCAGCGCATCACTGTCCCGTCGTAGATCGCGCGGAGCGCCGGCGCGTCGAGCCGCAGCGGTTGCTCCACCCCGGGGAGATGATAGACCACCGCGACTGCCCCGACGAGCATTGGCACTGCGATGCGCGGACACGACGCCGTGCCGAGTTCGGCGGTCGTCGGTTCGCGGTCGACCGCGCCGAACTCGACGTCACCTGCCGCAAGCAGGCGCATCCCCTCGGCGGAACCCACCGACAGGTAGTTGATGCGTCCGCCAGTCCGCTGCATATAGTCGGCGATCCACTGCCGATACACGGGAAACGGAAACGTCGCACCGGCGCCGGTCAGGTCCACCGTCGACACCGCGCGCTCTTGGCCATTCCGTCCGCAGCCGGTGATGACCGAAGCGCAGACGATCAACACTAGGCAGAAGAAAGCGATCGCGCGTCGCCTCGAGCTCATGGTCTAGTACTGGTTGCTGTAGCTGAGAAACTTGAACTGTCCGCCGCGTTCAACGATCGAGCCGAAGTACCGGCGGGTGGCCGTGTTACCGTCAGGCCCTCGCGCCGTGACGAGGCACCCGGCGTAGCGTGCCACGCGCCCCTCGTGCTCGACCTTCGGATCGCATTTATGGCTGAGGTACTCGAGCTTCCTGCCTCCAAAGCGCCGGATCATCTGCGTCAAGCCGCCGGCGCTCGGATTCTGAATCATCCGCCAGGCAAGTGCCGGGGACTGGCGGTATGGGGCGCGCGAATAGGGCGAGTCTACGTAGTACAGGTCCGCGAACTCGCGAGCGTGAATCGCCATGGCGCGAAGCTCGTTCGTGTCGGTCGCCGCGACGGCGCTCACGAAGCGCTGCACGAGTGCCTCACGGTTCGGGCTCCCGCCCGTGAATTCTGCCGCGCTGTCACCACCGACGGCGGCGCGAAACCGCCGCAACTCCTCGTCAGTGGAAAGAATCGAGTCCACGACGTAGCCGGGGAGCGTGCGGTTGATCGAGTCCTGGCGTGTTCGCGCGATCGAATCGGTGCGGATCGAGTCGGCCACGGCGCGCATTGCCCCGGATTCCGTGCCGGTCGAGTCGCAGGCACCGCTAAGGAAACACGCAGCCACGACGGCGAAATTGAAGAGTTGGCGCATCATGCTGGATAATAGCGAGTTCACGGAATCGGAACGAAATGGCCGGCGCCCACTGGGCGCCGGCCATTTCGTCAAACTCCGATCATTAGTTGCGCGCGTAATTCGTCCAGCCGGTCCACCACTTCGTGCCGCCCGGCGCGGCAGCGCCGAGATAGCTCGTTCCGGTGACGAACGTCCCGGCCTTGGTGGCGATCGAGCCAGTAAATGTTGCCAGTCCACCGCTCGCGATCGGCGAGCCGGTGGTCGGCGTGAAGTCAAACGCGGCAATGCTCGTCGCCAACGATCCGACTGCGGGGATCGCCGTGAACAGCGACGCGGCCGTTGCCGTGCTGAGCGTCAGGTTGTTGCCCGTCAGGTCGAGTACGTTCTGCGTGGCCGAGGCCGCCTGAAAAGCCAGGTTGTTCGTTTCGGCGAACAGGACGTTGCGCATCTGCAGGTCGGCGGTTTCCGACGGAGTCGCGGTGCTACCGGCGCGGGTGTACGTGAAGGCGTCGCGAAGCGAAACGGCGCCAGTGGACCAGCGTGCGATCACGCCGTTGACGTAGTAGCCGCCCGTTCCGCGGCGGAGCATCATGCCGTAGCCGCCGCCGGCGCCCATGCACGACGCCTGGCCACAACCGATGATCGTGAAGTTGGCGATCAGGGGGATGGTGTACGGCTGGGAGCCCTGGCCGAGATCGCAGCCCGTGCCGCTACAGCCGTCGTTCTCAATGCCCTGGAGGTCGACTGAGTAGAAGCCGGCGCCAGTGCGCGGCGTGAGCTGGACCGTGTTCATCGCGATCACATACTGAATGCGGCCCGAAAAGCCTTCCGACATGTCGAGCACGTCGTCGGCCGTCTCAAACGCCACGAGGTGATCGAGGTCGAATCCGCCCCCGAAAAACTCGAATGAGTCATCGAGGCCGGCGAGCGATTCGAGGTACGAGGCGCGGGTGCCACTGCCGATCGCGGCAAAGGTGAAGGAGTTGAACTCCTGGTCTTGGAGCGGCGCGTAGCCGCCGAACTCGACGCGAACATAGGCGAGCGTGCCCGAATTGTCCGTAGCGACGGTGCCGCCGTTGTACTGCACGAGGTAGTTCGTGCCGCTCGTGGTTCCGGCGCTTGTACCGGTGCCTTCGACGTTGACGGTGCCGCTGCGGTTGTCCGGAGCGTTGCCGACGAGGATCAGGCCGCCCCAGTCACCGGGCTGGCGCGAACCCGCCGCCCGCGACGACGTGAACACGATCGGCGCTTTGACCGTACCGACGGCCTGGATCTTGGCGCCGCGTAGGATCATCAGGGTCGAGCCGACGGTTTCGAAGTCGCCTTTGATCGTAGTGCCGGCCTGGATCGTCAGCGTCGCGCCGTTGGCGACGTGAATGAAGCCGGACAGCGTGTACGCCGTATCGGCGAACAGCGTGCGGCTCACGGTGATGTCGGTGGAGATCCTGGCGGCCGCGCTGCCGAAAGCGAGCGTCGTTGTGGACGTCTCGGCGCTCGGCGTGCGGGCGCCGTTCTTGATGGCCGTTACGCGGTAACGGTACAGCGTCGTCACCGTGAGGGCCTTGTCGTCGTAGTTCTGGGTGGCATCGGCCGTCAGTGCTGCGATCGTTGTGATGGCCGCAAATGTGCCGGCGGCACCCTCGGCGCGTTCGATATCGTAGCTCTCGCCCGAGCGTCCGCTGAATGTCACCCGCGCGGTGGAGGAGCCCGTGGCCGTGACCGCCAGGCCGAGTACGGGAAGCGGTGCTGACGGGCCTGTGGAGTCGCTCGCATTGCATGCTGAGACGAACGTGGCGGCCACCACAGTGGTGGCTAGGGCGAACCGACGGAACATGGACATACAGGATCCTCGCGAAGATGCAGTGTGTGGGGACAAAAATGCAGACGGGACGTGGCGCTGGTGCGCCACGTCCCGTCGAATTGAATCCCAGACTGTCCTCTTTACATAGCGCGAGCGTCACGAAGACGTCACGACACGTCCCGCGGCGCTATTCCCGGCCTAGGGGCGCCAGAGAATACCCGCCTGGATGATCCGCCCGCTGCTGTAACTCTCGCGGACCACGGTGCCCTGGGTGATGGCGTGCGGCGTGTCGAGGAAGTTCTTGATGTCCGACCGGACTGTGACATTCGGCGTGACCGAGAACCGGAGCGAAAGGTCCATCACATTCCGCGGCTGTTCGATGACGTCCGGCAGCGGTGAGCCGCCAGCGGCGGTGAGGCGCTCGCCGACACGATTGAAGAGTACCGTGGCCGTGGACGCGCCGTTGCGCGACGAATAGGTCAAGCCGGTGTTGAGGACGTATGGGGCCTGCCCGACCATTCGCCGATTCAGGTTGGTCGCCGCAGCCTGCGTGTTTGCCGCGAGGTGAATCTGGCTCTGCATGACCGTTGCGTTGGTGAAGAACGTGAATGGCGTGAAGAACCTGCCGAACGCGTCGAGATCCTTCCGGAGTTCGAGTTCGACGCCGTAGTTGTCGGCGCTTTCGGCGTTCGTATAGAAGACGAAGCTCGTGCCGCCGCTTCCGGCGCCATAGACGCGCTCGATGGGGCTGTGGAACTGCTTGGCGAAGAGCGCGATGCTGATCACTTCGCCTTGGCGAGGGTAGAGTTCCCAGCGGAGGTCGAGGTTGTCGACGTTGGTCCGCAGAAGGCCCTCGTTCCCCTGCACGTTCTCGCCGCCGACTACGTCACGCGTGATGATCGGTGAGAGCTCGCGGTACTCAGGGCGAGCGAGCGTGCGCGACGCGGACACGCGGAACTGCTGGGTCTCCGACAACTTGATGTTCACGGCAAGCGACGGGAGGATGTCGTTCCACAGCTTGAACGTCCGCACCGGGTCGCCGAGCGTCGAGAAGGCGTCGACTTCGAGCTCGTCGCTCTCGTACCGTGCGCCGCCGATGAGACGCATATGCTGGCCGATCGGAGTCTCGATCATGGCGAAGCCAGCCATAATGTTGTCACGAGCCTGGTAGGACCCGCCCTGCGACAGCGGGCCGACCGAGAAGATGTTCGATGTGGCCGTCCCGAAACGCCCGTCGAAGATCTGCTCTGGCGATAGCGCGCGGTCGGCGTTGTTCAGGCCGCGCGCCGCGATCGCGAACGAGAGGCTCTGTGCGTCGCGCGAGGTGCTGCGGTAGAGTCCGCCGAACTTGATGCTGCGCTGTGAGATTGCCGGGCCAAAGTCGAGCTGGTAGGTGGCGCGGTATTCGTGGTTCGTCTCTCGCAGGTCCGAAAAGGTGCGCACGGCACCGCCGCTGCCGCCGTTGACCCAACGCAGCACCTCCGGGCTCGTCGGCGTGTCGCGCTCGATCGCCTGCACGAACTCCGAACGGTCGGGCTCGTAGCGGCGCACGCCGCTCGACGTTGCCGCCCAGTCGAAGCGCTGCGCCGCGGTGATCTGGTGCTCGCCAGCCAACTGGCCCGAGTACACTGCGCGCTCCACATACTGCATGCGCGTGATCTTGGCCTGGATGCCGTCGGATGTGAGCGAGCCCGTCTCGACGCGCGCATCGTTGTCGGCGCCGCGGTTGTACAGCCCGTTGAAGCTGATCCGGGATCCGGTGCCGAAATAGGTGCTGAGGTTGGCGAGGCCGCCCCAGAGTACGCCCTGGCTCACGGTCTGGCCGGTGAACTTGTCGAGTTCGATCGTCTCGCCCTTGATCGCACCGCGGTCCGCGAGCGCACGGACCTGGTCTGTCTTGACATCGGTGTTTGACGACATCGAGCCGGAAATCAGGTAGCCGAGGCGGTGGCCGAAGAGAACCGGGTCGTTGCCGCCGAACGACGCGGAACCGTTCATGAGCGGCCCGCCGGTTCCGCTCGTTGGGGTCCAACTGTTCCGGAACGAACCGGCCAGGAGATTCATGTCTGCCTGGGTCAGATTCAGGCGCTGAAAGTCCTTGATGCTTCTGAGGACGGCCGGGATATCGCGATCGTGATTCACCATCGCGAAACGCTCGCCGCCGACGCCTGTCGCCGTGAAATGGCTCAAGCCGGTTGCGCCCGAGGCATAGCCGCTGCCGAGTTGCAGCGTGCCGGTGCGGCGGGCGGGGAACTCCTTGGTCTTGATGTCGACGAGCGCACCGCTGAAGTCGCCCTGCTGGTCCGGCGTGAACGTCTTCGTCGTCGTGATCGTCTGGAGCAGACCGGACGGAAACATGTCGAGCGGCACGACGCGCCGTTCCGGTTCCGGGCTGGGCACACGGGCACCGTTGAGCGAGCTCGTGGTGTAGCGCTCACCGAGTCCACGGACGAACACGTACTTCCCGTCCTGTACCGTGACGCCGCTGACGCGCTTCACGGTCTGCGCCGCGTCGCCGTCCGGGCTCTTCGCGATCTGTTCAGCGGTGATTGTGCTGACAACGCTGATCGAGCTCTTCTGCTGGTCCGTCGCCTCGGCGACGGTGCCGCGCTCGGCCTGCGCCGTGACGACACTCGCCGTCAGCGTGACCGCGGCGCTGGACATGCTGATGTTCTGCTCGACAGTCTTGCCGGCATCGAGGAAGATTCCGGTGACCTGCTTCTGCGCATAGCCAATGCGCTTCACGAGCAGGGTGACCGTGCCTGCCGGCGCGTTGGCGACGAGGTAGCGGCCGTCGACGCCGGACAGCACGCCGATCGCCGTCCCAACCACCTGCACACCGGCGTCCGTGATGCCCTGGCCGGTGGCGGCGTCAACGATCCGGCCGGTGATCCGGCCGGTGATCCG
>Ga0049084_10000337_pt1 | contig 18158 bp, 20 predicted proteins | sample GreLakmeON33MSRF_FD_66720 | JGI IMG/M metagenome (GOLD analysis project Ga0049084, IMG submission 66720) | Freshwater lentic microbial communities from great Laurentian Lakes, MI, USA - Great Lakes metaG ON33MSRF | ecosystem: Environmental > Aquatic > Freshwater > Lake | place: Great Lakes... | reverse complement strand
TTTTTCGGGGAAACATCAATTCTGATCGGCGCGGTAGAGCATGTGATCGCCAGCTTGCGCGAGAGCGGACGGCAGCACCCCCTGGTGATAGAAAATAATGCTGCCGGCAAGCCGGTGGTGGGTGTCATTTTTTCGTCGACCCAAATCGAAAAATAACTTGGGCAGCCATTCCGCCCAGCGAAGTTGCCAGGACTTTTGCCGAAATCGAAATGGCAGTGATTGTGCATTAACGCCGCCGGCGCAGCAGCAGATATACCGCCGGAATCACGAACATCGATAGCAGCGGCGCGGTGATCATGCCGCCTATCATCGGCGCTGCGATCCGCTGCATCACCTCCGAACCCGTGCCCGAACCGATCATGATCGGTAGCAACCCGCCGAGGATGACCGCGACCGTCATCGCCTTGGGCCGCACCCGCAGCACTGCACCTTCACGGATCGCATCGAGCAGATCGGTGTCGCTGCTCTTGCCTGCGGCCAATTGCTTGTCCCAGGCGTGCTTGAGATAGAACAGCATGATCACGCCGAATTCCGCCGCCACTCCCGCCAGTGCGATGAAGCCTACTGCGCCCGCGATCGACAAATTGTGCCCCAGCAAATACAGCAGCCAGAAACCCCCGATCAATGCGAATGGCATTGCCGCCATGATCAACAGAGATTCGTCGAAACGCTTGAAGACTAGATACAGCAGCAGCAGGATGATGAACAGCGTGAGCGGCACCACCAGCATCAGCTTGGCAGTGGCACGTTCGAGGAATTCGAATTGCCCCGACCAGGAAATCGAATAGCCTGGCGGAATGGTCACTTCCGCCGCCACTGCGCGCTGCATTTCCACCACTGCCGAGCGCAGATCACGCCCGCGAATGTCCACGTACACCCAGCCCGACAGGCGCGAGTTTTCCGACTTGAGCATGGTCGGGCCATCGACAATCACCAGTTCCGCCACATCAGCCAGCACGATCTGCGCGCCGCGTTCGGTCACCACCGGCAACTGTCGCAGCTTTTCCAACGAGTCACGCAGTTCGCGCGGATAACGGAGATTGATCGGGTACCGCTCCAGCCCTTCGACGGTTTCGCCGATGTTTTCGCCGCCGATCGCGGAAGCCACTACCGATTGCACGTCGGCGATGTTCATGCCGAAGCGCGCTGCCGCATCCCGGTCTATGTTCACGTCGATGTAACGCCCGCCGGTCAACCGGTCGGCCAGCGCGGAAGACACGCCCGGCACTTTTTTCACCGCATGTTCGATTGCGGCGGTGATGCGGTCGATCTCGGCCAGATTGGCACCAGCCACTTTCACTCCCACTGGACTCTTGATGCCGGTGGCCAGCATGTCGATGCGGTTGCGAATCGGCGGCACCCAGATGTTGGCCAGGCCGGGTACCTGGACGATGCGATCCAGTTCCGCCACCAGCTTGTCCTGCGTCATGCCTGGCCGCCACTGCTCGCGGGGCTTGAACTGGATGGTGGTTTCGAACATCTCCAGCGGCGCGGGATCGGTGGCGGTTTCGGCCCGCCCAGCCTTACCGAACACGCTCGCGACTTCGGGCACTGTCTTGATCAGCCGGTCGGTCTGCTGCAGCAGTTGCGCGACCTTGCCGGCGGACAGACCCGGTAATGCCGAAGGCATGTAGAGCAGATCGCCTTCGTCGAGCGGCGGCATGAATTCCCCGCCCAGTTGCGTCACCGGCCATGCAGTCGAGGCCAGAACCAGGGCGGCAACAGCCAGTGTAGTTTTCGGGAAGCGCAGCACGCGCTCAAGCAGCGGCCGGTACAGCCTGATCAGGTAGCGCGTGAGCGGATTACTTTGTTCGGCGGGGATGCGCCCGCGGATCAGATAGCCCATCAGCACCGGGATCAAGGTGATCGACAATCCGGCTGCGGCTGCCATCGCATAGGTTTTAGTGTAGGCCAGTGGTGAAAACAAGCGGCCTTCCTGCGCTTCCAGCGTGAATACCGGCACGAACGACAGCGTGATAATCAGCAGGCAGAAAAACAGAGTCGGCCCTACCTCGGCAGCGGCGTCGCCGATCACCGTCCAGCGCTGCGCACTGCCGAGCGTCTCGCCGGGATGGGTGTGTTCCCATTCCTCCAGATGCTTGTGGGCGTTCTCGATCATCACCACGGCCGCATCCACCATGGCACCGATGGCGATAGCGATACCACCGAGCGACATGATGTTGGCATTGATGCCCTGATAATGCATGACGATGAAAGCGGTGAGCACGCCCAGCGGCAGCGCAACGATGGCGACGAAAGCCGAACGCAGATGAAACAGGAACAGCACGCACACCAGCGCGACGACGATGAATTCCTCGATCAGCTTTTCCTTGAGGTTGTCCACTGCGCGCAGGATCAAGCCCGAGCGGTCGTAGGTGGTCACGATTTCCACGCCGGGCGGCAAACCCGATTGCAGCCCTTGCAGTTTCGCCTTGACCGCATCGATGGTCTGCAGCGCGTTCTTGCCATAGCGCATCACGATCACACCGCCCGCGACTTCGCCTTCACCGTTGAGTTCGGTGATGCCGCGCCGCAGTTCGGGACCGATCTGCACCTGCGCCACATCACCCAGGCGCACGGAAACACCGGCATCGGTGACCTTCAGCGGAATGCGGTGAAAATCATCGAGCGAGCGCAGATAACCCGAAGCGCGCACCATGTATTCCGCCTCGCCCATTTCCAGCACCGAACCGCCGGTCTCCTGGTTGGCGCGGCGCACGGCGGCAATGACTTGCGCATGAGTGATGTTGTAGGCCCGCAGCCGCGCCGGGTCGAGCACGATCTGGTACTGCCGCACCATGCCGCCGACACTGGCCACTTCGGAAACGTTGGGCACCGTTTTCAGTTCATAGCGCAGAAACCAGTCCTGCAACGCGCGTAGTTGCGCCAGATCCATCTTGCCGCTGCGGTCAACCAGTGCGTACTCGAACACCCAGCCGACGCCGGTGGCATCGGGACCGAGGGTGGTACGCGCTTGTGGCGGCAGACGCGACTGCGCCTGATTCAGATATTCCAGCACGCGCGAACGCGCCCAATAGGGATCTGTGCCGTCTTCGAACAGCACATAGACGAAGGAATCGCCGAAAGCGGAAAAGCCGCGCACCGTCTTTGCTCCCGGTACCGACAGCATCGCCGTGGTGAGCGGATAGGTCACCTGGTTCTCGACGATCTGTGGCGCCTGTCCCGGATAAGTCGTGCGGATGATGACCTGCACATCGGACAGATCGGGCAACGCATCGAGCGGTGTTTTGCTCACCGACCACATGCCCCAGCCGGTGAGCAGTAACGCCGCAAGTAGCACCAGAAAACGGTTGGTGATCGACCAGCGGATGATGCCGGCGATCATTTCCGCTCCCCGCCTGCTGCGAGCGGCGTGACCGCTATCAGTTGCGGGCCTGCGCTGCCCATGACGAACTCAAATCGTACCTGATCGCCTGCCTTGATCCCGGGTGGTAGACCAGTCGCCGGCAGCCTGAAGTCCATGGTCATCGGGCCCCAATCCATTGAGGCAATCGGACCGTGCGACAGGGTCACCGTATCCTGATGAATGGCTTCAATGCGCGCGCTGCCGCCATGCTGCTGCGTGGTGCCAGCAGTTGATGGGGGGGCACTGCCCATGCGGGTGGCGGTAGCGGTGAGGCTGGCTTCGGAATCGATCAGGAACTGGCCCGAGACCACCACTTTCTGCCCAGCCTGCAGCCCGTGTCTGATTTCGGTCTGGCCATTGCTGTCGAGTCCGGTTTCCACATCGACCTGATGGAATTTGCCGTCGGCCTCCGCGACCATCACCACGCTGCGCTTGCCGGTGCGAATCACCGCTTCGCTCGGAATCAGCAAGGCTTCGCGCCCACCCGTGGCGACAAACGTCATGTTGACGAACATGCCGGGCGACAACGCGCCGTTCTGGTTGACCAGTTCCACCCTGGCCTTGATGGTGCGGGTGCCAGTATTCACTTCCGGCAGGATGGCCTGCACCCGGCCCTTGAACACCGTTTCCGGTACTGCCGGCAAGCGCGCTTCGACCATGCTGCCGACATGCACCGAGCCGACTTGGCTTTCGGGCACTTCGGCGTTGGCCCACACGCTATCCAATCCGTTCAGGCGAAACAGAGTCGCTCCCTGGAGCACGGTCATGCCTTCGCGTGCGCTCAATTCGGCGATCACACCGCCCACCGGCGCGGTGAGCGTGATGCGCGGATGGATCTTGCCGCTGCTTTCGATCAGCCGCATCTGCTCTTCGCTCATGCCGGCCTGGCGCATGCGGCTGCGGGCGCCGTCGATCAGCCCTTCCAGGTCGCTGCCCTGCATGCGGCGCACCGACAGATATTCCTCCTGCGCGGCCACCCAATCGGGCACATACAGGTCGGCCAGCGCCTGGCCTTTGTGCACCCGGTCGAGCGTGGCACGCACATGCAGCCGTTCGATGTAGCCGGTGGCGCGCGCCTGCACCAGCACCTGCGCACGTTCGTTGTAGGCAATCGCGCCGACTGCTTCGACCCGTGGCACCAGCGAGCCGCTGACTACTTCTGCGGTGCGGATGCCGAGATTCTGCTGGATGCGCGGACTGACTGTCACCGTGCCCTGGTCGGCATCGGCGCCTGCATAAACCGGCACCAGCAGCATGTCCATGAAAGGTGATTTACCTGGCGCATCAAATCGCTTGCCCGGCACCATCGGGTCCTGATAGAAAAGTATCGTCTTGCCGGTCAGCGGGTCCACGTCCCCCGCCTTGATGCCCTGCTGCATGTGCCGGCGGGTTGCCTCCTCGCCGTCGGCTGCCTTCTCTGCCGTAGCCGCAGCGGGAGCGCTGCCGCCCATGGTCATGCCGCGCTTCATTCCCACAGAGTAAATGCCGTAGCCGCCTGCCCCAAACACGGCAACAACCAAAACAAGCATGATAGGTTTGATTTTCATATGCTGCTCCGTGTCAGTGATCCAAGGAAGCGGAATGCTCTGCAGGAGTCTGGAAATTGAGCCGCGCCCACAAGCGTGCAGTTTCCAGTTCCAGTTTGAGCCGTTCCATGCGGGTGGTGATTTCGTTGCGGCGCGCATCGAGCACAGCAGCCAGCGTGCCGCTGCCGCCGCGATAGCCGGCCAATGCCGCATGGGTGCGCTCGCGCGCCAGCGGAATCAGGGTTTCGTCATAACGGATGAAGCGTTCGCGGTTGCTTTGCCATTCCTGCAACATGGAACGCACTTCGGCGATATGCGCGCGTACTGCCTCCTCGCGCTGTGCGCGCACCCGCTCGACCACTGCCAGCCTGGCAGCCAGCTCTCGATCCTGCCGGTTCTTCTGATCCCATTGCAGCGGAATGGAGATGCCGACCGTCACCATGTCACTGTAAATCGAGCCGCGCTGGTTGTATGCCATCGCAACGCTCCAGTCGGTTTTTTTATTGGCGCGCGCAACTTCAGCATCGGCACTGGCGACTTCTTCCTGCTTTGCCAGCACAGCCAATACCGGGTGATGATTGAGCTGGGTGTCGAAATCCGCTTCCTTGAGATGGGCAATCTCGGTTGCCGGTTTTTCTCCCAAGGGGGCTTCGGCCGCAGCACCGATCCAGCGCGCAAGCATCGTCTTGGCGATTGCAACCTGCCGGTCAAGCTGCGCAATCTGGTCTTCAATCTGGGCAACCGCCGAGCGCGCAGTGAATACATCGACTTGCGCACCGCGGCTGCTGCGATAAGCGGTTTCTGCCGCATTGATCTGCAGTTTGGCTTCGTCGCGCTGACGTATCAGCAATTCGCGGATTGCTTCCTGGTAATAGCGCTCCAGCCATGCCAATGCCGTTTCCCGTTGCAGATTGGCCAGCGCCAAATCCCGGCCCACCTCGGCGCCCTCCGCTTCGCGTTCGAAACGGGCCGCGCGTGCCTGGCGTTTTTCCGGGCGCACGAATTCCTGCGCCACACCATATGAGCGCATGGTCATGAAATCACGACCGATGCTGAACTGATCCATGCCGCTGATCGGCAGATTGTTGATGCCCAGCTGCAAAGTCGGGTCAGGCAGCTGCCCGGCGGCAACCGCCAGATTGCGCGCTGTATCGGCCGCCGCTTCCTGCGCCACCAGTTGCCGCGAGCGTTCCTGTGCAAGCTGCATGGCTTGATTGAAAGTCAGTGCGTGTTCCGCATGAACTTGCTGTGCGCCGGCGCTCAACAACAGCGCCATGGCAATGTTGCCGACTAGGCCTCGCAGCTTCGAAATTCTTCGCTGTGCATAATGTAAATAACCAACAGACATGATCTCTCCCGATGACAAATGAAAACAAGCCAGTGAGTTGCCGGACATGCGCGCAGAAATGCGCAAACACGGACGGACACGGCCAGTGTACTGAGCAGCCGGTCAGGCTGTCGACACAGGCGGCAACGGGACGATCAGATGCGGAAGCAGCAGTGCAGGATAGTGTGCGATGGAGAAGTCGCGGGAGGAGGTGATTCCAAAGCTGCCAGCGGCTGAATGCGGATCGCAGCTTCTGACAACGACGGTGTCGTGTAGAGCGTGGTGTGCAACACTGCCAGTGGAATGGGTGCAGAAGCGCGATCCGCGCTTTGCTGTCCATACTTGCAGTGCTCGGCGCAGAGATTCTGGGTGGTGCGATCCGTCTGTATTGCACGATCCATCTTTTCACAACTCAGAGCGGCGCCATTTACCTGATCGCTCGTGGCTGCAACCATGCCGGATTCAGCAACAGCGGGAATGGATTGGCCTTGATTCCGCTCGAACAGCACAGCAGCAGGTATGCCCGAGCAGGCATAGGCAGCCACGGCCAACTGCGAGAACAGCAGCGCGCCGGTCAACACCCGACAAACCTGTTGCTTGAAGGAACGACACATGATCATGCTTCCATCCATGCGCGAATTTCCAAAAACCTTACTCGGATCAGGCGTGAATGTCAAATACTCAAAGACAACACTCAAAGATCAATACTCAAAGATCAATTGTCAAAGATCGATTCACTCACGCTGCCCCCCCCCCCACAACACCGGCGGGTCAGCCGCCAACTCCAATAGCGTGATGGTGTCCGGCAGAATGTCGTCCAGTATCGCCGCAACGATATCCGGTGCCAGCGTAGTCAGGTTCACCATCCGGCTCACGTAACTGTTGTCCACGCCTTCGCGTTTGGCGATTTCCGTCAAGGTCTTGACCTCACCCGACTCCAACATGGCAAGCCAACGATGCCCCCGGGCCAAGGCCAGTTGCATCGGTGTGGGGTCAAGCGGTTTCTGCGGCCTGCCGGTTTCACCGTTGGGCAACGTGATCACCTTGTTGCTGCCGCGCCGCCGGATCTTGATCGGGATGATCAGCGTCAACCTGCCGTCGCTGGATGGGATGATACCGGTTACACCAACGCGATTGATGTTGATCTCATTCATGCCAATGCCCCCTCCTTCCTTTCCACCCTTGCCGGCTGCAACTCCATCACCACCTTCTCGATGCCGTTGGCCCGCAGGCGCAATTCCATGTTGGTCGGCGACACGATCACTTTCTCGATCAACAGTCTGACGATACGGCTCTGTTCGGCCGGAAACAGCTGATCCCAAATTGCATCGAGCCGCGTCATGGCCACCGTGACCTTGGCCTCATCCAGCGACGGATCCAGTTTGATCGCCTGCGGCACGATCTCAGCAATCAGCGCGGGCTGACGCAGGATCGCACGCAATTGCTCAAGCACCGCTGATTCGAGTTGGGCTGCGGGCAGGCGGGGCAACCCGGATGCTCCGGCACATTCCTTGGCATCGCGCTGCGGTAGGTAGTAGCGGTAGCGGTGTCCGTTCTTCTTGGTGGTGTACCAGGGTGACAGGGCACGCCCGTCGTTGCCGAACACGAGGCCCTTGAGCAGGAATGGCACCGTGGCCCGGGTGGTATTACCACGCACGCGCCCGTTGCTGGCCAGTATTGCCTGCACATCGCCCCATAGTTTCACATCGATGATGGCGATGTGCTCGGCTTGGTACCACTGTTCCTTGTGCCGCAGTTCGCCTAAGTAGGTGCGGTTGTTGAGTAGTTTATAGATCAGGCTTTTGTCGATTGGCGTGCCCATGCGCACCTTGCCACCCTGGGTGGTCCATGCCTTGGAGGTGACGCCATCCAGTTTCAGTTCCCTGACGAGGGTGGTGCTGGAGCCAAGTTCAACAAAACGCTGGAAGATGTGGCGAATCAGCTTCGCTTCCTTGCTGTTCTGCACCAGCCGCCGATTGTGGACGTCGTACCCCAATGGCGGGATACCGCCCATCCACATCCCCCTCTTCTTGCTGGCGGTGATCTTGTCGCGAATACGCTCGCCGGTGACCTCACGCTCGAACTGGGCAAACGATAGCAGAATGTTCAGCATCAACCGCCCCATGCTGGTGGTAGTGTTGAACTGCTGGGTCACCGACACGAACGAAACCCCATAGCGTTCAAACACCTCGACCATTCGAGAGAAGTCGGTCAGGCTGCGGGTCAGTCGGTCGATCTTGTAGATCACGACCACATCGATCTTGCCGGCCTCGATATCGGTCATCAGGCGGCGTAGAGCAGGCCGTTCCATGTTGCCACCGGAGAATGCCGGGTCGTCGTAGTCGTCAGCGACTGCAATCCAGCCCTCGGCACGCTGGCTGGTGATGTAGGCGTGACCAGCATCGCGTTGGGCGTCGATGGAGTTGTATTCCTGCTCCAACCCTTCTTCACTGGATTTACGGGTGTAGACCGCGCAGCGCATACGCCGTTTGAGGACTTCGCTCATTTGCGCCCTCCCCGCTTGGGTTTGGCCGGTGCCCTGAGCCCGAAGAACAGCGGTCCCGACCAACGGGTGCCGGTGATCTCTCGGGCAATCATGGACAAGCTGCCGTAGCGCCTGCCCTCATATTCATACTGTCCATCCATCCCGACCAGGATGCGATGCTCCACGTCCTGATACAGTCGTGTCAGGACAGTACCGGCGATCGGGCGGAAGTCCGCACTGCGTTTACGCAGTTTCCCGGTTTCAATTAGTGTCCGGATGCGGCGCTGGTTGCTCTCCAGCAGGTTGGGGTCAACCTTTTTGAATTCGATCACTTGCAGTTTATAGGCAATGCGCCGTTCCAGAAACTGGCGGTTATAGGTGGGCGTATCCCCGCCAAACAGGCGTTTCCACAGTGCGCGGATATCGCTCATTTCCATCTCCGGCAGTCGGGCGACCTGGGCCACTACCGATGGGGGTGTGGTGTATTGAGCGGTTCGGGCTTTCTGGGTGGTTGGGGCTTTCATCTGGATTCCTCTGAGTGGTTGGAATCCGCATGAACGCTTCCATCGGGGGGAATAGCAAGTTCAAACCGATTCTCTGTCATCTCTTTATTTGATTGAAATATGCCGGGTTGACGCAAACGTGCAATGCCGCATGCCAGCAACGCCGCGACCTCCCACCTGCGCTGTTGCACCGTCATTCGATCAGGTGGAGTGTGGTTTACATTCATCATCGCGCTCGCTTTCGTCTATCCAACTATTTGATACCGCAATTGTGCGGATGGACATTAATCTGCGCCATGAGGGAGTTTCGGGCGGGTGTGGGTTGCTGCGAGTTGATGCGGAAATACGGTGAAATTTATTGAGAAGAAGAATAACTTTGACTAGCGAACGATCGTTCCTTATAATGCCCTCATGAGAAAATCCAACTACAAACCTAACAAAGATCCCGAATATCTGGCCCGGCTACAGGCGTACTATGCCGAGCACCGGGTCATCCCCTCTTACGCGCGTCTCTTGGGACTACTGGGTTTCGCCTCCAAGGCTGCCATCAAGAGAATGTTAGAGCGGCTGGAGGCGGCCGGAATGCTGATGCGCACGCCCGATGGGGACTGGGCGCCGGATGACCCCTTTTTTGAGCGTAACATTGCCAGCCAGCCGGTTCCGGCAGGTGTCCCGGTTCCGGTACCAGACGAATACTGCGAGCAGGTGATGCTGGATCGTTTCCTGATCGAGAAACCGGCACAAACCGTACTGGTACGGGTCAAAGGCGAGTCGATGATCAATGCCGGCATCCACAGTGGCGATCTAGCGATCGTAGAACGGCGGCTACATGCTGATCCCGGTGAGCTGGTAGTCGCCATCATCGATGACGAGTTCACGCTCAAGACGCTGGGACACGATCGGGGTGGGTTCCATCTCATTCCAGCCAACCCGGACTTCTCGATCATCCGGCCACAGGGCAAGTTGGAGCTGTTCGGGGTCGTGGTCGGCCTGGTGCGCAAATATCCATAATGAACAAACGACAACAACATTCCCATGAAAATCTTCAATCCCCGCCACTTCCTGCGGCATATATCCATGCCGACACTCCACGAGTTCGCTGCAGCGCACGTTCTGAATGGCCGGATCGATATCGATTGGCAGCAGGCAGCTGAAACCCTGCCGATGCAATTGGCTGATGCGGTGGATGCGCTGAACGCCTCCCTGCAAGATCCAGAACTACCCGCGCTCGAGCGTAAAACGATCGAGTACGACCTTCATCTGTGGCACGACGATCTGCGCCGGGCACACATGATGTCGAATGCGCTGGCGATCAAAGGATTTCGCATGGCGTGTGATGGCGATGCGGATATCGAACCCGCCTTCGCCTCGCGCAACGATCAAGAAAAGGCGCTCTGGATGATGGCATTCAGGGACAAGGCATTCCGCGATGCGGAGTTGCATCTCGCATTTCAGGCCAAGACCAATGGCAAGTACTGGAAGAAGCACCGGATTCAGGCAGGATTGAACCCGACCCGTGACCGCGACAAGCTGGAAACCTTCTGTCATGCGGTGGCCCGGTTGTACAAGAAGGTGGGCGCTGGCGACGGCACCCATATCGAGATCAGCGAACGCACTGGGGACGGCAGCATCCAGCTGGCCCTCTATGTCGAAGGTCCGGTGACGGCGATCGCCCATTTCGCCGAGAATCATTTCAAGCGCATCACGACCCGCATTGCACTCGAAACCGCGCTGGTGTACCACCCGGATTCCGGCATGGTCGAGACCGTGGTCAAGGGTGGCGCTGCCAATCATACGGCCGTGCTCCAGTTGTTCGGCAAACATGTGGTCCAGCAGGAGATCGCGCCTGAAGCAATCGGGAGGGCACATTTCAGGCTCAATGCGCTGCGGGACGGACTGATGGAGCCGTTCGATGACTGGTCGGTGCACGGCATAGAGAAAGCCCGGCTGCGCCGCGCGCGATTTAGCCCAACCGGCAGCAGCGGGATTTCCTTCGAGGTGGAGGCGTCGGCCGATAAGGAGCAGGATGACGCCATCCAGCTCGCGCTCGACAATCTCAAAATCCAGCACTCATTCGAGGCTGAGTATAATCTGATCCGGGCATGCATCATCGTCTACCCGTTGACCTCGGCCGAGCGTAAATCCACCCATTTCAGCTTCGACGTGAGTTCGACTGGATCTTCCACCATCAGGAATCTCTCCGTGCAGAATCAGCATATCGCCCATATCGTATTGCAGGCGCTTAATGTCATCGAGCCCGAGGAGGTTCCCGCATGAGCCAGGTGCAGTGTGATGCCACCGCGCTATTCTGTCGTTTGCTGGACAGGCCCAAGCCAGAAATCAATGGGCTGGCGCTGTGTAGCGGCGAGCATGCGGATGCGGGCCAGCAGTTGCTGCGCGAACGCATGCTGCTGATCGGCACCCCGCTCGAATGGGTGACGTGTTCCGAGTGTGGGGTCGAGTTGGCGCGCGTCGTGCGTCAACTGGCCCACGACAACATCCTGCTGTTGTGTCCCGAGTGCGATCAGGTCAGCGCCCCGGCCAGCCTGCAGCACACCTACAAGCCGAGCTTCCCCAAAGTGGTGAATGCGCTGCTCACCGGCCTCAAGCTGTCACCAACCGGATCCAAGGTGATTGAACCCGACATCTGTTGGCGGCTGGGTACCACCGAGCCCACGCGCGGCCAACCGGTCACTTGGTATTTCTCGCGCCATCTGTATCAACCCAAGATCGCACAGCATCTGCGATCACAGATCAATCAGGACAAAACGGCGGGGTCCTGCCGGATCATTACCAGTAGCGAGTTGCCTTTGCCGGACTACTCGCCGCTGACGGGATTCGATGTGGTCAATCTGGCCATGATCGCGCGCATCAGTCAGAGCAAGTTTGAATTCTTTGCGGACCGGCTGGCAGCACCAGGGCCGCAGATTCTTGAAGAAGCGGTACCGGGCACGACTCTCAAATATGTGGAGTCGCAGAGCAAGGTATTCATCGATGGGAAGGCCTACGAGTTGGCGCCACGACAACGCTCCATCCTGTTGGCACTGATGAACGATCGCGACCACGAGATGGAGATGGATGCGCTCAAAACGGCTTGCGGCTCACAGGCGCAGATCTTCTCGCCGAGCAAGGAGTTTCTCCGCAATCAGACCGTCTACCGGACCTTCGTCCGCTACCAGCGTGGTGATGAGCGTTATGTGCTACTTATACCGGAAGAAGATCGACACTGGCTGTGCTGATTACGCTTACCCTGTTCCAGCAAAGGATGGGTCAGCCGAATAGCTTGCTGTGCGAGCCAAGCCGTGCCAACTGCAAAGTGTCCGTATCGGGCTTGCGGTAGATTAGCAGCAGGTCTGGCTTGACGTGGCACTCCCGATACCCGGACCAATCGCCGATCAGCGCATGGTCGCGGCTATTCTCTGGCAAAGGTTGATCGTCAAGCAGCAATCGCAAAATTGCAGCCAACAGCGAATCTACATCCTTACTGTGGCGTGGTGTTGCTTTTACACCCTTGTAATCGCGCTTGAATGCCGATGCGCGTTCAATCGTCCGCATCCAGATCAGCCATTAATGCATCAACGTTGCTAAAACGCCTGCCCTTGCCGGATTCGAGCTCAGCAATGGCTTTGCGAGTAGTTGCATTGGGCACTTTTACATCGAAGGGCAAGCGACGCTCCTCTGCGATGCGCAGCATCAGCAAGCGAATCGCATCCGAGACAGACAGCCCCATCGCTTCCAGTGCATCCGAAGCGCGCTCCTTGGTGGCGGTATCAATGCGAGCGCGGACATAAGTATCAGCAGTCATTCCATCCTCCCTGAAACTGATTTGTAAAGCTCTATTGTAGTCACAACGCGACCACGTATCAAGCCCGGTTGCTCCAAATAACCGATTGTCTGTGTTGATCAGTTTAATCACACTTTTCAGAAAAAATTCCCATTGGGTTCGCACGAATCGAGTTTGAGTAATGATTCTGAGTAATCTGAGTAATGGTTTGAGTAATCCCACTTGAGATATTCGCATTACCGGTTGGTGCACACCTTGCGCACTCGAAACCGGTCAATCCGAAATCATCAAGGAGATTCAAATGCAACAAAATGTCAGACACCTGAATCAAGGTGAACTCGCCGACCGTTGGACCGTCAGTGAAGCCACGCTGGAACGCTGGCGGTCTGCAGGTATCGGCCCGGTATTTCTGAAACTCCAAGGACGCGTCTTGTACCGCATCGAGGATATCGAAGCCTACGAGGTGCTGTGCCTGCGCAAGAGCACTTCTCAACCGTTGGTGACAGGGGGTGCAGCATGACCGCCCTCACCCTCACCCCCACCACTCTGCCAGATCTGTCGGTCAGCCAGATCGCCGCGCTCTCGCATCAGGAACTTCAGGAGTTTGACATCTCGCTTGCCATATTGGTGTCCTGGGTCAAGGTATCGCGTGACCGGATGAATGCGGCACTGGAGCAACGCTACGGCGAGCAGGCGCGGGCAGGCTTGCTGGAATCCGGACGCGACTTCGGCGTGATGCATCTATCTGATGGCGACTTGCGCGTGACGTATGACTTGCCCAAGCGCGTGTCGTGGGATCAGCCGCAACTCACCAAGATTGCCGAGCGCATCGTTGCCGCCGGTGAGCGCGTCCAGGATTACATGGACGCTGACCTGTCGGTATCTGAGTCCCGCTTCAACAACTGGCCCCCGGCACTCAAGGAGCAATTCGCCGCCGCCCGTACCGTGAAACCCGGCAAAGCCAGTTATCGCCTCGCCTTCGTTAAGGGGAATCAAGCATGAGTAACATTATTCCGTTCAATTTCGAGAACCATTCCATTCGCGTCTGTCTCGACGAAAACAATGCGCCATGGTTTAACGCCAAAGATGTCTGCGGTGTACTGGGTTACAGCAATGCACGCAAATCTGTTGCAGATCACGTTGACTCAGAGGATGTAACGAAACGTGACACCCTTACTGAAGGTGGCATCCAGCAAACCAATCACATCAACGAATCCGGTCTGTATGCACTGATCCTTGGCAGCAATCAATCGGATGCCAAACGTTTCAAGCGCTGGGTCACCCACGACGTACTGCCATCGATCCGCAAGACCGGCAGCTACACAGCACCCGGTTCGGTGGCAGCATTGCCTGCACCGGCACTAGATCGCGTGAATGCAATTCTGCTGATTGGCGAGGCCATTGCCCGGGTCCCCGGCGTCAAACCCGGCATCGCCATGGCAGCCACGCTTACCTGCATCTCTGACAACACCGGTCTGCAAGTCGAACAATTCCGCCGCGCATTGCCCGTTGCCAGCGAACCGATCTGCAGTCTCAATCCAACGCAAATCGGTGAACTGGTCGGAGTTTCGGCGCGTAGCGTCAATTCTCGCCTGCAGAATCTTGGGTTCCAATTCAAGAATGACCGCGATGAATGGGAACTGACGGAGTCAGGTAAGAAATGGGCTGAAGCATTGCCGTATTCACGCAACGGTCACGCTGGCTACCAGATTCTCTGGAATCCCGTTATGGCCGGTGAACTCAGGGAGATGGCGTAATGAGCTTACCCATCATCTCCGCAGAACAGCGTCTCAATGAGAAGCGCTGCGCCAAGATTGCCCTCATCGGCATTCCCGGTTCCGGCAAGACTTCCCAGATCCGCACGCTTAATTCGCAGACAACGCTGTTCGTTGATACCGAGGCGGGCGACCTGGCCATTCTCGACTGGCCGGGGGATACCTTGCGTCCGCGCACCTGGCCGGAGTTTCGCGATCTGGTGGTGTTTCTGGCAGGTCCCATGCCCACCGCCCTGCCCGAGCAGGCGTTCTCGGCGGCGCACTTCCAGCACGTCTGCGGCCAATACGGCGATCCGGCACAGTTGGCTAAGTACGATACCTATTTCGTCGACTCTCTGACCGTGCTCTCGCGGTTGTGTTTCGCCTGGTGCAAGACCCAGCCGCAGGCGTTGTCAGAAAAAACTGGCAAGCCCGATAACCGGGGTGCGTATGGCTTGTTGGGCACCGAGATGATCACGGCACTGACGCACCTGCAGCATGTGCGCGACAAGCACGTCATCTATGTAGCCATCCTCGAAGAAAAGACCGACGACTTCAACCGACGCTATTACCAGTTGCAGCTCGAGGGCGCCAAAACAGCACTGGAGTTGCCGGGGGTGCTCGATGAAGTGATCACCCTTGCGATCCTCAAGGCCGACGACGGCACGCCCTACCGGGGTTTCGTTACCCGTGCCGACAACGCCTACGGGTACCCCAGCAAGGACCGCAGTGGCCGGCTCGATGCCATCGAAGAGCCGCACCTCGGACGCCTTATTGCCAAGTGCCTGGGACAGAACGCATGCGTACCACAGCACCCAGCCATACAACAAAACCCAACCATTTAATTAAAGAGGAAAACACATGAATACCAACAACATATCCGCCAACTGGAACGACTTCAACGATGCCGACGCACAGCAAGGCGCCTTCGATCTGATCCCCAAGGGCACCATCGTGCCGGTGCGTATGACGCTTAAACCTGGTGGCCATGACGACCACAACCAGGGCTGGACCGGTGGTTATGCCACCGAGTCATTCGATTCCGGTGCGGTCTATCTCGCCTGCGAGTTCGTGGTCACCAGTGGCCCGTTCGCCAAACGCAAGATGTGGTCAAACATTGGCCTGCACTCGGCCAAGGGCCCCACCTGGGGCCAGATGGGGCGCAGCTTTATCCGTGGCGCGCTCAATTCCTCACGCAATGTGCACCCCAAGGATGAAACACCACAGGGGAGTGCTGCGCGGCGCATTGAGAGTTTCAATGATCTCGATGGCATGGAATTCATCGTCCGCATCGATGTGGAAAAGGACAACAAGGGCGAAGACCGCAACGTGGTGAAGCTTGCCATCGAGCCAGACCACAAGGACTACGCCGCTCTCATGAGTGGCATGCCGAGGGTCGTTGGTACACCGCAGGGTGGCAATTCCGCACCGGCACACACCACCCAACCCACTACGACGGGCAAACCGGCGTGGGCGCAGTGAGGAGGCGATGAAATGCTGGATTTGTACACGCGAAGCACGTGGCTTTGGAATTACCGATACGCGCCATGGCATCGGCGATGCCAGGCGTTATCCGATCGACTGGGTGTTCTGCTCCAAGCGCTGTCAGGACGCGTTCCACCGCTTCTATGTCATGCGTATCGAGGCAGAGCGACTGGACCAGGAGCCGCCCATGATTGATGCGACGAAATACGAGCAGGCAGCAATTCGTTCGTGCCTGAAAGCGTTTGGCGAAGCAGCGGGCGAGATTGGCTTTACCAAACCGCTGGGCCACTACTCCGAAGCGCAGGCACTACAGGTGATCGAGGCCATCGTGACGGGCTACACCAACGCCATGGTCGATGCCCATGAGGAAACCAAGTTCCCGCCGGTGCGCGGCTTGCAGGCGACGCCTGACCCCATGGTGGTCGATTCAGTCAATCCATTTGCCGACATGGAAGACGACCTGCCGTGGGAACAGGATGGCGCACAGAAAGGAGGTGCGTGATGCTGGATTTTAATCGTCAACCAAAACTGCACGAGCTGATCACCGCGCACATAGATACCGCGCTGACAGCGGAACGCGAACAGCAACCCAAGCGCACCTATCTTGGAGCATCCCGCTTAGGCGTTGCGTGTGACCGGGCATTGCAGTTCGAGTTTGCCGGAGCCCCTGTCGATCCCGGGCGGGATTTCTCAGGCCGTCTGCTGCGTATTTTTGAGGTGGGCCATACGCTGGAGGATCTGGCCATCCGCTGGCTGCGTCTGGCCGGACTGGATCTGCACACCCGCACCCGTTCGGGTGGCCAGTTCGGCTTCTCAGTTTGTGATGGCCTGATCCAGGGACATGTAGACGGTATCGTCACTGGAGCGCCAGTTAATCTTGGATTCACCTATCCGATGCTTTGGGAATTCAAAACAATGAATGCGCAAAACTGGCGTGACTGTGTGAAGCGTGGAGTCGCTGTTTCAAAACCGGTGTATGCCGCGCAGATGGCGGTCTATCAGGCGTACATGGAAGGGAGTATCGAGGGCATCAGTCAGAATCCTGCGCTGTTCACCGCGATCAACAAGGACACGCAGGAGATCTGGTTCGAGCTGGTGCCGTTCGATGCAGCACTCGCACAACGCGCCTCAGATCGTGCCGTGAAGATTATTGCGGCGACCAGGCAGAGCGAATTGTTGCCGCGCAGCTTCGCGCAGTCGAGCCACTTCGAGTGCAAGTTCTGCGCATGGCAGGAACGTTGCTGGAGGCCGCAGTGATCGCTCCCATGCAAATCGGCAAGATAGTGCCGCCCCGTCCTCTGGTCGGCATCCATGCGATCGAACGACTATTGCTGCGCTATGTGTTCGCACCGGTACCGGAAGCGAAGTTGATCGTCGCGGTGATCTGTCAGGGGATCGCCGATGCCGCTTCGAGCGACGATTATCAGCGGCGCAGAGCGTGCCGATTTCTGCAGGGATTTCACCTTGAATATCTGGCAGATCTGGTCGAACTGAACCCGGAATTCGTGCGTGAAGTGGCGCGCCGGGCACGCTACCTCACCGCCGAACAATCCCCTCATCCACAACATTCAATGAAGATAGGTGCAAGATGATGGATTTTAACGACAGTACGGCTCAAATAGGCAACAGATACGAAGAAGGTCGCGAGGAGATTCGACAAGCGTTGCTCGCCCGACTGGAATCGGTACTAACCACGATATTTCCGGCCGGCAAGGTGAGGCATGGCAAGTTCTACATCGGCGATGTGCTGGGTAGTCCAGGCGACAGCCTGGAGATTGTGCTCTACGGCGAGAAAGCCGGACTGTGGACCGATCGTGCCGACAACACCGGTGGTGACATCTTTCACCTCCTTGCCGGATATTTGAGGTTAAACGCCCAAACTGAGTTTCCGCAGGTGTTGCAGGCGGTGCGTGGCATGCTGGGACAG
>Ga0049084_10000333_pt1 | contig 18199 bp, 17 predicted proteins | sample GreLakmeON33MSRF_FD_66720 | JGI IMG/M metagenome (GOLD analysis project Ga0049084, IMG submission 66720) | Freshwater lentic microbial communities from great Laurentian Lakes, MI, USA - Great Lakes metaG ON33MSRF | ecosystem: Environmental > Aquatic > Freshwater > Lake | place: Great Lakes... | reverse complement strand
AGACGGAGGAATGATAATTGTTTCACCACCCTTAAAATCGTGATTTTCATTTATCCCATTAGCCTTCATTATTGCTCTTCGTGTAGTTCCTGCTCGCTGAGCAATAGTCATCAGCGTCATTCCCTTTTTAACTGTATACTTACCGCCTGTTTCTGGAGGGAATGGGTAAACAATAGATTCACCATCTTTAGCAGGAGCCGTAGGAGCCTTAGCAGGAGCCGTAGGAGCCTTAGCAGGAGCGGAAGGGGCAGAAGCCTTAGCAGGGGCAGGAGGGGCAGAAGCCTTAGCAGGGGCAGGAGCCGTAGGAGCCTTAGGGGTTTCAACAACCTTAGGCGGAGCCATAGGCTCAAGCCTTTGAGACATTTGAGGTTCCTCTTCTGGCTCATCTGATTGAACTACAGGAGGAGCGGGAGGGTAGTAAGGGGCAGGGGCAGGAGCCGCTTGCTGAACTGGGGCAGGGGCTACCCGCTGAACAGGGACTGGGGCAGGAACAGCCTCAGGTTCAACTACCTTGTCAGGAACAACAACAGGCTCTGGAGCCGTTTCTTCGTCGTCTTCGTCAACGACAATTTGAGTTATATAAGGCGACCAAGTTTCATTTACTTTTGCTCGATATGCTTCCATCCTATTTATTTCAACCGAAGACGAAGCACCGCCCATTGATTCGATTATCTTATAGTTAGCCGAAAGTTGTGTGCTTATTTCCGCAAGTCTAGGTTTGTCTACGCTGTCATTTCCACCAAACCATCCAGTACCAATTCTATCCCTAAGTTTTTTTGCTTCTGCTATTAGTCTGTCGTTTTCATCTCTAAGTTTAATGGCATCAGGATGACCATAACGATTCTGACGACCCGCTGGTTGTTGAGCAATTGTACCAGCAGGAGCCACATCAGGGTTAATTGTTCCACTACCTTTGTACGGATTAATAGTAGCCCAATCTTGGAAGTAACTCGCTTGACCACGCAGACCTTCCATAGACGGGTCGTTGTCAATGTCTATGTTTTCAAGTAAGTTGTTGTTTTCAAGGATGTCCATTGCCCAAGCCTTGTCCTGAGGAGCAAGGTCAGAATTTTGAATAGAAAACGGAAGTTTCTTCTTCCAGTCCTTAATAAAGTCTTCTTCAGACATCACCCTGAACTTACCAGAAGCAAGTTCGTCCTTGTGCATATCAAGCCACTTTCTGTAGTTGCCTCTTACACGGTTAACATTGTCGTTATAACCAAGGTTAGGACTCCATTTTGTGTCCTGAGGGTTAACGCCAAACGACTTGGTTAGGGTTTCTTCGCCTTCAGCGGGAAGGTTGCCAGCCTCACCAAATGTCCGACGCTCCTTAGCACCCTGAACCAGACCCATATAGCCAAAGGTTTCGTTAAGAGTCTTGCCTTGAGCCTTAACCTGAGACAAAGCCGCCATTTTTGCATTGTGGCTACCTTTTCTTCCTTTTGCAATTGTCTCAAGAATAGGAGTTATTGCTTCTGCTAGGTGAGCCGTTTCAGGTTCACTAAGAAGTGCCTTGCTAAGATTAGTGTATTTTTCACCATCAGCATCAAATTCAGCATCAGCGTATTGAGCCTCACCGACCATTTTGTAATAATCGTCAACGCCCTTAGTAAGAGTTTCAGAAACAGAGTTTATCCCAGCGGCATAGTTCTTGCCAATCTGAGCACCCATTTCGTAAAGCCCTTGAACGGGAGCAATACCGCCTGTATATTTAGAAAATTGTGATGCCATAAATTATGCGGGGTATGCTTTTCCTTCGTAACCTTTAGCACCAGAAAAGAAACCAGTTCCAGTTTTAGCCATACCACTAAGTCCAGCAGTAGCAAAAGAAGCGACTCCACCAATCAAAGCACCAGTAAGAGCAGACTTATTAGCGGCAGTAGCCATTCTTGCGTTCAAATCATTAGACTGGTTAGCACCAATCAAACTAGCGTTGTATTGGGACTCAGGCTGGAATATCTGAGCACCAAGACCCTGCGACATTCCGTAGGCAGAGTTGTAAAGATTAGCAGGAGAGTATTGAGCAGACTGACCTAGGAATTGCTGACCATAGGTAGCCATAGCGTTCTGGAAGTTGCCCTGACCCATACCATATACATTGCCAGCAAACTGCCTAGAAGCATTTTCCCTGTCAGTACCATAAGCATAGTTGTTGAGGATTTCAGCCTGTATGCCTTGATTGCCAGAAAGCCCTCTGGCTGTCATAGCCTGTCTAGCGGCGTTATTGGCTTGCCTTGTCATCTCAGGAGTGAGGTTTCTGCCAGCGGCAAGGTCGCCCTGAGCCTGACCTAGAAGGGTGTCGTAAAGACCAGCCGTACCACTACCTAGACCCTGCCTGTAAGCCGTCAGGGACTGTTCTCCCATCTTGCCATACACAGGAGCCATTGCGTCAGCAAACTGACCGCTGAGAGCCGCCGCCTTAGGGATAGCCTTGCCGTAGGAATCCAGTTGGTATTCCATCTGCCTGTCCATCATTTCCTGTTGCATCTTCTGATACAGGGGTTGATACTGACGCTCTAGTGCTAGGAGTCGTGGTTGGATTGCTTCTTGTCCAGCCATAGAATCAAGCATCTCTTGCTTGTAATCTCTTGGCTTAGGTGCTTGTACTTTCGTGTTTCCCATTGTATTAATTGTTTAAAAGGTTGATGTATTTGTTGGTTATTTTCCGTGGACTTCCAAACCTTAAAGCCCACTTATTTTGGGCTTCCCAATTTGGATATCGTGTCTTGAGTTGGCTTACAAGGTCTTTTTTTGCTTTATCAGTAATAGATATGAAATCCATTATACACAAGTCGTCGTGTTCGGTTTCTTCAGTATTGCTGAAGTCATAGAGTTTATCCCCGTCCCCACAGAAAGATGTACACAATGGATACATTATTGACACCCCTGTAAACTTGTTGTCTTCAATAGATACAAACAAGAAGTTAAATTTGTCAGCCCATTGTAAATACACTTGCAACTCATCCCCGCTCCAGCCAAAAGACTCACCCCTGCCCTTAAATCGGTTTTGTTCTATAAAACTGATTAAGTCAGCAAGGTTCATTAAGGCTTGTTGTACTTTATGATTCTACCAACCCTAGTAATAGTGCTGTCAGTCATAGACCCGCCATATCCAATATTCATAATAGCAGAAGCATTAACAGCAGTTGCGGCATAAAAAGCCTCAAGTCTAATAGAATCTGCTGTAAATATAGTGCCAACAGGAATTACAGCCTCCAATCGACATTGCATATATTGATAATTTAAAAACCCTTGTAGGAAAAACAAATTCATTGCTAAAACGGAATTATTACTAACCTGTATAATTCTTAATTTTGCGGAATATAATGAGTAATAATAAAAAGGAATATCAAATTGGATAACCCACATTTCTTTATCTGTCTTAGTAAGGGAGGACAAAGTTGTAACTGTTGCCCATTGATTACAAGTAGAGGAAAGCCCGCCAGCAGTTGTTGCATTACATTGAAAAAACGGAATTGTTGTTTCAGCAATAGAAGCAAGACCCATTACAGGCACTCCGCTAAATTGCATAGCAGTAGTTACATTACTTGTCTTGGCTGTGCTGAGGTTAAATTCAGCGGCTGTAGTGCTCTTTATGGTAGGAGATTCTATAGCCCCAGTTACAAATTGAGTACCATTTACAACTTCATTCCCAGCAATTAAAGACGACGCTTTTCGTGTATAATTACACGCTGTGGCTGTTGGTGTTAATGTAGCCGCCGTTAACAGGGGCATTACATACTGGAATGTCAAAGATGTTACAGCACTAATTCTAAAGGTTCCGTTGTACCCAGAACCAGCGGCAGAAATAAGGACAACATTGTTAACCAGAAGTCCGTGAGCAACTAGTGTTGTTACCGTAACAGTAAGACCGTCTGAACTTGTATAAGTGCTTCCAGCAACAATAACCCCATCGTTAGGAGTAATAGTTATATCTTTGTTAGCCGTAGAGGTAAGCGTTGCAGATACAAGCGGAAGACCAGAACCAAAGAAATCGCCAATAGTGGCTTCTTTTAGTACGCCAGCATCATTCACAATGGTAGTGTCTGTTGCCTCAAGGGTGTTAGCCGTAATCGCAGGCTGGTCAGTAATAGCACCCACAAGAAGGGTGGCAGAGTCAACAAGTTGGTTGAGTCGGGTAGCCGTAAGTTGTTGCGTGTCGGCAAATGTATCGCCTTTAGATAGTTGAGCCATATTATTCTTTGTTTAAGTTGGTCTTTTTTTGTTGCGATGCGTATATGTACGCCGAGCGGATAGATGGTCGCTTTGAGTAAGAAACAAATCTTATTAAAGCATCTGAGCCAGTTTTTCTGATAGGATTAGACCTTGTGTAATCTTCATTAGAAGAAGAGCCAAAGGAGTCAACCTTAACAATTACATCAGGATTAGATACATCTACATAAGTTTCTATCTTTTCGCCTCCAGATGTAAGTAGGCTTGCTTCGTATGAACTAAAGCGTTTGTCGCCTATGTTCTTAAACGAATACTTTCGTGTCTCAAGAACGGCAAGAATGTCGTTTTTAGAGAAAGAAAGGGAGTCTAGGACTATTACATTAGCGTTAGGGACACCAGCACTATTAGTCAGGGAAACTAATATAAGGTTTCCATATTTTCCGTTTGCTATGTTTACAGCCGTATCAACTCCAGCAATAGGAATAGGCAAAATTGGGCTTCCAGTAGAATCTCCGAACTCATCGTAATCTAGTTCTTCTGTAAGGAATATGCCTTGATAGTTATCAACCAAGAACATTCGTCTCTGGTTGTCTTTCTTGACTACAATAAACTCCTTGAGGGATACAGACTCAGCCTTGGCAAATGTGACACCATACCCAAGTGTATAAATCCAACTTAAAGTAGGATAAGTACCAGTATACGGAAGGACTAGAAAGGAAGACTTTGGAATCTTTATATAAAAGAATGAAGAATCAAGGTTAGAATAAGCATCGTCTATAACCTTGTATGTTCCGCTTGGGGGAAGCAAATCAACATATCCAGAACCAGTCCAAGACTGACCTGTGAAGTTTACATTTACATAATCTCCGACAGCCAGTCCGTGTTGCGGTACTGCGGATTTTGTTATAACAATGTAAATGTAATCAGTTAGCCCAGATGCAGATGTATTGATAGCCCAAGAATCAGCAACAAGATTATTGCTAGTAGTTACAAGCGTAGGGTATGTATCAACCGACTCCCATTGCCTTAGGATGAAGTTAAAGACCAATACAGTATTGTTGACAGTACTATCGTCAAGCGGAACGGCAAGGTAGTAACGATTATTCCAATAGGTAGCAACAGCGTTGCTTGCGTAATTACGATTGATTCGCTGGATAACATTATCAATAGGAGCCGATATAGGGTCAGACATCGTGAGCAACTTCATCGACTCAGCAGAGGCTGGTTGAGGTTGCAGGAAGTACACACCGTTATCAGAAAGGAAAAATACGCCACCACCAGCCTGAACCACGCTCTTCTTAGCAAGACAACCAATGTCTGTAGCCAGAGTCTTGATGTATGAATCTGAACTTAAAACCGCACCTGTTGTGTACCTGTCACTTCCAATTGAAATGTAATATATGCTATTACGCATAAACACAAGGAACTCATTAAGCGTCCAAGGGGCAACGCCTACAAGGTGGTCATTACTTCCGTTATTAACCGTAAAAGCATCTGCTATATCCCAACTTTCGTAGTCAAGATAATTGCTAACACTAACGGTATCGTAGTTTCGGAGTGTATTTATGTTAGAAGTTTGTTCAGCGTGGTTAGCACCAATAGCAATAAGTCTATTGCCATAGTACATCAATGTTGAACAATTAGGGAATTGATGTGCGGCGGCTGGGGTAACAGGAAGGGCAATTATTGTAGTAGCCAAATCCCACATCAAAGGACGCTTGGAAAAACCTCTGCTAATAAAAATCTTATCTACAGCATTGCAGACATCACAACCCTCTGGGGTAATAATTAGTTCTGAGGCACTATAAGAACAGGCGGCTCCAGTTATTACACCAGTAGATGCAACCCTTGCCATAGAATAGGTAAATGTATTTGCAGTTACCGATGTTATTACGAACAAGCCAGAGTATGTAACAGTACCACATTCCACATACACGCTTGCACCAGCCAAAAGACCGTGGGCTGTTTTTGTTACAGTTACAATTATGCTGTCTGTAGAAGTAAGCGTTGCTCCAGTTATTTTATTGGGAAAATAAATCTTAGCAGAAAGTGCTTCTGTCTGAGGGTTATATGTGTACAGACCATTTGCAACAACTAGGACAATCATTTCCTGCCCACTCGGAAGAATGTAAGTTCCTGTAGAATAAATTGTCTGACCAACTATTTCGCCAATAGTTTTTCGCTCTAGACCTTTTCTGGTCTGGGCAACACCACGGTCTAGTCTAAAATTCTGAGACTTGCTAAGGATACCTTCGGGCAAAGAACTAGGGTTATCACGGCTGTTAAGCCCGATAAACGCTATATCTCCATCCCTTTGGTATTCATTAGGCATTACTGAGAAATAATAGAGAAGTAGACAGCCTTAATCTTTTCAGACCAGCGAGTGCCGACATAAACGCCACCAAGGAAGGTGACAGTAGAAAGAAGAATAGTAATCATAAATGTTAGGGTGTGGCCTCGCTGTAGTAGCCTCCTAAGCCATTCCAGTAGTGGTCAGAAGCCAGATTATTATCGTAGTAGATATATGTTCCGTGAGGGTAGAAACTTCCGTTGGGGTTGTAATTGTTAGAATTGGCGTTGCCTGTGCCATTCCAGTAGTAAGAGTCAAAATCAACCTTTCCGTTGTTCTCCCAATGTCCAGACCCAGAAGGCACTTCTGTTTCAAGATAGACAATATTGTATCTAAGGTTGCTACTAACCTCTGTCCCAGCGGAGTGATAACTACCTGCACCTGAGCCTCCGTCTTGGTAGAAACTGCCCCAGCCGTCCCAAACATACATATAATCAGTATATGACCCATTTGAGTAAAAGTTATTTGACCCAGCAGGAACTTCTGTGGTATTATCGATGCTTCCAGCACTTGTAATGTTCTGCCCCTCTGGGTAATAAACAAAAGTCCCTGCACCTACTGTAATAATGCTTCCTGTTCCGTCGTGAACTTCATTTGTGTCGGTGTATTCACCAGAGTTATAGTAATTGCCAGCAACAAAGACTGGATTAGCGGGAAAGTTCGCAGGACTAGTTGCAATAAATATGCCGTTATTTTTAGGGTAAATATTAACTGCATTAGCCCAATCTATGAATGAACCACCAACTCCATCTGCTACGGTATTTACATCACAATTGTAAGTGTAAACATTATTAACAAGAAAGGCTGAATATGCCTCATAAATGGCTTGTTCATAAGTCACGCCGCTGGCAGTAGACAGCACAGTCCCATACGCAGGGAAGCCAGCAGGGACGCTAGGAAACGACACGATGTTCCCGAACCCATTACGGCTAGAGCCAGACGAGATGCCTGTGCTTATCCGATGTAGGTTAACCGCCATTAGCAAACAGCGTAGGCGATATGAACAGGGGTAGAGGCGGTATCAGAAACACAACGCACGATGCCGTTGTAGTTGTCGAGGGAGATGCTTTCGCCAGCCTTGACCTTAAGACCAGAAGAGCCAGAGTCCGAAAAGATAACAGTCACCAGAGCCGTAGCGTGTTGGTTCTGGATGATGACGCTGACCCGTCTTTCGGGGGTAATGGCGGCAACAAGGGCTGTGCTGGCAGATGTGCCAATAATAACTTCGGTGTGGTTAAAGCCACGGAGGAAGGGGGAGGAGAATGAGATGTGAGCCATTTTTGTATTAGTAAGTTTGTATCATATTTATCTTTCCGAACTGACCCTGCTGACGCAAGAACTTATCGTACTCTTGCTCAAGAATTTGCTGAGCCTTGGCTTCAATTGTAGCGGCTTCTTGCATTTGACCTTCAGACACTAGCCAATTTGTTGCCGCCGCCCAAGACAGGAAAGAACCAAATATGTAAGGTATTTCAATCTTAGACCAAAGAGTTGGATGAGTTGTAGGACTTTGACCCGCCGTAGTTGCCGTAGCAAGACAGGTATAAAAGTTGCCAGCGTGGGGCTTTCCTTGAACTGGAATATATGTGCCTGTTCCAGAGCCAGAGTCAAAATAAATTTGAACTCCGCTGTAATAAACTGTAGAAGGACTATACACATCGCCATTGAGCATAATGCAGTCCTTTCTGTAAATGTAATATCCAGTACTTACTGTGCTGGATAGGATGACCTTACGCTCGCTACCGCTGTCATAAATCTGGTAGCCAAGTTGTGTCGCTTTTGTGGTTTCCTGAGGATTCTTGGAATATACACCAAGGATTTCGTCAGCCTCCTCCACAGGAGTAAAATAGGTTACATTGTTGGCATCAACAGATGTAGTAAAACTAGTAAGTCGGCAGATATCCGCCCATTGATTAGACTCCCAAGCCTCAGGGATACGGGCAGAGATAAAGTCCCTGAATTGAGCAAATGTCTCATCAGAAATGTTATGTCTGTCGTTGCCAGAGTATTGAATTGCATCGAACAGGATTTTAGAAAATTCCGTGGTTCTCATTTGGTTAGATAGCCGTCACCAGTAAAAATAGCACCATTAACGGTGGTACGCTTTGCATAGTTTCTTATGGCTGTATCGGGGTTATCTCGGAGGAATTCGTCAAGAAACTGCTTGTCCTCCCAGCACTCATAGCCAAGGCGTTGACCCCAATAGTGCCACGCCTCAACAGGTATTCTCGCCTTTAGGCGACCTACACCCTCAATGTTATGTGCTTCATTGGAGTGGTTAAAAACAGCGTTCTGCGTAGCAGTCGCCTGAGCCTTAATTTCCGACATCCTCCAACCGTGAAGGAGTTCCCTCTCCACCCTATTTCTAAGATGGGAGGGAATCACTTCAGTCAGACTTTGGATAATGTCTGACACTAGCGGTTAAGCCGTGAAGTCGAACACGCCGAAGGCAAGCGGGTTGTAGACGCAAAGTCCAGCAACTGCTTCAATCATTCGGGCTTCGCCACCACCGTTGTTGGTGAGTTTGGTAACGCCAGCGACATTGCCGCCATAACGAACTTCAACTTGGTCAAACGGGATGATGTAACCAGCGAATGTCGAACCGACACCAGCGGTAGCCTTGAGGTAGTGCGACGGGTGGAGTCTCAACTTTCCGAAGTCGCCCTCGAAAACATCAACCGAAGAGATGTAGGACGAAGCGTCCGACTCACGGTTAAGTGTGCGAATAGCGGTCTGCGGAGCAGTACCAGAACCCTGAGCAGTTGTGAAGACGAGGTTTGTGAACGCTCTCTTGAGGGCTGTGCCGACAAGAGCATCATAATCCTTGTATTGACCAGTCTGGGAGTAGATACCTGTGAGGATGTCCTGAACAACCGTTTCCGTCAGAGCGGCTGTGCCGACTGTCGAGCGGTTAGCGGCAGGAGTCTGGAAGTTACCGTGAATAGGCTGAACAGTATCCTGATTACCGTTAACGGTAGACCAAAGACCTGTGTTGAAATTGACTGTGCCTGTACCAGCGGGTTGGAGCCACTTGTGAAGACCACGGGTGAGGTAGGGGGTAGAACCACCAGCGTCAGCCTGAGCACCGTTGTTGGAGCAGAGAGTGACTTCCATATCACGCTTAAGGGCTTGGATGCCCTTGGCGACATTGTTAGCGAGTTCGTCACGAACACCAGCGACAGTTGTGATATCCTGAGTCAGAGGCGACACACGGACGGCTCTGCGGAAAATCTGAATGTAGTTGGAGAGTTCAGCACGATACTGCTTACCAGCGTCAGCGTCCTTCACATAGTTGTCGTATGTGGAGACATCTGTGCCGTCAACTGTGCCAGTCATCTTCGGCAGAGGAAGGCTGTCAGCCTGCCATCTGAAAAGGGTATTGCCAGGTTTGCTGCCTTTCTTCGCCATCGAAGTAAAGGGTGTATCCTTAGCGTCGACGAGGGCGATAAGGTCTGCGAGTTCTTCTCTCTTGCCAGAGAGGAAGGAGGGTTCTGTTAGGTTTGCCATATTATAATATAGGTTTTAGGGGTAGGGGTTTTGATTACAGGAATCGGTTAGCGATTATAGACGAAAGGTCATCTTTGTTACCAGAAGACATAAAACGCTTTGTTGCACCTTGAGCGTTAGAGTCTTGAGAACTCAGACGAGCAGGGGAAGCAGAGGGTCTTGGTTGGTTGGGAGCCTTTTGATTAAATGTCTTGCCGTTCTTTTGAGAGGATTCTCTCGATTTAACGCCACGAATGTAATCGCCTAGCACCATCTTATAGTCAGGGAAACGCTGAATTTCTGGGAAGTGTTTAAGGAATGATTCCGCAATTTGTCTTTCAGTTGAACTCCTGTCCTTCCACCAAGGGTATTCCTTAGCGGCGACCTGTTCAATCTGTTGGTATTCCTGAAGATATTTGGCTCTGACAGGTAGGTGCTCTTCAAGAGCATCCATTGCCTTAACCTTAATCTTACGGACTTCATCTGCGGTATACTCAACTTCTTCACCATCAGGCTTCGTAACTACTGCACCATCAGGATTCAATTCGCACCATCGTCTAATCTTTTTGGCTTGGTCAGCCTCACGACCGACTTCTTCAATGGATGAAAGGTGAGCATAAGGGTCTTTTTTAGTTGAAACCTGTGCTGGCTTGGTAGCCTCTTGCGACAGTCGCTCAACTTCTCCCCTCAACTTCTCAACTTCAGCCTCAGCCTCTCTGCGTTTAGCGGAGAGTTTATCAATGCGTTTCTTGACTCCTTTTGGCAACCCCCGTTCAAAATCATCATCTTCAGACTTGGTTTCTTCGGTTTCCTCGGAGTCTTCAGGACTTTCTTGTTCGGGCTGTTTTTCTGTGTACTGTGAATGAACATCACCATCTTCGGAAGTCGCTTGAACTTCCGCTTCAGAATTTTCGGAATCTGAAGAATCCTCTCTTTCCTCACCGCTTAGGAATGTCTCGCTAACAATGTCAGCAAGTTTGTTTTGATTAAAAGGAGCGGGTGTTCCTTCATTTTTCGTGGGGTTATTTGATTCCGTCCCAAGGTCGGATTGATTTTCTGTATTCATTAGAGAAAGGTCTAAAGTCCTATATTACTATAAGCAGGGTTTTTTGTGTAGTCCCAGAACTACTTACCATAAATGTCAGTTAATATTAATTAGCAAGTGACTAATTAACAAGGAGCCAATTTCTTACGAAACATCCTCTTCAAGAGGTCTGCCTTGGTCTTCAAGGACTGTATTCCTAGTATTTACAAGAATTTCCTTAAAAGCCATAAGAGCGTCAGCCCGTCCAGCGTACCAAGCCCTGTCTTCGCCTTTGTTTTCCTTTGAAATGGCATTAGCCACTTCAGATTCAACAGAGGCATCTAAAAGGAGGTGTACAGCCTTCCAAGTGTCGTTTCCAGCCTCAAAACTGAAGCCTTGTAGTATTTCTTTAGGAAGCATTATTGTTGCGGGGGTTCTTGTTCATCAGCCTGTTCAATTTGCTGTTGCATCTGGTTTCCAGCCTGTTCTGCAACAGGGGTAACGCCAGTTCTGCCAATTTGCTTGTTCTGCTGTTGGCTAACAGACATCTGAAGGTTCTTTATATAGTTTTCCATCAAGGCTCTGAAATGCTGGTCGCCTTGCATAGATTGCTGAGCCTTAGGGTTCTTACCCATAATATCCTGTAGATATTGCAGTTTTGTAGGAGCGGCAGGGTCGTTTTCGACATAATTAGCCTCATTTCCAAGCATCATAAGCCCAATGTCAGACTGGATGTCCTTATAAAGCATCTGAGAAGCCGAAGAAGTCTCAAGGATAAGGTCTTTAGCCTTGTCAGGGTCAACAGCCTCAATAGCGGCTCTGACAAGTTTATTCTTGTCAATAACGCCTCCGCTATCAAGCGGAACGATGAACTGCATAACAGCCTTAAGTTTTTCCATTACAAAGTCCGTGTCTAGTTCTCTGACATCGTATTTAATCTGGAAGTCATACTGATTAGAGATGGAAGCAAGGTTCTGAGGAACAGGAGTATTTGTAATCTGCTCAATTTCCGCAGGGTCAAGATACTGGAGCATCATACTAAATGTCATATTGTAAACCTTACCCCAGATATCAAGCCATCCGTTTACGATGAACTGCTGAGTGGTCTGGGTCTTAGCAGGAATGATACTCGGATGATACATTCCAAAATAATGAGCGTGGTTGATTTCAACCCTGTCCATAAGTGCAAAAGCCAAGTTAGCATCACCTGTAGGTGTTGGCATAAATTTGTAGTCGTCAGGTGATGTTACAGGGAGGTGAATTCCTGGAGCCACCTTGTTCATTCCGCCAAGTCTTTTCTTAACTAGGATTGGAGGTAGTGTTGTAAAAGCAGTTCTGTCACGAATTGAATCGTGCTGAGCCTTTATTTCATCTTGGTCTGTAATAGCAATCTCAGGAATACCACGGGACTCCTGAATAGGGCGGCGGATGCGTTCTCTGCGGTAAACAACGAAAGGATACTCGTTGTGAGCATAGCCTAGCATTTCGTGGCTGGCATAATTCTCACTACCAGCAACAGGAGCAAATATTGTGCAGTACACCGACTGGACATTGTTTTCATCAAGCAACTTAGAGTAAGAGTAGATAATTTCAATGAGGTGGTTGTTGCGGTTGACCTGATAGTTAATCAGAGAAGCGGCAGGAAGCACATTAGGGTCGTTGTAGGCACTAGCCTTACCAGCGGTAAGAATAGCCTCATCAATAAATGCTTGATTCCAGCCTTCCTTTTCACCCATAGAACGAAGTTCTACTTCTGTCATAAACACCCGCCTAAAAATGACTCTAGCGTTCTGGATTTCTATAGTTTCAGGCGGGAAAGAAATCTCGTCATAGGGCTTGAGAGCAGAAACAACAGGAAGGTTCTTAGACACATACTTTTGAGGGATGTCAGCCTTACCAGTACTCCTGAGAGACTTCACAGCCTTTTTGACTTCACTTGTCTTTACATCAGTAAGGAAACTTTGGATAAGACTAACGGCGTAGTCCTCCTGAGCAGGGTCTATGATAGCATTGACCAATCCGCCAAGAACGCTTGACGGGTCTTTCTGCATAGCCTGTTCTGCGACAGCCGCCAATTCTTCAATTCTGATAGTCTGAGCACGAAGAGCCTCTTCCTGAAGCCAAGTGACCTGAAGGACAGACCAGCCGTATTGTTGCGTGTACTGAGCGAGCAGTTCAGCCTCATTTCTGAGTTCTGTACGCATTTTAGCCTGAGTAAACCAATCCATTAGGATTGTGGCAGAGCCAGCGAAGTCGTAATCGTTGAATTCAGTACCCTTGACCTTGACCTTGCATCGGTCAAAGGTGGTCATAAGCATTGCAACCGTGTCATTGATAGTTCTGTCAACAAGGCGGCAACGAGAATCAGAAGCACCCTCAAACGGGAAAGCACCATCGCCGTTAGCACGATTTTCGCTGTGCTTCTTGCCGTCGTCGGTCTGACCAGCCCATCTGGAAAGGCGGATGTCGTCGTTGTGGATGATGTTAGAGGAGTTACCGCCGTTCTGGGTAGAACGCTGGTATTCCTGATAAAGATACGGAATATCTGGAGTCTTGTTGGCGTAGACCAACTTATCCTGATTGATATTATACTTGTTCATAAATTATTTTAATTAAATCGTTTCGGAAGTACCGCTTGTGTCCTCCCTTGGTTGTTATAAATTTTACCTTATGTGTGTCTATAAAGGTTTGTAGTTTCTTTCTACTAAGACCAGTAAGAAGTAAAGCCTTTTGTCTGCTAAGGAATATTGGAAAAAAGAGTTCCATTAGTAACTTCCTCCACCCCAACTTTTCATTGCCGAATTTCCTTGATATTGCAAGTCCATCACCAAAAGGTATCGAAGACAGTCTATTGGGTCTTTCGTAGCCCCCTTGTCCCCGTCCGTACCAGTCCATTCCTTTATGCAGTAGATGAGATTTTGACATTTTTCGCTGATGTATAGTTTTGGCTTATTTTCTTCACTTAGGTCTTTCGACATATCATAAGCAAAACCATCGTTTATCATCGCAATGCCTTGGTCAATCCTAATGCCAGCCGAAGGAAGAAAGTGCATTGGAATTTCCCCGTCGTCAAGCATATCAATAAGAGTTACGCCACCTTCTTCAGTTACAGCCTTAGTTCCGCCAGCCCTAGGGTCAATAAAACGCTCCCACATATCTTCTCCTTTTTCAAGGGTTAGTATAAGTTCTTTATATTCAGCCAGAGAGCGTCCTGCGTTGTTTCTTTGAGCCGTACCCATTTTGCCGTCAGGGTCAGATGAAGGCACAGCCCATTCACCCTCAGACTCATCAGGGAATTCACGGTAAACATACATATCGCCGTTCTTGGCTACACGCATCCAGAGCATAAACCAATTTCTAGACCCTGCTGGGTCAACAGCCATATAGTTAGTCCCGTCTTCTGGTATCTTGTCATCGCTGACTATGTTAAGTTCAGGACTAAATCTTGGGAATTGGTTGCCTGTTACATTATCCGCCCATCCGTAGGCACGAATTTTGACTTCATACGACTTCTTCCCAGCAAGCATCTTGCGTAGGTTTTCAAATGGATTATAAGGGTTAAGTTGACTGTGGAACCACATCACGGCGGCACTCCTGACGCTAGACTTAGCCTTGTACGGCATATGCCCCCTAGGACAGCCGCCTACATTGATTAAATCAGGCAGTAGTTCTGAAGGCTTTGTTTCTGTAAACTTAGAGGTGCTTACATAATCTTTTACTACAGGGGTGTATCCAGTAATAGGAGTGAAAGTTATTAACAACTTGCCCATACGGGTAACAATACGATACCTGAGCGTTTCAATCCAATCCATAGGCACAAGTTCGTCGCACCAGATAAAGTCTGTTTCGCCACCCTCAATAACATCACGCTTTTGAGCGTAATTCATAAAGAAACATTGGCTTTTGTTAGGAAGAATAAATGTGTTGTCGCTAAACCCGTTCTTCTGGGTGTACTGCACATTTTGAATCTTGTTTTTCTTAAGGTCTTTATACTCAGAGGGTAAGTATTTATAAATGACATTCTGTTGCATCTGAATACTGGATTGATTCGTAGTATGTAGACACCAGACACGGGCATCTTTTATATTGATAAGCGTTTGGACTACACGCTTAGCCGCCCACTCTGTTTTAGACGCTCGGTTGCCACCAAGAACAAGCATCTCGCTGTTTTCTTTAAGCATCTCGTCTGCTTCCTTCCAATGGGGAAGGTCAAACCCGTGTCTATACGGGTCTAGTTTTTCAGCAAGAATTTTGTCTTCCCTAAGGTTAAGTAACTCAGCAACCTTCTTGTCCCCGTGTTTTTCTACAAGGCTTTGAATATTCTCCGTTGTAGGAGTTATTAATATCGGATGAGGTGTTGGCTCAAATGACATTAGAAACGCATAAAGAACGGAGAGTAATTACTGCCTTGAGAGAAAGCAGAAATTGCACTACTTTTAGTGCCTTGAGCACTTTCTCCGTATTTTAATCCATTAGTTCCGCCAGCCCACGGTTGTTGAGTTTGTGGTGTATAGCCTTCAGGCATTTGACCTTTAGGCATAACAGCACCAGTACCAGATGAATCTGTACCTTGTTCATATGAGCCGTAGCCATAAGGAATTGGTGCAGGAAAGCGAGAGCGAGAGGAACCCATAGTATTATTCGTAAGTTTGTCGTTTTGTTGAGAACACATCCATTTCTCCATCACTTCTTGGAATGTAGTATTTTGTGTTGTCTTCTAGTCCCCCGCCTTTTTGTCTTTTAACATACTCTTCAAGAGTAATTATATTCTTTTGGTCACTTTCAGAAAGATAACCATTGTTAAGGCTGTTTTTGCGTATCTTTTCCATTATTTCCTTATTAATAGCATACTCAGGAGACTTAAGCATTTCGTCTAAATCAAAAGTTACATTGCTTTTATTGCCGTCTTCTCCGTTGTATTGTTTAGGCATTTCTGTTGGCATATCTGCCGTAGGGTCTTGACCAAGTGCCGCTGTATTCTTAAACAATCTTGCTTTAGGGTTTTCGTATGAAGTCATAGGCTTAACAGTACCAGCCTTCATTCCTACTGGTATATTAACCCCGTGGATAGACATCCCAAGAGATTTGCTCTTAGGGTCGTACTGACCAACGGTGTAACCGCTTTGATGCGTTTGTCCAGCCTTCAACCAGCGTCCGCCAATAGAGTACATAGACTCAGCACCTTGACCAATCATCCCAGACCACTCAGGAGGGTTCTGGATGCCGTAGCGTTCTAAAATGGATTGTTGTTTAGGAGTCATAGCCACATCATTTCTTCAATTGCCATTTCATCTTCATCATCGGTTTCTTCGTGTGGGTCGTTCATAAAATTTTTTATCTAACAAAGTAAGGAAACGACTCTCTGTCATTGGGGTCAAGTGCCAACCTCACATCGTCGCCTCTTCTTCTTGTAAGTCCTTCTAGTACAACCTTTTCCTTTGTTTTAGTATCATAAGCCTTACGATAAGAGGGTATTTCTTGGATTATGTAAGGAAGATTTGCAGGGTTCTGCATTAACTTTGTCATAATTGGAGAATGTTTTTCTAGGTTTGTACCAACTGTATAGAATGTATCTAGAAGAGCACCTTGCACATTTGGATTAGCCGCCTTGTAAGCAGGATAATTTTTAGACATTGTTTGATGTCTTTCTTCTAGGTCTTCAAACATCCGCCGTCTGGCTTCTGGTTCAGTTATAAATGTTTCACCTTCTCTTGCCTTGGTTCCGTAACCTATGCTTCTTTGGTTTATGTCAGCATAGTCATTTGCCATATAATTCTCAAATGCCATTGCTATGTTTCCAGCCTGATTTGTCGCCTTGACTTTCCTGAAAGAACTCTGAGGTCTTATGTCCGCAAGTCTTTGGTTATAGTTGTCTTCAAAATAATCAGGCGGAACCCACTTGGATTCGTCGTTATTTGTAACTGGATTGCCAATGAATTTAGGTTTATAGTCAGCCATTTTGTTAGTATTTGCCTTTAAATCTAGGATGCCGCACCACGCACCAGCGGATTCCGTCCCATTTGATGTAGACATCCATACCAATGCCAAACTTAGTGCTATCACGACATATGACATTATGTTCTTTGTTGTCAATGAGAACTCTGAGAATTCTAGGGTTCTTGCATTTAGATAACACTAGACCCTGAACCTCCAGAGGAGGTTCAATTTTTTCGTCGGGCTTGATGCCAAGATTACTTACAAGGGCTTGAACGCCTTCGTCTGACCATTGAATCTCCCAGAGATGACGGGGCTTCTTGGATTCTGTGCGAGTCCAATGCTTACCTTCTTCATAAGAAGACCTAATCTCTTTCATAAAATCCCGTGATAGACCCAAGGATATTGCTAGTTGTTTTTCTTTCATATATGTATGTTAAATTAATTGGTAGGGGTGGGGGGAGTCGAACCCGCCGACTTAAGCCTTATAAAGACTCCACTCTAACCGCTGAGTTACACCCCCGTTTGAATAGTCTTGGAGGGATTTGAACCCCCACAAGGAGAACCAAAAACTCCTGTGCTACCATTACACCACAAGACTTAGATTCGACCCTCGGAGAATCGAACTCCGATAACCCGCTTAGAAGGCGGGTGTTCTATCCGTTGAACTAAGGGTCGTGAGGGAGCCTTGTGTTGGGATTGAACCAACGACCTTCTGTTTACAAAACAGACGCACTACCGCTGTGCTAACAAGGCGAATGGAACTGGGTGTGGGATTCGGGGTGACTCCGAAGAGCCATTACTACCCACAGCCATAACTGAGGTACAAGGAATAAGAAGACTTATTCGATGTGGAAACCTGTACTTCTGTTATGCCTAATCACAAAGATTAGCCCAGTAAATTCAAAGAACAGGTGCATACAAGTACCGATAAACGACGAGTCAACCTCCTTTTTTGGCTATTAGTAAAACATAGACCACCCCATAAGAACTACTACTACCCCTGTCCCCTAAAAATCAGGGCTTGACCGACTTCCAGCCGTCCCCCCTACTACCCCCCTGTCGCTCCCTCCAGTCGCTCCTTTTTCAAATCCCATCTGACCCCAGAATCTTTTTGGAGGAAAAAGAATCCCTGATTGTACCCGTATAGTATTAGGGGGTGGCGGCTAAACTTCGACCCCCTCCCCCCCCTTGGGGCTGGGACGGGGTTTTTGGGGGGTGGCAGGGGGGGG
>Ga0049084_10000328_pt1 | contig 18320 bp, 13 predicted proteins | sample GreLakmeON33MSRF_FD_66720 | JGI IMG/M metagenome (GOLD analysis project Ga0049084, IMG submission 66720) | Freshwater lentic microbial communities from great Laurentian Lakes, MI, USA - Great Lakes metaG ON33MSRF | ecosystem: Environmental > Aquatic > Freshwater > Lake | place: Great Lakes... | reverse complement strand
AACAAAAATGTGAACGGCGTGAGACGCGCGGGCGGGCAGTGGGAGGTTTTGGACGATCAAAGCAGAACGATCACTACAGCCAATATCGTGGTTTTCGCCAACGCTATGAATGCAACCACCATGCCAGAGCTCAATTGGTTACCCTTGTCCGCGCGTCGCGGACAAATTAGCTTTCTGAAGGCACAGGCGGCAAATTTGCGTTGCGTGTTGGGGTATGGCGGCTACATCACACCGGCACACAAGGAACGTCATTGCTTGGGCGCGACCTTTGATTGGACCGATGACGCCTTTGGCGAACAGGCTGTCAGCGACGACGACCACACCCGAAATTATAATGACCTCGCCGCGGCATTACCGAGTTTTGCGAAAACATTACCGCCCGAGATCATCGAGGGGCGCGCCGCAATCCGCTGCACAACGCCCGATCATTTACCTGTTGCGGGCCCGATTCCCGACCATGCTGCTTATTTGCGCGATTTCGCTGACCTGCGCCATGGTTACCCCTGGGCACGTTATCAAAGTGCGACCTACCATTCAGGCCTGTATGTCTTAGCGGGGCTGGGCTCTCGGGGGCTTGTGGCGGCACCGTTGGCAGCGGAAATGCTCGCCTGCCATATCAGCGGTGAGCCCTGGCCGATGGAACGTGAGCTTTCGAATGCTTTACATGCGGGGCGTTTCTTGATCAGAGATTTAAAACGCCTCAGAGTTTAAGGCCTTTTGCTTGCTTGATGGGCTTGTGGCATGTTGGTAAAATATTTTGCCTTCATCTGTGTCTTTTTCTACAGCTTGTTTGTCCCCCCAGCGCTTTAATCTCAAATGACATTTAGAAAAAACTCATTGGCTGTGTGACGACGTTTGCGCTTCTGGTCAGCCAGGCCTCGATAGCGTGGGCACAGCCTTTCGAAATATCAAACTCTTGGCTTGAGGGTTTTGACGACTGGGCCAGCGAAATCGGCAACATGAAAGCTGAGGATTTTCAGTTCTCTCTGGGTGTCGGTGTGGGCATCACGCCCGACTTATGCCGGTGGCAAAAAATATAAAGCCATCGCACTCCCATTGTTTCAGTTGCGCTACAAAGACAAACTCAGGATCGACCATTTAGTTGTTCGATTTCGAGTTTGGCGCAGCGAGTGTTGTCGCGCTCGAGTGTTCTTGGGTTTATCTGAAAGCCAGGGCGTGAGCATGGATAGCCCCGTGGCTAAACTGAAAGATGTGGACCGAGGGTTAAACACAGGCTTTGTCTTCGAAGGCCACTTTGCAGGACCCCTGGCCTTTCGTTTAAACGCACGGCAGGAAGTTTCTAGGGGCCACAGCGACGCAACAGTTGTTCCGTCTCTGTGTCTCGTTTTACGCAATAAAAGCGAAACCTACACGGTGATTCCCGAAATCGCGCTAACCTGGGCAAGCCATGATTTCATGGACGCGTTTTATTCAGTGAGTCCCACGGGCGCAGCGGCGTCTGGATTTCGCGCATTCAATGCGTCGGGCGTACTTCGCGATGTGTCTTTACGACTGACAGCAACATATCGCTTAAGCGAGGATTGGATGGTTGTTGGCCGACTTCAGGCCGCGGAATTACTAAGCGATGCCAGGCCTAGTTCGATTACCCGCCAGACCGGAGATTCTTTTCAAGGTCTCGCTGGCTTCGGTGTGATGTACAGCTTCTAAACCAAGCGTTGTTGTCGGCTGAATTCACATACCTAGTATCCGCATCATTGATGCGAGGGATGCGTTTTTTTGCAAGCGCTTGGAAAGAAAACAGAGGTCAGAGCCGAAAAGATTCCGCATTGACGCGACGGGCATTAGCAACATGGAAATCTCGACTCTGACCTCTGTTTTCTGATCTTAGGTCTTTGATTCTCGACTTTTTCAAAGCGCAGCTTGAGCAAAAGCTTGTATTCGGGCCAGGAACTTCCCCCGCCGCTGCATCCCTTTTTGGGATCGTCAGTAGGCGAGGGAAGAAAAGCCTTATGTCACTGGGGGTGGGAACTTACTTGTGGACGGTGACGGATAAGGCTGGTCACTTTGGTCTTCCTGAACACGGTCTCTGGGTTGGCTATTGCACTAAGGTTGCTAAGCTCCTTGGTTACGTGTGAATTATTCACACTAATAAAGATAAAATACTTATTAAAACCGCCATGTCAATATATTTGTGGGAACTATTCACACGATATGCTATGATATTCTTTATGAGAGCTGCTGCCCATTCCCTCTGCGATATTCATCATGGCTGAAGCAAGCCCGCCAACCACACCCAGCTCCTTGATTTCCGCCATTAAACGGCTGCTCCGACCATTGGTGCGTTTGATGATCGCGAAGGGTTTGGGGCTGCCTGCCCTCATTGATTTGCTTAAAGAGGTCTATGTCAGCGTCGCCGAACAAGAATTCCCTACGGCTAGCAAAAAACAGACCGACAGCCGTATCAGCGTTTTGACGGGAGTTCATCGCAAAGACGTCAAACGCTTAAGGACGTTGAAACTTGAGGAGTTTGTCGCCCCCCGCTCGATTGGCCTGGGTCCCATGGTGGTCGCGCGTTGGCTCAGCAACGCCAGCATGATCGACGCCACCGGCCAGCCACTGCCACTGCCGCGGCAAGCCGATTCGGCTGGCAGCGCCTCGTTCGACGGCCTTGTTGAGGGCGTCTCCAAGGATATCCGCCCACGCGCGCTGCTCGATGAGTGGGTCCGTTTAGGCGTGGCACGACTCGACGGCCAGGGCCGAGTCGTGCTGAATCAAGCCGCCTTCATTCCGGAAAAGGGCTTTGATGAAAAAGCGTTCTACCTGGGCCGAAACGTCCATGATCATTTAGCCGTAGCGGGGAACAACCTGTTGGGCCTGGGCAACCCGACGCTTGAACGAAGCGTTCATTACACGGGATTGACCGAGGAATCGGCCAAAATCTTGATGGAAGCAGCCGAACGACTTGGCATGCAGTCTTTGCTGGCCGTTAACCGCCTGGCCTTAGATTTAGCCGATAAAGATAGGAACAAGGCGGACGCCTCTCGCCGCCTCAATATCGGCTTGTATTTATATGACGGTCCCACCACATTAAATGGGCCTAATGGGGGCGATGCGGTTAAATGATTCAAAGCTCTGACAAACGTTCACGGACAATGTGGCGCGCGGTTTGCGCAGCCCTAGCCCTTGGGGTTTTGTCAGCTTGCGCCACCGCACCGCAACAAACAGCACACCTTGACCCCAAGACCGGGGACGGAATCGGCGGTACAGGAATCGCACCGAAAATCGTTTCTGGCGATATCAGAAAAGACGACGGCATTGGCGGCACTGGAATTTTGGGGACCATCACGGGCTTTGGCTCGATCATCGTCAATGGCCTGGAACTTGAGTATGACCGCGACACCACCGTGGAAACCGATGGCCGCCCCACCGCCTTGGAAGAATTGAAAATCGGGCAGGTTGTTCTTGGCACCGCGCGAATGAAGGGCGACACGCTTTATCTCGATAAACTCGAAATGCAGCACGCCGTCACCGGACCTATTGAGAGCATCGACCATGACAAGGGCACATTGACGGTGCTGGGCCAAGCGATCCGCACAAATATGGCGGGCGACAAAACGGCGATTGAGTCGTTCAAAACGTTGACCACGGGCGACATGGTCAGCGTCTCAGGCCTACGCCAAGCCGATGGCACCATCATTGCAACACGCCTCGATCAACACCCCGACGACGGGCGTGTGATTGTTCGTGGCATAGCAAGAAATGTCACCACCGGATCAATCACGGTGGGTGGGCTGATTGTTCCGCTGAGTAAAGAAACCACGATCACCCCCGTGAAAGACGGCGGGCGCGTGTTCGTCTCGGGCCGCATGATCAATGGCCAATTCGTGGCCGATGTGATTGTCGGCTCTGCGCCACTGCCTTTTGGATCTGGCGTGAAAGATGTGTCGATTGAGGCCTATACACCCAAGAGCGCTGCCGGCGTTGGACTGACAATCGAGGGCATCACCATTGACGGCGCAACCTTGCCGACGGGAACGATGGCCAACGACCGCATGATCATCACGGGTCAGATCAATGGTGCCGATCGCATCACTGCCACGACGATTGATAAGGTGCGCACGTTTGTGACGATCTTGAAGGCTCGCGGCTCATTACGCCCAGCTTCCATCCGGCCCGATAACAACCCGCGCCCTGAACGCCTGGCACCGCCACGCCCCGAGCGCACCCCCGAACGCCCCAACCGCGAACGGCCCGAACGTGAGCGCCCCGAAGGCGCTCCGATGGTCTAATCAAGCTTCAAGCTGAGACATTTCTGTTGGCGGCAAGAAGCACAGCGCTTCGATCTTGTTTCCATCGGGGTCTTTCAAGAACGCGGCATAGTAATTAGGTGTATACTGCGGCCTCAGACCGGGGGCTCCGTCGCACGTGCCGCCATGTTTTATGCCCGCCGCATAAAACGCATCCACGCCCTCTTTGCTTGCCGCATTGAAACACACGTGAACGCCATTGCCAGGCGTTGGTGCTTTTTCATCGAACGGCATCTGTGCCCAAAACGTGGGAAAGGTCTCACCCCACGCGTTCGCAAAATCATTGATGAAAACACGCTTAAAGCCCAGTGTTGCCAAGACGGCGTCGTAAAACGTCGCGGCGCGCGCCACATCACGCACACCCACCGAGACGTGACTGATCATCGGAACACTGTTCATGAGCGGCCTATTTAAAGACGGGGAGCGGAGATTCGCTGGGCGCAAAGCGATAGGTGAACGTGAGGCCGCCTCCCGCATCGGGGCTATTGCGTGAAAAACCAACAACGCCGTAAGCGTTGAATGACCAGGCGTCCGTGAATCGGTAGCTGAGATAGAGTGAGCCCTCTTGTGGGTCGGCTGACGTTTTGAGCGAGCTTTGGCGGTAATCAAACACCAGCCCCGTCGCTACTTTATCATCCCACGCGTATTGCACACCAAGACTGCCAAACACCACGTTTCGAAGCTTCAATTCGTTGCGCACGCCGCTGATTTTGTATCCGAGCGTGACAAAGGGCATCAGGCCACCCACAGCTACTGCCAGATCGGCTTGAACCGCGCCATCAACCTTGCCGGTTCCCAAGCCCTTCTTGAAGCTCGCTGAGGGGAGTTTAAGGCGCGAGGTGAGATCAAGATAAACACCGCGATCATAGAGCTGCTGAAAGCTATACATCGCCGAGAAGCTGGTATCGGAAAACCCAGATGCATGACGACTTACACCCGAAGCGCCGGCCCCCTCACCCGCGCCATCCAAAATCAGTGCAGGCCCCGCCACCGACAGCCAGCCACTGGCCACTTTAAATGTGAACGGACCACGCGCTGTTTGGACGCTGAAGGGGACGAAGGCGATTTCAGTGATTCGGGTATCGCCAAATTTGCCCGCGCTATAGTCAAACCCGGTTGTGGTGCGCGGCGACCAGAAATAGTCGTTAAACGAGTCCTGTCCGAAGGCGCTCGAAATCGAGAAAATCACAGCCAAAGGTACGGTCAACGCAGAGATCAAGATCATGAGTTCACTATAACAGCCCTGAACCAGGAATCGCTCATTTTTGAGGCCTACGCTACGTCTTGCCCTGGAATGCGCCAGCCCGATAAGCTGAGGTGATGAAAAACAAGCTTTGTCAGGTACTTCTCCTCGCTGCTGCTTTAGGTTCTGTCGCATCACAAAGTGCGGCTGAAACAGTCCGTATTGGCTTAGCGTCGCTCCCGCCTGGTAATGCCAATCCTTTTACCTCATCTGCGCGGACATCTTGGTATACGTGGCGCGCATTCCTCGACACGCTCACGCAACTCGGGCCCAATATGATTCCAGGCCCTGCCCTGGCTGTCAGTTGGAAAAACACCAGCCCCAAAACGTGGATCATCAACCTGCGGCCTAACACCGTCTTCTCGAACGGTGAGCCCTTGAATGCCGAGGCTGTTATCTTCACGATCAACTATCTGCAAAGCAAACCGGGGCAAATCGAACCCCTTGCAAGAGAAACTGAAAACATCGCGGCCCTGCGGGCTGTGGATGCGCTAACGTTAGAAATCACCACCAAACAGCCCGATCCTATGTTTGCGCGCAGCATGGCCGCACTTCCGATTGTTCCGCCGACATATTGGGCAAAGGTCGGCCGCGACGGTTTTTCACTCGCCCCCATCGGAACGGGATCTTATGTGGTGGAAAGTTGGGGAAAGGCGAAGTTAGCGCTGAAAGCAAATCCGCAATCATGGCGTAAACCAAAATCAGACCGGGTTGAGATTGTAGTGTTGTCAGAGACGTCCTCGCGCCTTCAAGCGCTGCTGTCCAACCGCATTGATTTGGCATCAGAGATTGGACCAGAAGATATTGATGTGATTGAGGCCGCGGGTCTCAAGTTTTATCAACGCCCATCGACGTCCATTGAAGTGATCGCGCTGAATACAATCATTGATAGCCCACTGAAAGATGTGCGCGTGCGTCAAGCCTTGAATTACGCCGTCGACAGGCAGACCATTTCAGTCACGATTATGCATGGTCTGGTTCCCCCAGGGAGCCAAACCACGCCGCGCTCGAACCCTGAATATAATCAGTCGTTGAGCGCTTATCCGTATGACCCCGCCAAAGCCAAGGCGTTGCTGACAGAAGCGGGATACCCCAAAGGATTCTCATTCGTGGTCGAGTTAAGTAACGGTACGACGGGTGGTCACTATTTCAGCATGTTTCAAAAAGTCGCTGAGGATTTGGCAAAAGTTGATGTCAAAATGGAAATTCGCCCGATCCCGTGGACACAGTATTTTCGTGGTGTGACGCAAGGAGAATGGAAAGGTCAGGCCTTTGGATTTGAGTACGAGGCCATGCCCACAGGCGAAACATTGCGTCCATTCCGGCTACATTCATGTACGTGGCCATTCCCTTGGTATTGCGATGAGTCTCTGACCCCCGTGATCGCTGAGGCGAAAAGTACGTTTGATCCCGCACGGCGATTAGAACTCGTCCATAGAATCTTACGCGAATACCGTGACAACGCTGCGGCCTTGATTTTGATGGAGCCGCTCGGCCTCGATGGCCTCAGCCCCAAGCTGCAAGGCTACAACCAAATGAACGGCATTATTCCCTACCAAGATTTGGTGCTCGCAAAATGAAAACCATGCGATTCATTACCGTTCTGACGGGGCTTGTAATTGCAGCGGCAAACTCATCGATTGCTGCTGAAAAAGTTCTTCGGCTGGGTTTCACTGCATTGCCGACGTCCAAGGGGAATCCTTTTAGATCGACAGCAACCACGTCCTACACATTCTTTACCGCGCTGTTCGACCCCCTCACGCAGATCGATGACCAGGGCAAGGTTCACCCGTGGTTGGCGATCGAATGGGCCCCTGAGAACGAGACCACTTGGCGATTCAAGCTGCGGCCAGGTGTGACGTTCTCCAATGGCGAGCCCTTCGATGCCAGCGCCGTGAAGACGAGCCTCGATTTTTTGCTGAGTGATGCTGCGCTGGCACAAACTGTCGCACGCGATATCGAGTTCATTGCAGGTGCGCGGGTCATCGATGCGTTGACGATCGAGATCGTCACAAAATCACCCAATATTTTACTGCCGCGCTACCTCGCGGGCATTAATATTGTTGCCCCCAAACACTTCACTGCTGTTGGATTGGATGCGTTTGCGCAAACGCCCGTAGGAACAGGGCCCTTCAAGCTTGAAGAATGGAGCCCAGAGAAAGTCACGATGTCGGCGTTCAAAGGGTCTTGGCGCGCGCCCAAGGTTGATCAGCTCGTAATCCTGGCTTTGCCCGATTCCACATCTCGTCTCCAAGCCCTGGAAACCGGGCGCGTAGATGTGGCAACCAACATCAGCACTGACGACAAGGGTCGACTTGAAGCTGCCGGCAATCGTTTTCATCGCCGTAATCCGACGCGTGTTATGGTGGTGTCATTCGAAACTATCAGGGCTGGCTCACCGTTTCGAGATGTACGTGTCCGCCAAGCCATGAATTACGCGGTGAACCGGCAATCCATTGTTGACAATCTTCTGGGCGGGCTAACGGTTTTGGCCAGTCAACCTGCAGCCCCGGCTGTTGTGGGATATGCTCCAGACTTAAAGCCCTACCCTTACGACCCGCAAAAGGCGCGCGCCCTCTTGAAAGACGCAGGGTACGCAAACGGGTTCAGCTTCGTCATGGAGGTTCCCAACGGGCAGTTAGCCAATGATGGCGCCGTTGCGCAACAAATTGCTGCAGATCTGGCCGCAATTGGGGTGAAGGTGGACATTCGCGAAATCGATTTCGCGCAGGTTGTAAGAAATATGTCGCTTGGGAACTGGAAAGGCCTAGCCATGTACACCGATTTTGCGACCGCGCCCTCGCTCGATCTCATGCGTGCATTTATCAGGCATTCATGTGGTTGGGCCTCGCCGTGGTTTTGTGACCCCACGATCGAACCCGTGATCGCCGAGGCCGAGCGCACATTTGACCTTGATCGCCGCATTCAACTGACACAAAAAGCCAGCCAGCATTACCGCGATGTCGCTGCCAGTTTGTTTTTATATCCAGGCATTAGTCTTGATGGAATCGCTGCGCGCGTGACGGTTTGGCAGCCATGGAATGACAACTTTATGTATCACTTAGCCGATGTGAAGCAGGGCCCATGAATAAAATCATGCTTCTGATGCTTGCGTTGTCGGGAACGGCTGTCGCTCAAACCACGGCCGCAATGTCGATTAAGGAGCTGAGCTTCATGAGTGGGTGCTAGACCACACCCAAGGGTGTTGCAGAGGAATTGCGCGGGTGCTTTACCGCGCCCTATGCCGGATTAATTCAAGGCTCAAGCCAAACAGTCAAGAACGGCACGACAACGCAAATCGAGTTTGCAGCAATTCAAGAGAAAGATGGCATAATCACTTACGCACCGATTTTCAACGGAAAATCACTCTCGGTTTTTACGTTGACAAAGACAGAGGCAAAATCAGCCGTCTTCGAAAACCCAACCAACGACTTTCCCAAAAAGATTATCTACCGACGCAATGCGGACAGTTAGTTGACCGCACGAACAGAAGGCGCGAAGCCTGACGATCCAAATAACCAAGAATGGACCATAGTGCCGCAAGGCATGTAAGCCCGATTTAGGATTACAACGCTGATTCGCGCGCAGTTTGTTCAGCAGCCAATCGTGCCATGCCGAGTAAATCGATCGGGCCTTCCATCAAGTGAAAGAACCGCCACCCTTCGGGCTTACGCCGGAGCAATGCTGTCACCCTGACATCTGCGGCAATCGGTTTGCGCACGACATTGGCCGGGCCTGCCAGGGTCGCCACCCAGCGCATATCATAGGTTGCGATCGCAAGGTCAGGAGCAATTTGTCGCGCGAGGTGATTGGCCGAGCGCGATTTGAGACTTTCCATGATCACGCGGGATTTGGACCAATAGGCGTTGATCGCCGCCCAGCCGATGATCGGTTCATGCGCCTCTTCAGGCATGAGTAATGGCTGCGGATCATCTTGATCCCACAGCGATCGTTTGCCCTCGAAGTTCATCCCTTCCGAATACCCGACGTATTGCGCCACAAGGGCCGCGATCTCGGGCATGACATCAGTCATGGCTGAGTGGCCGGAACGAACGTGCGGCTTGGAATGTTTTCCAATCCGTCGGCAGCAATCGCCTCATAGAACGCCTGGAGTTCAAGCAAGGGAGCCAACGGCGCCTCTGCGTAGTGAAAGACGCGCCATACACTGGCTTGCAAGCGCATCATCATGGTGACGCGAACGCGCCCGCCGAGTGTCTTATTTCCGTCAAGATTCTGGGCGGCGAGGCGCTCAGACCAATCCAGATTGAAGAAAGCGAGTCCAATATCAGGCGCCAATCGTCGAAGATGAAGCTGGCCTGGGCGGTAGCCTATCGCGTTCGACCCCAGGCAGCGACGCTGAAGGTGGCCTACGACAGCATGGCCGATATAAGGCTCGACGCTTCCTGCCGAGAGAAACCAGCTTTTCACATCCGCCGTGTCCCACAGCGCGACCAGTTGCGCAGACATGCGATGTTGCCAAGCCGCTGCCCAGGCCGTGACGATATGTTCGAGCGGCCCGGTCTCATCTGCTTTCATATTAGTCGGCGAGTTCGATTTGGTCATACCGAATCACAGTGTGTGCGACTTGGTAGTTTTTGACGCGCGCGGCAAGGCCTTCAAACATCGCAACTTCATGAAGCCAGATGACAGGCGCCTCGTCATGGTACGTGGCCATAATTTCCTGCGTGAGTTTACGCCTTTCATCTAGATCTCCTATCGTATAGGCGCGTTCGATTTTAGCAGTCAACGCCTTATCGCAATACCAGGGTATGCGGTTGATGCAAGAATGAAGTCGCACCGAGCGCAAGGCATCGAGCATGCGTTCGGACGAGAAGTTCATGCCAAATGCTTCGCCACTCCATTCACCTTGTTGTACGCCGCGTAGAAGTTGCGGAACAGTGATGGTTCGCAAAACCATACTCACGCCCACGCGCGCAAGGTCGGCGGAGACTTGCTGGTATGTTTCGGCCAACGCCGCACCACCACCATTGGTAATTTCAGCCGTGAACGTAAAGCCATTGGGATAACCCGCTTCAGCTAACATCGCCTTAGCTTTTACCGGGTCGTAAGGATAAGGCTTGATGTCTGGATTAAAGCCAAAGCCACTTCTTGTCGTGGGTTGGCTCGCGGGCAGCGTCATGCCGCCGAAGAAACCTTTGATGTACCCTTCTTTATCAAGTGCATAATTCAGCGCTTGGCGCACCCGCTTATCCAAAAGCGGATGGCCCGGCGGTAAGCGCGTCAAGATGAGGGTCACGCCCAACGTGCTGGTAACCTGACTGACATTCATGCGCGCGCCAGCTTGCTCAAGCTGGGCAATGTTGTCGTAAGCCAAAGCAACCGCAATATCGAGTTGATTGGATTGAATGCCTTGTACACGCGAAGATGTTTCGGGTGAGGCGATCAACTCAAGCGCGTCCACCTTTGGCGCGCGCCATGATTCCTTGAATGCAACTAACTCAATTTTAGCATCACCCCAATTGACCACCCTAAACGGGCCCGTTCCGATGGGAGCGTCAGCAAAACCTTGCTGGCCTAGGCGTTCAAATGTCCCAGGCTCGACGATTAATAATTGCTCAAGTGCTGCTGGTAACAACGGCTCGGGACGTGACGTCTTAATCAGCACGCTTAAGGGGTTCTCGGCTTCAGCCGATTTAACGCCCACCAACTCGCGCGCAATGACATCAATAATGGCGCCAGGGCGCGTGAGATGGCGAACGGCAAAGACAACAGAGTCAGCGTTAAATGGCGCGCCGTTGGAAAAGCTCACGCCTTCGCGCAACTTAAAACGCCAGGTGAGTTCGTCCAGCTGTTCCCACGATGTCGCAAGGTAGGGCAGAACCTCGCCCTTGTCGGTGACAAACGTCAACCCGTCGAATATCGCGCGATACGTATAGATCGTGGGAATACCCGAGGAGTTATAAGGATAACCCCGATCAGGAGGTAATGCGACCAACCCAACGCGCAGCGTTTTTGGCTTTGACGGAGCTAGTTGTGCCCCGGTTACCGCTTGATCCGATTTAGGGCCTTGCAAGACAAACCAGGCCCCGCCCCCGAGAGCGAGTGCAACAAGAGCCAGAGCAATGATTTTACGCATACATCACCTCAAAAGAATTACACGTCACCATCTCAGGGTCACTGGGGGTATATCAAGTACCGCGTGAGGCCCGTTAGATTCGCTCGAGTTCTTGGCGGAGTTCCGCAATCAGGGCACCGCTTTGGTCGAGGTGCTTGGATTCCTCGTCCAGGATTTGACGAAATGCGAGCTTCTTGAGTGCAAGAACATCGACATCAGCGGCTGCGCCCTCGATCCGTGCCGCATCAATGACGATATCCATCAATCTTTCAGCCGCATGGAGGCGACCCCAAAGATAATCGTTTTGACGATACGCGAGGCTGAAGAAGGCGCCAAAATGATAGAACTGCACACCCTTGAGTGACGCATCAGCACCGCCGCGACGCAGCGTTTGTGAATCATCCGGGCTCATGCGATCAACGCGGATCTCATCAAACTCGTTTAAATCTCGCCAGTTGGTGGTCGAGAATGTCAGCACATCCCACACCGCAAAACCGATGTAGTGTTCGAGCAGGTCGCGTCGCACGGCCTGAGGCAACAACCCCCCGCCCTTCCCATCAATCAAGGCAATCAGCAGATCGTCGGTGCGCGTGTTGTAGCTTTCAAGCGCCATGTCATCGCCCAAGGTCGCCAGCCCTTCGGTAATCGTCTTCGCGTGAGCTTGCACTGAAGCCGGGTCTTTCTCGTCAGCGGCGGCCAAATCGGCAATCATGAATTTTATTTTACTGATTGTGGCCGAGCTTAGCGTGTCTTTGCCGTCAGAGCCCGCAATGCTGCACGCTGATATCTGTTGCAAAAAACCCAACGCGTCATAGAGCCCAGCCTTAACGCGATCAAGCCGCTCGGGTTTTATATCACGGAATTCGGGCTCGTTCAGTCGGGTATAGAACTGGTTGACAGCGCGGATGACGAAACGAACTCGTCGTTGCCTATAGCGCACATCAAAACGCAGGAGGAATCGCACCCAGGTGGCCAACGTTCCGGCCTTGGGATCGACGGGCTTTAACAGGTCATTTTTGCTGGGTGTGGCGCCGGTATAGATCGCCCAATGCTGGGCTAGCGCAAGAATGCGGGCTGCTTCTTTTGATTCGCTGCTGTAGCCGCAAATTTCTGCCAAAAGGTAAGCAACATCTTCGAGCACCGCGCCGAGCTTCAAGCGCAGATAGCCTTCATAGGCAAAGCCGGTTTCAGCCCGCACGATACTGTTGGCTTTTTCGCGAAAGACACCGAGTTGTTCGCCGCTGATCGGCTTGTCGAGCGCGTCACCTGCAATCGTGTGCGAGATCGAGTGGATATGCACCCGTGCGCTCTCAATGATCATCTGTAGGCGTTTGACTTCCTTGTTGTAACCATTCACCCAAGAAAGATCATCGTGCACCGGTTCGTTGCGCGGAATATCGGAGAGTGCGCCCTTCCACGTCTCGAACCATCCTGGCGGGTGTTTCTTGCTGCGCCGATCAGTCGTGCGCGGATGAGGGTCGATATAAAGCAAGCGGCGATCGACATGGCGGTAGGCAGGACGTCCGGCGATCGCGGCGATGGCCTGTGCGAAGGGTTTATTATTGAGCACGCTGCCATCGATGAACGAGGCCTCGGTTGGATTGGCCCCTGCGGCCATGTAGGGCCGAAAATTGGACAATAGAAAATCGGCGCGTGTGGGCCAGCCTAACCCGCGATCGGCCAGCAAGCGGTCGATCTCGCTGAACTGCATGGGCGGAAATACGCCCGGAAATGAAGAGGTCGCGCGCGAGGCAAACGTCAACCCGGCCAAATCGTCGCGGGTAAAATTCGATTGCTCGTAGTTGCGAGGCCAATGACGATAGGAAAATTTCAAGTTTTGGCGATGTTCGCGATCATGAACAATGGGTGGATCGTGAATCGGCGTGTCGGTCACATACCCATAGAAGTCGGTCACCGTCACAAAGAGATCTAATGGCAAGCCTGCCGGCACCAAAGAGCTGCCGAACTGAGCTGGATCACCCATCGCTGAAAAGCCGTCGAACAACACTTTCGTTAAGTTATAGCCATCAAACGGTGGCTTGAACCACCGCGAGCGCAGGAACATCGACACGTTGCGACGCATCTCACGGTTACCACCGAAGTCCTTGCGGTAACGCCACAAAAACCACCACACAAAAGGGCGGAAGTACCATTTACACCAGGGCCCTGCTTTCACATGCTCGGGCATCAACTCTAGAACATCAGAGTGCTTCAACCAGAAATCACGCAAGGGGTCGATTTTAAGATCGTGCGCCAAGGCCCTGGCCAAAATGACGCCATTGATTCCACCGGCCGAAGCGCCCGCAATTATGTCGACCACGATGCGCATATCCAGCGTTTTGCCGATTTCGCGTAAGAGAACGAAATAAGCTTTCTCTGAGTCGACGGCGTCGCCGCGCTGCGGTGCAGGCTCGCTATGTCCATGATCAGGATCGTTGGTATTGGCAAAGGCATGATAGTCGCGCGAGGCGCGAACCAGCTTGAGAATCTCTTTGGTTACGCCGTGCATGTAGACAGCCAAAGACACGCCGCCATAACAGACCAGCGCAAAACGAAGTTCTTTTTCTTTCACCGGATAGACCCCAACACCAGCGATACCCACGCCGCTTTATACATCATAGCATACGATATTTGCCCCGTGGGATGGGGTGATGGATTACTTTTCTAGTCGACCTGCGCCCCAGCCTACTCTGCTGGCTGTTGATCGGGATCGTTATGTCCAAGGCGTCGGGTCGGAAATTCCAGTTCGTATTTTTCCAGCTTTGAGCCGACCAAACCTGGCGAGCCGGTATTTTTAGCCAAGAGTTGATAAAACACGGGCACGACGAGCAGTGTAATAAAGCTGGCGAAGGTAACGCCCGAGACGATCACCACGCCAATCGCTTGACGGCCTTCTGCACCGGCCCCGGTGGCCAACATTAATGGGACTGCGCCCATAACTGTGGCAAGCGAGGTCATGACGATGGGCCGCAATCGAATGGTGGAGGCCTCAATCAATGCCTCGCGGAATTCCATGCCTGCATCTCGCAGCTGGTTGGCAAACTCGACGATTAAAATACCGTTTTTGGCAGCCAGCCCCACCAGCACAATAATGCCGATTTGCGAGTAGAGATTAAAACTGCCGCCAAAGACGACGAGCCCGCACAACGCCCCAGCGACAGCCAGCGGCACGGTGATGAGAATCACAAACGGATGAATAAAGCTTTCAAACTGCGCGGCGAGGACGAGATACACGACCAATAAAGACAGCCCAAAGGCCAAGAACATCTCGGAATTGGCGTCACTCAATTCAGCCGCTTCGCCACGCCATGTCAGGCGCGCCGTTTCAGGCAAGCGTTCCTTAGCAATCTTATCGATGTCCCTGATGGCATCACCCAGGAGGTACCCAGGCGCAGGTGTGGCCATCATGGTAATCGAGCGCATACGATCCAGCCGGTTCAAAGCATCCGCACCTGATATTTCCTCGACGGTGACAAGACTTGAAAGCGGAATCAGCTCGCGCGTCGTATCAGAGCGCACATAAATATTGGTGATGTCGGTCGGTGTGCGGCGGTCGCCGAGCTGACCTTGCAAGACCACGTTATATTCCTCGCCCTGATCGACGAACGTTGTGACCTTACGCGAGCCCAGCATGATCGACATCGTTTGACCAATGGCGCCGATGCTCACACCCAAATCTGAGGCACGATTACGGTCGATCTTGATGCGCATCTGGCCCTTGGTCTCATTAAAATTCGAGCGCACAGCAAAGAGACGCGGATTCTCGCGCATCCCTGCCGTCATAATATCGCGCCATTTGCGCAAATCGTCATAGGTCTGCCCGCCAATCGCTAATTGCAGCCCCCCACCCCATTGCATTTGCCCCATGCCGCCACCGCTGCTGGTGACCATCATGGCGCCCGGCACCTGGCGTAACTTCGGCGCTATCTCGGCCATGATCTCGGCAGAAGAGCGCTGGCGCTGGTCCCAAGGCTCGAGGCGTAAAATGAGATTTCCGGTATTGGCTGCGCCACCCGCCACGCTCTCGCCCATGGGCAACATTTGAAGGATTCGTGCGACTTCGCCTTTGCCCACGTAGTCTTTCAGAATGTTCGTCGCCGCCATGGCCTGACGATCAGTATATTCCAGGCTGGCTCCTTCGGGCGCGCGCACCATCACATTGACGGTTCCGCGATCTTCCGCCGGCGTAAATTCTTTGGGGACCACCATAAAAAGCCCAACACTGGCGACCACAATTGCAAAGAACGCGCCGACGACCAGCATAGGCCGATCAAGCCCCATGATGAGGGATTTGCGATAGAAAGCCTTCATGGCCTCAAAAGCTCTCATGGAGGTGCGCGCGACGCGCGATTCGTCCAGCTTGTTGGTGAGTAGTTTGCTGCACAGCACCGGGGTCAATGTCAGCGCAACAAACATGGAGAAGGCAACAGCTGCAGCCATAGCCACAGCAAACTCCGTGAATAAGCGACCAACAGTTCCCGATTGCAGCGTGATCGGAACAAAAGCCGCAATGAGTACCAATGTGGTGGCGACGACGGCCACACCGACTTGGCGTGTACCGCGATAGGAGGCAAGCAACGCAGGCTCGCCGCGCTTCATGCGCCGGTGCACGTTCTCCATGACAATAATGGCGTCATCGACCACGAGACCAATCGCCAGAACCATGGCCAACAACGTGAGAATATTCAGAGAGAAACCAAGCGGCGCGAGAACAATGGCGGTCGCCAGCAGGCTGATGGGGACTGTGACAGCGGGAATGATCGCTGCACGCATCGTCCCTAAGAACAAGTAGATCACGACCAACACCAGCACGGCTGCAAAACCCATGGTAAAGCCAACTTCACGCAAAGCGGCTGAAATATAGGTCGAGGTATCCATCGAAATCGCCGCTTCCATATCGGCTGGCAATGTTTTCTTGATCAGCTGCAGCTCGACCTTGACGGCTTGAGAAACCGCAAGCGTCGAGGCCCCAGGACGCTTCACGACGCCGATTGCCACAGAGGAATTTCCATTCGCACGGAAGCTCGAGTTTTCGTTCTCGGCTCCGATTTCGATTTTGGCAACTTCGGCCAGGCGAACCAGATAATTGTTTGGGCCGCGCGCAATTACTAATTTAGAGAAGTCGTCGGGCGTTTGAAAATTCCTCGCCGTGCGCAACGTGAAATCACGCTCGGCTGATTCCAGAATCCCAGCCCCCAACTCAATGTTCTCGCGGCGAAGGGCGGTTTCGATATCCGTGACTGTGATATTGCGGGCGGCTAAAGCGCGCCGGTCGAGCCAAACGCGAAGGGCTTTCTTACGCTCTCCGCCAAACCACGTGATTGCAACTCCTTCGATGGAAGAGATGCGATCACGTATGTTTCGTCGCACGTAGTCTGAAACCTCCATCGCCGAACGCGAGGTTGAAGAAATATTTATAAACAAAATAGGTTCGGCGTCTTGATCGGCCTTTTGAATAACCGGAGCTTCTGCATCGATTGGCAAGCGTGATGTGGCGCGGCCAACTTGCTCGCGCACATCATTAGCGGCAGCTTCGATGTCCCGGCCAAGTTTAAATTCAATCGTGATCCAGCCCACCGCATCGCGCGCGGCCGACGTCATTGATTTGATGCCTTCGATTCCGCTGATCTGATCTTCAATGACCTTGATGATTTTCGTTTCGACGATGTCAGACGACGCGCCAGGATAAAGCACGCGCACAGAGACAATCGGGCGGTCGATATTGGGCGTCTCGCGGATTGGCAGATCGATGATCGCAAAAACGCCAAAGACGATAAGCAAGAGGCTGGCCACGATGGCCACAACGGGACGCTTGATTGAAAAATCAGAGATAACCATTGTCTTTATCCTTGAAGCCTGGACGCAGTTTCACGTTTAAAGATCAACTCGGGCCGCGCGGTGGTGGCGGGGAAGACCCGCGCATATCTGCTGACGGCGGGCTGGCCCCAATTTTATCTTGATTCAAAATTTGAACCTTGGCCCCCGGGCGTAATTCCATGGTGCCCTCAGTGACCACCAGATCACCCTGATTGAGGCCCTCAAGCACCTCGACCGAGCCCACGCGACGTCGCCCTATGGCGATTTGCACACGGCTAGCGACGTTGTCGAGACCAACCGTAAATACATACTGTTTATTGTTTTCAGGGATCAGCGCTTCTTCAGGAATCATCAGCGATTGACGCCGGTCTTTGATGAGATCGATCACCATCAACATGCCAGGCTTCAGTCGCGCGTCTTTGTTGGGGACAATTGCCCGAATCCCAACCGACCTTGTGACAGTGTCGACACGGCTGTCGACTGAGACAACCTTGCCTTTAAACACCTCACCTTGATAGGCGCTAGACGTCGCTTCAATATCAAGGCCCGGTCGCAGCGTGGCGAGGAATGTCTCAGAAACAGAGAAATCGAGCTTGATAGTCGAAATATCATCAAGCGTTGTGATCACCGTGCCGGGCGAAACCAACGCACCCATGCTGACTTTGCGTGTGCCAAGAACACCCGCAAAAGGCGCCGTGATGCGGTAGTCGGCGACACGTGCACGTGCCGAGGCCAGGTTTGCTTCGGCTTTGCGCACCGCCGAGGTTTGCTGATCAATGCGGGCCTGGGACACGTTGTTGGATTTCGCGAGGTCCGTGATGCGCTGTAATTCTTTGCGCTGCTCGTCGTAATTTGCGAGCTCGGCACTCAAGCGGCCATCCTGCTCGCCAGCGTTGATGGCTGCGATTTCAGCGCC